>Ga0307492_10000428_pt1 | contig 17912 bp, 16 predicted proteins | sample SI3LmetaG_FD_202365 | JGI IMG/M metagenome (GOLD analysis project Ga0307492, IMG submission 202365) | Sea-ice brine microbial communities from Beaufort Sea near Barrow, Alaska, United States - SI3L | ecosystem: Environmental > Aquatic > Marine > Coastal | place: USA: Alaska | collected 2017-05-06 | reverse complement strand
AACTCAACTTGGGTTATCTATGCAATTTAAGTTGTGTACATTGTCACATTAATGCCGGACCTAACCGCACTGAACTAATGTCAAAACAGACGATATATCAGGTATTAGCTTTTACGTTCAATGCCTTACAACAGAGGAGTGATATCGTTATTTCACCAGCACAAGATGGCCGTTATGTGATGATTGGAATGAAACAAGCTTATTCTGAATTATTTGTCGATATGACATGGGGCTATGCTGAAGTATTTGAAGCAACACAACAGAAAATCAAACGATATAACTTAAATTCTATTGAAACCACCATGCAATGGGATGATGATACTTTTGAAGACTTTCAACGTTATCAAAAAGAAAAGCTTATCTAGAGCGCGCTATGTAATGATGCTGTTATTGGATTTATTGGCTTGTAACTGACATTGAATCTTTGCTCTTTCTTGTAAACTTGCTAGGCAGAGTTAACTCAGTGGAAAGTGATCGGAACGCATAATTTGTAATTTATTCTCTTCGGCAAAATCAGTCAGAAATTCAAACAACATTTCATTATCTTGTTCAAGTGAAGCGTCAATGACCACGCATTTGATACCTTCCATTGCCGCTAATTCAACATTGGGATGAAAGATAATGCGTCGTCCAGGCCCATAACTGGCCACTGCACCACACAGGCGTTCAGCCCAATCACTGGGACGGAAGGTGCCACCACTTTGCGTAATACCTTGGATAATGACTTTGCCAGTAGTGCTCATGTTGAATGTGCTCATTTTCTGTCTAATTATGGTGTATTGTACTGTAAAAGTACCGTTTTATCATAGCTTATACCTGAGCAGGATAAAGTAAGTCGAGTAGTGTATTTAAAGCAATGAGTCGACTATCTGCATCAGGCATATTTTCTATGAAACGCAATTTATCTTGGCCATCCAATTTATATTTTGCAGCTTGTTTTTGAATTAACTGAATTATGACAATAGGTTCTATATTTGGTTCCTTGTCAAAGATGATACGGCCACCTTGGTCATACACATCGATCTTACGAATACCTATAGTTTTGGCTTTGAAACGTAATTCATGAATGGCAAATAAGGTCTGCACTTGTTCAGGTAGTAGGCCAAAACGATCGATCATTTCGACTTGTAACTCGCGTAAGGCCTCATTATTTTCTGCTGCTGAGATCCGTTTATATAGGACTAATCTCGAATGCACATCTGGCAGGTAGTCACTTGGAATCAATGCTGGTACATGCAAGTCAATTTCTATAAAGTGCCGATCGGTGAGGTTTAAACTTGGATCTTTACCGGATTTTAATGCCTTAACAGCACGTTCTAGTAGCTCGTTATATAAACCAAAACCTATTTCTTGCATTTGACCACTTTGATCATCGCCTAGTAATTCGCCAGCACCACGAATTTCCATATCATGGGTTGCTAAGGTAAAGCCAGCTCCTAGATCTTCAATGGATTCGATTGCTTCCAGTCGTTTAATAGCATCTTTGGTCATTACGTTTTGTGGGGGCACAATCAAATAAGCATAGGCGCGATGATGTGAACGGCCAACTCGGCCACGAATTTGATAAAGCTGTGCTAACCCAAGTTTGTCTGCACGATCTATAAAGATGGTATTGGCTGATGGAATATCGATACCTGTTTCAATAATCGTCGTGCAGACTAAAACATTAAAACGTTGATGGTAAAAATCTAGCATGACTTGTTCTAACTCACGTTCACGCATTTGGCCGTGAGCAACAGTGACTTTTGCCTCTGGCACCAGTAATTCAATATCACGTGCTACACGATCAATATCGTCTACTTTATTGTGTAAGAAATAGACTTGGCCACCACGTTTGATTTCACGCAATATACCTTCACGAACATTATCGGGCTTCCACTCTTGTACAAAGGTTTTAATTGCGAGACGACGTGCGGGTGGTGTGGCAATAATTGATAAATCACGAATACCTGAGATCGACATGTTTAAGGTGCGCGGGATCGGGGTAGCCGTTAATGTGAGAATATCAATCTCACTGCGGTATTTCTTAATTTGTTCTTTTTGAGTGACACCAAAGCGATGTTCTTCATCCAAAACAAATAGGCCGAGGCGTTTAGGATCTATATCTTGTTGTAACAGTTTATGGGTGCCGATAATAATATCTGCGGTACCATCACTCATCGCTGATTTAACAATGTCGAGTTGTTTCTTAGAACGAAAACGTGACATGACTTCAATATGAATAGGCCAATCTGCAAACCGATCTTTGAAATTTTCGTAATGTTGTTGGGCTAACAATGTTGTTGGTACTAATACCATAACTTGCTTGCCAGATTGAGTTGCAATAAATGCGGCACGCATTGCTACTTCTGTTTTGCCAAAACCAACATCACCACAAATCAAACGATCCATAGGTTTATCTGAGGTCATATCTTTGATTACATCATCAATGGCATCTTGTTGATCAGGTGTCGTTTCAAAAGGGAAGGCGGCCGTAAAAGCTGAATATTGTTCATCGGGCTCATCCATAGGTGGTTTTTTATGGGCGGCACGTTGAGCATAAATGTCGAGTAATTCTGCTGCCACATCACGTACTTTTTCAGAGGCTTTACGTTTGGCTTTTTCCCATTGACCTGAGCCTAGGCGATGGAGAGGGGCAAGCTCCGGTGCCGCACCAGAATAACGACTGATTAAATCTAATGCAGCAACAGGTACATAGAGTTTATCGCCTTTGGCATATTCTAGGGTGACATATTCAGTATTAATATCACCAATATCCAATGTTTGTAGACCGAGGTATCGGCCGACACCATGATCTTCGTGGACCACTGCATCACCAACATTAAGCTCGGCCAGGTTTTTAATAACAGCATCTGCATCACGCTTTTTACGGCTTCGCCGCCTCCGCTGCATAACCTGTTGACCAAATAACTGGGGTTCTGCAATCAGTGCAATATTATTATGAAGTAAAATCAAACCGTGTTCGAGTGGTGCCACCGTGATCCCTAGAGGTGAATCCCCCCTAAGAAAATCATCCCAGTTGTCATAAATATGTGGCTGGATCGCATTTTCGTGTAATAAGGACAATAAGGTTTCACGGCGGCCTGCTGTTTCAGCGGCAAATAAAATCCGACCATCAAAGTTATTAATAAACTGTATTAAGGCATCACAGGGATGATCATGGCGTGCGTTTAATGTCAGTTGTGGAGGTATCGCGGTGTTGTAATTGTAAGTACCTTGTTTAGTTTCTAACTCAAAGGTTTGAATATTAAGGCGTTGATAACCTTTCAAGCGAGAAAATAAATCTTCAACTGGAAAAAATATATCACTAGGAGCTAATAAGGGGCGCTCCTTATCTACCTGGTGTTGTTGATAACGTTGATTGATTTCTTGCCAAAAAGAGGCCGCGGCGTGATGGGGTTCATTGATATTAAAAAGTAAGGTATCACTAGGTAAATAGTCGATTAATCCCTGCGTTTTTTCAAAAAATAGCGGCAAATAATATTCGATACCCCCCGGCATATTACCCTCAGTCACCTCTCGATAGATGAAACTACGTTGAGGGTCGCCCTCAAAGTGCCGGCGAAACTGTTGGCGAAAAAGTTGAATGCTGTCATCGCTAACTGGAAATTCTCGTGCCGGTAATAATTGAATAGTGTCAATGGTATTAATAGAACGCTGTGTTTCTGGATCGAAAGTTCTTAAAGTATCGATCTCATCATCAAATAAATCGATGCGATAGGGGTGTTTACTACCCATAGGGAACAGATCGATAATGGCACCACGAACAGCAAATTCCCCATGTTCCATTACTTGCGAGACATAACGATATCCTGCTTTCTCTAACTTTAGCCGCCACACTTCAATATCAAATTGATCGCCTGTAGATACCATTAAGGTATTGGCCGCTAAAAAATCTCGTGGCGCAATGCGATGCATCAAGGTAGCGATAGGGACTAATAAAATACCTCGCTTAAAGTTGGGTAGTTTATGTAATGCTTCTAAACGTTCCGAAATAATATCTTGATGCGGCGAAAAAGTATCGTAGGGTAAGGTCTCCCAATCGGGAAAATGTAAAATTGGCAGGGGGTTATCGCCAAAATAAAACCTGGCTTCCGACTCTAAGCGGTGGGCTGTCGCAGTATCATCGGTCAATACTAAAATGGGACCAGCGTGCTGTTGTGCTGCTCTGGCTAACAATAAGCCCGGTGAGCTACCATACAATTGTCCTGCATTAAAAAGCTCGGATGAACGATGGGGTAATTGTGGAACTAGCGGGTTTGATAGTGCTAATGAGGCCATGTTTGTTGAATATATTGAGTGTCGGCATGCTATTTTTACACAAATCATGATTGAAAACACAGCCAATCGCCTGCTGGCAGATAGTAAGCTGTTATATCGATGACTATTTTGAAATAAATTTATAATATAAATAGAGGTTATATTCAAAATATTAGGATAGACGTAACTTGTATTGTCTCGGATTAAATATGAGATAATAAGCTATCGGGTCGATATTAAATTGAGAGACTAAGTAATGAAACGAATTGAAAATATCGTATTATTAAAAGTAATTGGTAGTTTTGAATTACTGGCTGCCTTAGCCATGTTTTGGTTTTTTAGCCATAATATTCCTGCCTTAATCGGGGCTGTCATCTTATTGGGTTTATCGGCCAATAGTTTTTTGCAAGCTCATAAATGTTATTTGCATCAATATACGCCTAAAAAATAAGCTAATACGTCCGAGAAATAATTAAGCAATGTCAACAGAAAATGAGCAAGCAGAAACTGTCAATATGCCATTTGATGCAGCTGCTTTTTTAAAAATATTAACAGCTCGGCCTGGTGTCTATCGAATGATAGATAGTGACGCTACAGTGATATATGTTGGTAAGGCAAAAAATCTAAAAAAAAGAGTATCAAGTTATTTCCGTAGCACTGGTTTAACATCGAAAACACGTGTGATGGTCGGGCAAATAGCTTCAATAGAAATTACCGTTACCCATACTGAAAATGAAGCACTTATTCTTGAAAATAATTTAATCAAGGATTTGATGCCTCGTTACAATATTTTGTTGCGTGATGATAAGACTTATCCTTATTTGTTAATTTCAGGGCATAAGTTTCCTCGGCTTAGTATGCACCGTGGTGTTAAACGTAACAGTGGTAGTTATTTTGGTCCTTATCCCAGTGCAGGTGCAGTCAGAGAAAGTCTTAATTTATTACAGAAGATTTTTCCGGTACGTCAGTGTGATGAGACCTATTATCACAACCGTTCTAGACCCTGTCTTCAGCATCAAATTAAACGCTGTACAGCACCTTGTGTAGGTTTGATATCTGAAGATGATTATCAAAAGGATGTGCAACATACGATTTTGTTTTTGCAAGGTAAAAACCAGCAAGTTATGGATGAATTATCGCAGCAAATGGAAAAAGCATCATCCCAACTTGATTTTGAATTAGCGGCTTCGATTAGAGATAAAATCATCAGCCTACGTCGAGTGCAAGAACGTCAATATGTTAGTTCTGAACAAGGTGATTTGGATGTGCTGGCCGCTATTGTTCGAGATGGAATCGCTATTGTTGAAGTATGTTTTATTAGAGGTGGGCGTAGTTTGGGTAATAAAAGTTATTTCCCAAAAGGTTCTTCAGAAAGTACACCAAAAGAATTATTGTCTGCGTTTATTCCTCAATATTATTTGGGAAAAGATGTGCCGACCGAAATTCTCGTCAGTCACATACCTGAAGATATGGCACTGTTAGAAGCAGTATTACGAACAGAGTCAAAACACCGAGTCCAGTTACGCTGTCCACAGCGAGGCCCTAGCGTACGCTGGATGACGATGGCAACGACTAATGCTGATATAAGTCTCAGCCAACGTTTGAGTAGCCGTGCAAATCTTTTGCAACGTTTTGAATTATTACAAGAAGCACTCGGTTTAGAAGAAATGCCACAGCGCTTGGAATGTTTTGATATTAGCCATAGTAGTGGAGAAAGAACGGTTGCTTCCTGCGTTGTGTTTGGTTTAGAAGGGGCAATAAAGTGTGATTATCGTAAATTTAATATCGATGGCATCACTCCGGGTGATGATTACGCTGCAATGAATCAAGCCCTAACTCGACGTTTTACCCGTTTACAAAAAGGGGAAGGTAAACGACCTGATTTGTTATTGATTGACGGTGGTAAAGGCCAAATATCAGAAGCCAAAGCAGTGATGGCTGATTTGCAACTTGATATCGATATCTTGGGCATTGCAAAAGGACCTGGACGAAAACCGGGCGAAGAAACATTGTTTTTAGTGGGCCAAGCAGGGGAAGTTAATCTACGGCCCGATTCACCTGCATTACACTTATTACAACAAGTGCGTGATGAAGCGCATCGTTTTGCAATAACTGGCCACCGACAACGCCGTGCCAAAGCGCGTAATACATCGCCACTAGAAGGCATAGCAGGAATGGGTCCAAAACGTCGTCAAAAATTGTTGCAGCAGTTTGGTGGCCTACAAGAAGTTAAACGAGCGGGCGTAGAGGATTTGACACGAGTAGAGGGCATCAGTAAAGCACTAGCACAAAAAATATACGATGTCTTTCATAGTGACAATTAAACACAAAATGCTATTATTCATCTCAATTACCTACTAATAACGAAATCTCTAATGAATTTACCTAATATTTTGAGCTTGCTTCGAATTGCCCTTATTCCCGTGTTAATCGGTATTTTTTTGTTACCTTATCAATCAGCAGCCTTGTGGGCGACTATTGTATTCGTCATTGCATCGCTGACAGATTGGTTAGATGGCTACTTGGCAAGAAAATGGGATCAAACATCACCCTTTGGCGCCTTTCTTGATCCGGTGGCAGATAAATTACTTGTCGCTGTTGCTCTAGTATTAGTGTTATATAAAACACCAGAATGGTTTGTGTTGATTCCGGTAGTCGTTATTATTAGTCGTGAAATAACTATTTCCGCATTACGCGAATGGATGGCCGAATTAGGTCAAAGCAATGCTGTTAAAGTTTCATCCGTGGGTAAACTGAAAACGGCTTTTCAAATGTTATCAATTGGATGCCTGATTTACTTTAAGCCATTATTTGGATTGCCAATATTTGAGATAGGTTTAGTATTGCTTTACGTAGCATCAGCATTAACACTCAGTTCTATGTATAGCTATCTCAAGGCTGCACTTCCAATGTTACTGACAAAGGCTTGACACAAAAAATAAAGTGCCTATAATGCACGTCTTTCTTAGCGGGAATAGCTCAGCTGGTAGAGCACGACCTTGCCAAGGTCGGGGTCGCGAGTTCGAATCTCGTTTTCCGCTCCAAATTCAAAAGATTCGTAATAGATAATACGGATTTTTAGTCTAGTTCAAAAGGGCTGCGTGGCAGAGTGGTCATGCACCGGACTGCAACTCCGTTTACGCCGGTTCGATTCCGACCGCAGCCTCCATACATGTTGTTAAGATCCCTAGCGGGAATAGCTCAGCTGGTAGAGCACGACCTTGCCAAGGTCGGGGTCGCGAGTTCGAATCTCGTTTTCCGCTCCAAATTTGAAAATCCGCACTACATATTGTATTGCGGCTTTTTTTTAAATGGCCATTAAGTGGCAAATTCCTGTTACTAACTTTCTCCTGCTTTTCACTTTTCCTAATTTAGGTTCTCGCTCAATAAGTATTATTGAATCGAGTCTTAGGATCCTAAAGGTGTAAAGAAGTTGAATGGCCTCGGTATTATCTGCGAAATTAAAGTAGTTAAATTAGCCCCATATTATATGCAACGTTTATACTACTAATATAGTCCAATCATTTTGCACACAATACAAGGGTATTACATGTCGGCCGAACATTATTTACGAACACCTTTACTCACGGGTGATAATGTTGATTCTAAAAGGGTGGAAATCGCTGCCTATTTTAATGCTACGTTTGAGCGTTATGAATCATTGTTTGAAACATTGGCTGATGATCAGGCTTATTACCAAAAATCGATCCCACTTCGTCATCCTTTGATTTTTTATTACGGACATACGGCCACCTTTTTTGTTAACAAACTATTGTTAGCAGGTTTGATTGATAAACGGATAGATCCTAAGTTTGAGTCGATGTTTGCTATCGGTGTTGATGAAATGAGTTGGGACGATCTTAATGATGCACATTATGATTGGCCAACGGTTGCAGAGGTCGCAGCCTATCGACAAAAATTAAAGGCAGTTGTTAGTCAGCTCATTGCCACTGCCTCATTAATACTGCCTATCAATTGGCAAAATCCTTGGTGGACCATCATCATGGGGATTGAGCATGAACACATTCACATTGAAACGTCCTCTGTGCTCATTCGTCAGCAAGATTTGGCACTAGTACAAAACCACGATGCTTGGCAGCCATGGACTAAAACGGCTGCTGCACCACAGAATGAGTTAGTCTCAATTACATCAGGCATCGTCAGTTTAGGTAAGCCTACCGATGATCCCATCTATGGTTGGGATAATGAATACGGCTCTCATCAAGCTGCAATAAAATCATTTCAAGCCAGTAAGTTCCTAGTCAGTAATCAAGAGTTTCTGGCTTTTGTAGAGGCTGGTGCTTATGAAAATGACAAATATTGGCTAGCTGAAGGTCTACAATGGAAAACGTTTTCTAAAGCGACACATCCCACTTTTTGGCATCAATCCGAACAAGGTTGGCAACTGCGATTAATGACTGAGATAGTCGTTATGCCTTGGGATTGGCCTGTAGATGCAAATTATCATGAAGCAAAAGCTTTCTGTAATTGGAAGGCTGAACAAACAGGCCTATCAGTACGTTTACCAACAGAAGATGAATGGTTACGGGTTTATGATTTTTCTGGTGTGGAAGAATTGACTGCAGATCAAGCCCCTGCCAATATTCATTGCGATCATGCCGCTTCTTCATGTCCCGTCAATCACTTTGCTCATGGTGAGCTATATGATGTGGTTGGCAATGTATGGCAATGGACAGAAACACCCATTTACCCGCTTGATGGTTTTGAGGTACATCCCCTTTATGATGATTTTACCATGCCAACATTTGATGGCCGACATAATCTATTTAAAGGTGGATCATGGATATCAAGCGGTAATGAAGCTCGAAAGGCGGCACGTTACGCATTTCGTAAACACTTTTTTCAGCATGCGGGTTTTCGTTATGTTGTAGCAGAAGAACTAGAGGAACAACTTGTGTCAAATTATGAAAACGATAAAATGTTATCTGAATATGCCGAATTTCATTATGGTGATAGTTATTATGATGTAGCTAACTTCCCTGAAGCATTAGCCAATATAGCGATTAAGGCTTTAGGTGATAAGCCTGCTGTAAAAGCTTTAGATATTGGGTGTGCTGTTGGCCGTTCGAGCTTTGAATTAGCTAAACATTTCGATCATGTAACGGGTATTGACTTTTCAGCACGTCTGATTAATCTGGGAGTGCAGTTAGCTACGCAAGGCGTTATTAGATATAGTATCGCCGATGAAGGTGAGCTGATGCATCATTATGAGCGTCGTTTAGATGAACTTGGTCTAGCCTCAGTGGCTAATAAAGTTGAATTTCTGCAAGGTGATGCCTGTAATTTAATGCCACATTTTACCGGTTATGATGTGGTGCTAGCAGCTAATCTAATTGACAGATTATATGATCCGGCTTTGTTTTTATCATCAATTCATCAGCGAATGAATGTTGGTGGTGTGTTATTAATCGCTTCGCCATACACTTGGCTAGAAGAACACACTAAAAAAGAAAACTGGGTAGGTGGTATCAAAAGGGATGGCGAGAACGTCAGTACCTTAGATGGTTTAAAGAGTGCATTAGGTGAACATTTTGACTTGATGGAAGCACCTCAACAAGTACCGTTTGTGATTAGAGAGACCAGTCGTAAATTCCAACACACTTTATCCGATGTCACACTGTGGGTGAAAAGATAGAAAATTGACCTCTAATTTTGACAAAATCATCGACAGGACAGGCTCTGCTAGTGTTAAATTAGATGCCAGAAAGGCTGTATTTGGTACTGAAGATGTTATTCCTTTGTGGGTGGCAGATATGGATTTTGCTGCCCCTAAAGTGGTGAGTGATGCCTTAACGCTACGTGCACAACATCCCATCTATGGTTATAGCTTACATTCACAAATGATGTTTACTGCAATGCAAGGCTGGTTTTTAAGACGGCATAATTGGGCTATTCAATCTGAAACTATCCTGATGTGCACGGGTGTTGTTCCTTCCATGCATGCAGCCATTTTGGCTTTGTCTAAACCTGGAGACAAAGTCATTGTTCAGCCGCCTGTTTATCCACCTTTTTATACTGCAGTAACAGAAACAGGGCGTGAACTATTGCTCAATCCACTGAAATTAGTGGGGCTAAATTACGGTATTGATTTAGCACACCTGGAGCAATGTGCTGCATCTGGTGCTAAATTATTACTATTATGTTCACCACATAATCCGGTTGGTAGAGTATGGCAACAACAAGAGTTAGAAAGCGTGTTAGATATTGCCCGCCGCTATCAGTTGACCATTATTTCAGATGAGATCCATGCCGATTTGATTTATCCGCAATATCAACATATCCCTCTAGCAAGCTTGGCTGATGATGTAACGATTTTGACGGCAGTATCACCCAGTAAAACATTTAATATTCCAGGTTTAGGATTGTCCTGTCTCATTGTCAATGACTTGCAGCATCGTAAAGCTATTAACACTGTATTTGAAAGCTTACATATCAGTGCCTGTAATCCGTTCAGCATCACCGCATTTGAAGCTGCCTACCGTGGCGGTGAACAGTGGCTAGATGAATTGATGATCTATCTTGATGAGACTCGTCGCCAAATGAGCAACTTTATAGGTAGCAATAACTTAAATATAGAGGTGATACGCTCAGAAGGTACCTATTTAATATGGTTAGATTGTCGACAGTTGGGTTTAGATGATGAACAACTCAAATCATTTTTCACCGATAAGGCTAAAGTGGGCCTCAATACTGGGATTAGTTTTGGCGAACAGGGCAGTGGTTTTATGCGTATAAATATTGCTGCACCTCGAGTCGTTATTATGCAGGCACTGGAGAATATCAAAGCAGCATTAGTATAGGGTGTTTGCTATTAGTTTTTCACCAAATTTGTGTGTTTAATAACTTGTATGGTGGATTCAGTTGAAAATAGGGAAAATACTCCCTATTTTGATATGAATATAGTGCGGTAGACTGTATCTTTATGATTGATATAATAAATAATCATAATTTGAGTATTAAAGTCAATACAGTTTTTAAGTTAAACGGGAGCAGGTAATGTCAGATTCAATCGGTTCAGCAGCAGGTATGGTGTGGAAATATCTAGATAAAAATGGCGCAGCCAGCGTTACAAAAATCACCAAAGAGACGGCACTGGATGCTAAAGTTGTGCAGCGAGCGATTGGTTGGTTAGCAAGTGAAAATAAATTAAATATTGTAATGAAAGGACGTATGGAAACTATTTCACTGAGGTAATATTTGAAAAACCCAAATAAAGCCTTAGCAGAGTGACTTGGTCAGCAAGGTTTTATGAACCAACTTATTCAATAATGAATAAACTCCCTGAACACCAATACGCTTTCAGTCATTACACTATCGGGATTTTCAAGAGTATGGATTATTTTTTATATTGTTTATGTCACAAAGAGACTTAAACAAATTTAGTTGCTCTATTAACGATTAATCCTTTGTTATTTCAATCGCTTATATTTTTAATTTCAATAACCCGACCGATTATAGTGATAAAACCAACTAATGCATCAAGTTGGTGAGTGCCACCATCAAAGATAAGCTTGACCTTGTCTATATCCAATAACAATCTAGCTACGATAATCGCTTTTTTATGCTCAACCACGTAAATATGACCACTACGGATTAAACGTTGATCCAAATCGACTACAAGGTAATCGCCTTCATTAATGGTGGGGGACATATCACTACCGGCCATCACAAAGGCCTTGTAGTTTGGTATTTCATCTGAATTTTGATTTAACTCAATCATGTTGTCACTAGTAAGATAAGACTTTAAAATCTCAATATTAACGCGTTTAAAGATAAAGGTAAAAGTGGTGATTATAAATTGCGCGTAGGTGAGATTATTGAAGATTAAGAATAACCATTCACATTATGAAGTCCGTGGTGTAGATATGCATTTTGGTGTGGCTTATGATGAAAGTAGCGATGCAGCTCACGTTATGATTGATGCCGTATTGTCTACTCATCCATATATTCTTAAAACGCCTGCACCATTTGTTGAAGTGGAAACATTGAATGACAGTTCAGCAGTTCTTCTTGTTAGACCCTTTTGCAAAGGTGAATATTATTTTGATATTTTGTATTCAGTACCAGAGCTTATTAAAAAAGCATTGGATGAAAACACCATCGAAATCCCATTCCTACATCGTAAAGTAATAGTGATTAATCAAGACACTTAAAACAGTGCACTAAGCTTGATTGACAGTTCAAAGTTAAAAAGCCTTGGTACTATGCCAATTTTTTTATATCTATTCTGCTTTGCTGATTAAAACTCACAGGGCTGAAAACGCTCACTATTATTGTCTACATTGCCAACAGGGAACCTGATCGTGATCAATTAGCTTGTGTTTTATCAGCCATTTTTTTGCATCTTCTGCATCTTGTGTAAACCAGACTTTAGCTGAACCTAGTCTAAAACTATAACCCCAACTATCCATGTCAGTCATCATTCGCTCACTACCAACATGAGCTAAATAATCTGCTAATAAAATTTGTAGGTAACACACTGCATTTTCTTCATCAAAATTACCTTCAGCATCAGTATCGAGTGTGGCTCGTCGAATGGGATCCATGCAAATGAAGTGACCGGCCTCATGTAATGCTGAATGAATGGGAGTATCGTGACGAAGATAAAGCTTATTGCCAATTAAGCCGGCTTCGCGCTCACCAAAAAAACTGCCTTCAATGGTGTCATTATCTGCAATGTGCACAATTTCAATGCCATAAGGTTTAAGTAGCTCAGCGACCTGCTGCTGACCATATTGGTCGCAATTCAAAACATTAATAGGATCACTCTTAGTCGCTGAATATGAATTAGACACGACGAGCATCACCAATAATATGATTTGTGACCATGCCGGCGAGCGTTAAACCAAAAATAGAAGGCATATAACTCATTGTGCCATTAACAGCACGAGGTCTGCCATGTGCTACTGCTTCTGGGGGTAATGCTGCTTGGGGTGACTCAATCGAATAAACGGTTTGAATCCCTCTACCGACGCCATTCCGTCGCAAATGACCTCGTAACTGTTTGGCCAATTTACACATGGAGGTATCCATAATGTCAGCGGTGCGGATAAGTGTTGGGTCCAGTTTACCACCGGCACCCATACTGGCAAAAATAGGCATGTTTTTACGCCATGCTGTCGCCATTAATTGTGTTTTACTACTCATGCTATCAATTGCATCTATAACGATATCATAGTCAGGCGTCAGTACCTCAGGGATATTAGTCGGGGATAGAAATTGGCTAATAACGTTTATTTTACATGCAGGATTTATATCGTTTATCCGTTGTGCCATGACGTCGACTTTAAGCTGATCAACGGTGGAGTTTAAGGCGATCAATTGACGATTGATATTCGATGCTGATACATAATCATGATCAACTAATGTCATTTCACCTACCCCCATTCGTGCCAATGCTTCTGCAGTATATGAGCCTACACCACCCATTCCTGCGAGGAAAACATGGCTTTTTTGAAGTAGCTCGATGCCTTTATCACCGATGAGGATGTGGGTGCGCTCAAATAATGGGTTTTGATGGGTCATGTTTTTTCCTTACAAGTCACTATTTAATTTCAGTATGTTACGTTGCAACAGCCGTTATTAGTTAGTACATTTAAATCTATGTCAGGTCATAAAGTAGGCTCAGATCGACATTTATATTTTGTTTATAGATAATGTTATCTATATTAATCAGGTTACTTTAATATTGGACTTTATTTTATTATGAAGGTTGGTTTTACAGTACTTTTAAACGATTATTGGTATCTCTGTTTTGACGAATTAATGTATTACTTGCCTTATAATTTCCCGCTTTCAGCAGTCGGTCATAAAGCAATACATTGACCGAAGCTGATAAGTTCATACAACCTATCGTTGGCACATAAACCACATCATCTGCCTGATCGATAATATTTTGATCAATAGAGCCATCTTCAGGCCCGAATATATAAAGTGCATTTTCAGGGTGTTCATACTCAGGTAAGGGAATTGCATTTAGAGCAAATTCAACACATACAATTTGCATGTTGCCAGTGATAACATCTATCAGGCAATCCTGTTGTGTTATCAGTACGTCTTTACTAATTTTACGACTCATATCGACGGTTCTTGATTTACGCGCAATCGCTCGTGGGTAACGGTCGCCAGTATAGAACACTTTATCAACACCATAATTGGCTGCAGCACGTAAAACAGAGCCGACATTATCAGGGCTTTTAGGGTTGACTAAACCGAGATTAACTTGATGTTTTTTCATTGTTTCCTTGCTGAGAAAATGGATGATGTATCGGATTATTGTGAATACAATTTGCCCACACGATCTAAGTATGTCAAATAAAGACGCATATCAAATTCTAACTGATGATAGTCCGGTTCCATGTGTATGCATAATTTATAAAATGCTTTATTGTGATCTTTCTCTTTTAGGTGAGCGAGCTCATGCACTACGATCATGTTTAAAAACTGACTAGGAGCCTGTTTAAATACCGAACCAATACGCATTTCATTTTTGGCCTTTAATTTACCCCCCTGAACCCTAGAGACAAAGCTATGTAATCCTAGTGCGTGATGAAGTACATCAAGTTTATCATCGTAAATAACTTTACTTAGTGGGCTGGATTGACGAATAAATTGGTTTTTTAAGTCGATAACATAAGAATACAGGGCTTTATTGGATTTAATATCATGAGTCACAGGATATTTATCTAATAAGAACTCACCTAATTTTTGGTTTGTTATCAGCCCCTGCACTTGCGACTTTATATCTTCTGGGTAACCAGATAGGTATTTTAATTGACTCATCTTATTTTCAGGATTTTTTTTAAGTTATTTGTAGTTATAGTAGCAATATTTTGACAACTTTCAGGGCGAAGACTGGCCAGCGAAGACAGTATAAAGGGAATATTTTCGGGTGTGTTTGAGTGTTGTTTCATCTCAGCCAGTGGCATGTCAGGCGCATCGGTTTCTAATACAATAGCAGATAAGGGCAATTGGCTGAATAAATGTCTTAGACGTGTTGCTTTGAGGTGTGTGATTGCGCCACCAACGCCCAATAAAAAACCAAGCTTTTGATACTGTTCGGCTTGTTGCAGACTGCCATTAAAAGCATGCACAATCCCACTTATTAGCGGATATTTTCTGAGTAAACTTATCGTTTTATCATGCGCTTTTCGGACATGAAGTAAAACCGGTAGTTGAGCAGATTGTGCAAGTTTTAATTGTTCAATAAACAAGTCTATTTGTGCTTGTTTATCATGATTTGGCAGATAAAAGTCCAAGCCGATTTCACCAATGGCAACGGGTTGGCTGGAGTCAATAAGGTTTTTTAATTGTTCTAAATGTTCAGCTTTATGGTCAGCCATAAATAAAGGATGCAAACCCAGTGCGGGATGTAAACTCTCAGAACCACTGCAGATATCAATTAAGTTTTGCCAGCGATCAGCAGTAACACCAGGCACAATGATGTCCTTGATGCCTAATTTCTGGCAACGTGACAATATGGCAACCCGATCAAAATCAAACAGTTGAAAATCAAGGTGACAATGACTGTCAATAAGATGCATCATAAAATAGTAATATTATGTTTTTATAATAAAAAGATGACAGACGTTAACCGTCGGACGGACTCTGCTGATGACCTGCTGATGATGGATCTGGCTATTTTTCATGCGTCATTACCTGTCCTCACATTGGCGAGCAGCTACGTCAGTTTAATACTTAGTTTATCATTAATAAAATCTGGCTTAACTATCTTTTGACTTGCATCATTGCAGCTGGATCATACTATATTCAACATTACGCTTGTCGACTTCAGAAGGATTGCTGATATGCCTATAGTTTTGATGGTATTATTTTGTGTGTATTGGAAGCAAAGGCTTTGTCTCGGGCTAATCTGAGGATCTTTAGCAAATAAATAAGCAGATTATTTATACAAAATGTAGGTGTAATTGTTAAACTAATTCTGAATTTTTTATTAATAAAGTATTTTATGTCTGACAATGCGTGACTTTCAGCCTTTATCTTTGACTGCTATTAAAGCTGTTATTGACTCAACTACTCTCACTAAAATTGCCGATATTGCCATTCATCAGTCAGTGTCATCAACTAATGATATGCTTTGGCAGCGATACTCTGAAGGACAGAGCTCGCCTGCAATTTGTCTGAGTGAAACTCAAACAGCTGGTCGAGGCAGACGAGGTGATCATTGGCACTCACCCTCAGCGGGTAATTTGTATCTATCCATTTTCTGGCCATTTCCCGCAGAAATAGAAAGTAAAGGGCTTAGTATTGCGGTGGGGATTAGCTTGGTTGAAACCCTCAAAACTGAAGGAATCAATGACTTACAGATAAAATGGCCTAACGATATATTATATAAAAGACAAAAGTTAGCTGGAATTCTAGTAGAATCACGGTTTGGTAAAAATAAAAGTACCGTGATTGGCATTGGCCTTAACTTTAAGCTTCCAACTGCCACCCAAAATAAAATTCATCAACCTACCACCAGTCTTCAACAGCTTTGTACTGAGATGCCCTGTAGAAATAGACTGGCAGGAAAAATAATTAAAAATATGATCAAAACACTAGAACAGTTTCAACAGCGCGGTTTAATCGATTTTATTCCACAATGGTCACAGTATGATGCACTTGCTAATCATTCTGTTACTTTAATTAGCGATCAAGATCCCCTGCACGTTATTGCACGGGGTATTAATGAACAAGGTGAACTATGCTATGAGTATGAAAATACAGTTCATACTTTATCTAACAGTCACGTAAGCATCAGGTTTTCCTCATGAAATTATTAATTGATATTGGTAATAGCCGTATTAAATGGACCACGCTAGATGCCGGTCGGTTCACACAATCTTTTAGCTTTGATCGTAAAAAAACAGGTCTTAAAACAACATTTACTAAAGAGTGGAAAGAACTTGCAGATATCGATTCGGTTTTTGTATCTAATGTTGCCGGTGACAAAATAGCTGAACAACTCACCGAGTGGGTACAAAAAAAATGGCAGCTTACTGCTAAATTTATCAGTAGCGAACAAAAACGATTTGGTGTTACAAATGCCTACCAACAAGCCGATCAACTGGGTGTTGATCGCTGGTTATCCTTAATTGCTGCAAGACAGCATGCAAGACAAGCTACCTGTATTATCGATTGTGGCACTGCCATTACCATTGATGTTGTTACTAAATACGGTGCACATCAAGGCGGTATGATTTTACCGGGCATAACTTTGATGCGTGGTGCGTTGACAAGTCAAACTAGTAATCTTACCGATGTGGCTGAAGAAAGTGAATTTAAAACACTAGCCGTTAATACACAAAGTGCAATTCAAGCGGGCACCATGTACATGGTCACAGCCAGTTTGGAACGTATTGTTGATGACTTAAATGAACAATTTAACAATCGCATTCGTTTCATTATCACCGGTGGTGATGCTGAACTTGTTATGCCGTTGTTACCATCATTTATTGCGCATTACCCTGATATCGTTTTAAAAGGTTTAGGTTATTATGCTCGCCAAGGCGATAGACAACCTAGGGTAAAACCTGAAACGGTTGACATTGCTAAAGCAGCAATAACTGAATCTGCAGAAGTTGTGAAAGTAAGAGAAGCAGAATTAGTAGAAGTAGGAAAAGAAGAAG
>Ga0307492_10000427_pt1 | contig 17929 bp, 17 predicted proteins | sample SI3LmetaG_FD_202365 | JGI IMG/M metagenome (GOLD analysis project Ga0307492, IMG submission 202365) | Sea-ice brine microbial communities from Beaufort Sea near Barrow, Alaska, United States - SI3L | ecosystem: Environmental > Aquatic > Marine > Coastal | place: USA: Alaska | collected 2017-05-06 | reverse complement strand
ATATTGAACAATTCTTGTCTGTTGGCGTGCGCTTTTATTAGGTAAACTAACCCTATAAGACTAGCAAGGATTTTTCATGAGCGCCCCTGACACAAATGATACCTCGGCATCGACTCACATATCAGAGCAAACCACACACTTTGGCTTTAAACAGGTTCAGTCCAGCCAAAAAGTGAATATGGTGAAAGAAGTGTTTCAGTCGGTGGCGGCGAAGTACGACATTATGAATGATTTAATGTCTATGGGTGTGCATCGTTTATGGAAACGTTACACCATAGATTGCAGCGGTGTGCGTGCCGGGCATAAAGTGTTAGATTTGGCCGGTGGCACAGGCGATTTAACCGCTAAGTTTTCCCGCATAGTGGGCGAGTCAGGTCAGGTGGTGTTGGCTGATATCAATGATGCCATGCTTAAAGTAGGCCGCGATAAATTACGTGATAAAGGCATAGTGGCCAATGTACAATACGTGCAAGCTAATGCCGAAGCATTGCCGTTTCCTGATAACAGCTTTGATATTATTACCATTGCTTTTGGACTTCGCAACGTCACCGATAAAGACAAAGCTTTAGCTTCAATGTACCGCGTGTTGAAACCTGGTGGCCGTTTGTTGGTTTTGGAGTTTTCTAAACCCACTAACGAGATGTTGAATAAAGCTTACGATATGTATTCATTTCATTTGTTGCCTAAAATTGGCCAACTTGTGGCGAATGACTCTGATAGCTATCAATATTTGGCTGAGTCTATTCGTATGCACCCAGAGCAAGAAGTGCTTAAATCAATGATGGAAACTGCCGGATTTGAACAAACCACTTATCAAAATTTAACTGGCGGCATAGTCGCCCTGCACAGAGGCTTTAAATTTTAGTATGCCTTTTGCCCAATTAATGACCTCAGGAGTCGAGCTGGCAATGAATCAATTGCTCAAGCTCGATGATGATAGCCAACAACGCTTAAAAAAATTAGCAGGAAAGTCTTTGCAGGTGACGATTAAGGAACTGCCTTGGCCTTTATTATTTACTTTTTCAGATCAAATTGATGTGCGCGCAGTTATCACTGTGGACAATAATGTAGGCCCCATTTCTGAACCAGTAGATTGTTTGATTGAGTTAAATTTAGAGACGTTGCCAAAGCTCAAAGATAGCAGCCAACTTACCCAACTTATTCAACAAAAGCAGCTAAATTTGATTGGCGATATATATGTAGCGCAAACCTTTAGTGCCTTACTCAAAGATTTGGATATTGACTGGGAAGAACAGCTCTCTGGATATACCGGTGACGTAGTAGCGCACCAAACGTTTGCCAGCATGAGAACATTATTTGATAAGGCTAAAACACAAATAGAGCAAGGTGCGATTGAGCTTGGAGAACACCTCACCCAAAGTAATTCAATAGCAGTCAAACCTAGCGAAGTGATAGAATTTAGTAAAGGTGTAACCCGCCTGCGTAGTGCCACAGAACGTTTATCTGCCAGAATAGCATTATTAGAACAAGCAAAAAAAACCGACACAGGATCAAGTATCTAACGTGAGAATTCTACGCTTTTACCAGATTAATAAGGTGATGTTACAACATGGGCTTGATGAGCTTATTCCCAGTAAATGGTTACCTTGGTATGCAAAATTAGGTCGAGTTGGATTTTTCTGGCTACAAAACAAACACCCCGATAAATCCCAGGGCACACGTGTTAGGTTAGCTTTGCAAACCTTAGGCCCTGTTTTTATCAAATTTGGTCAGATGTTATCGACTCGTAAAGATTTGCTACCGCCAGATGTAGCAGCCGAGCTGTCTATTTTACAAGACCAAGTCGAACCATTTGATCCTGAACTAGCTAAACACATTATTCGCGATGCTTTAGGCTTAACAGAACTCAGTGAGGTATTTAGTGAGTTTGAAACTAAGCCATTAGCCTCTGCCTCTATTGCTCAAGTACATGCAGCGAAATTAAAAAATGGCAATCGAGATGTCATTGTTAAAGTCATTCGCCCCAATATTCAACATACCATTCAATCTGATATTGAGCTGATGCGAACCGCAGCAGGCGCCTTGCAAAAGCTACTACCCGATGGCAAACGTTTGCGCCCAGTTGAAGTGGTCGAAGAATACGAACGCACCATTATCGATGAATTAGATCTCACCCACGAGGCCGCTAACGGCATTCAATTTAAGCGTAATTTTGAAAACTCCACGGCGCTGTATGTGCCGACTATTTATAGCGATTATAGCCATAAAAACGTGATGGTAATGGAGCGCATTTACGGCACACCCATATCTGATATTCAGCAACTCGTTGCCCGCAATACCAATATGAAAAGATTGGCAGAGCGCGGCGTAGAAGTATTCTTCACTCAGGTTTTTCGTGATAGCTTTTTCCATGCCGATATGCATCCCGGTAATATATTTGTATCTACCGTTAACCCCAATGATCCCCAATATATCACCATAGATTTTGGCATAGTTGGCACACTCAATAGTGAAGATAAACGTTATCTGGCAGAAAATTTTATCGCTTTCTTTAATCGTAATTATCGCAAAGTGGCTGAGTTACATGTGGACTCGGGATGGGTGCCATCGGATACCGATATCGATGATTTCGAAGCATCGATTCGCAAGGTCTGCGAACCTATTTTTCAAAAGCCTTTAGCCGAGATTGAATTTAGTAACGTATTGCTGCAACTATTTAATACCGCTAGACGTTTTAATATGGTGATACAGCCACAACTAGTGTTGCTACAAAAAACCTTGCTTTACATTGAAGGTTTAGGTCGTCAGTTATACCCGCAACTTGATCTGTGGAAAACCGCTAAACCATTTTTAGAGAATTGGATGAAAGAACAAATTGGCCTCAAGGCCATGTATCAGAAAATTTCCACCAACCTGCCTTACTGGTCGGAAAAACTACCAGAAATACCAGATTTGGTTTATGACACCTTAAAACAAGCTAAAAAATTACCCGAACAACAAAAAATACAATTTGAGGCCCAGCAACAACAACTTAGGCAACAACACACAAGTACTCTAGTGATGTTTATGGGCGCCACTTTTATTATTGTTGGTGCAATATTACCTATATATCAAGACAGTTGGTGGCCCAGTGGTTGCTTTGATTTATTAGGGGTAGCCTGTTGGTTTTTTGCATTTACAAAGAAACGGAATTAGAACGTTTAAGCTCCTAATATATTAGAACCGATTAAGAAGACTTGCCTCTTTTTCAGATACTATGTCACAGTCGTTCATTTTCACACACGTTAGAAACCTTTAGGTTAGCAACACATTTTACGACTGACCAAAAAAACCTTCTAACCGAACAGCGATGCCATAAGATGCAGAAAAATTTTCATCACGACGCCACAAAATAAAGGGCTCAATTTCATAAAACAGCCATTTGCGCAGGGTGTTTTTACGCCATCTTAAACTGACCAAATATTCACTTAAATGATAATTTGGGCGGCTTAGTCCTTCTATGTATATCCCTGCTATCAAGGCATTTTTTTCATTAAATTGAGTCAGTTTTTGCAAGCTATGCTTCCAAAGCCAATCATTGGTTTTGTCTCTAAAATAAAAATGATTATTCCATCTAAAAATAGAATCCTCAGCGGCGTTGTAACCTAATTGCCATGAAAAATCGGCGCCCAAACCTTCACTACTGTATAAATGAGCCGCTGTTTCCCAACGTAACGTCGTTTTATCGGTCAAAATATGGGTGTTGCGATAACGGCTTTTAACAAAAGGTTGCAATTTACGGCCGACACCAATGCGATGTGACAATCCACTTTCAGGGCTACTACGCCAGCGTAATGCTAAGCTAAAACGGTTTTGCTCGACAAAATTATTATTGCCCGATGCTTGGATCCCATTATCTGGTCGGTCATCGTCATAATCAGATAAAACCAGATCCGCACGATTTTTTAAATTGGGTAGTTTGACTCTTACTTTAAAACGCACATCAAACTCATTAACGTCTCGAGTCCTTGGCTCCCAGCCCAATCGAATCCGCGCCTCGCCGTAGGCTTCTTCAGGTTTCTTAAATTCCTCTATGGCAAAAAACTCATCAAACCACAAAGCACTAGTGTTGACCGAAGACTCAATACTATCGTGCATGGTGTCTAACCATGGATATTCTTGTTGCGTGTCTTGTGCATTGAGATTTGTTATACAAACAATGCTAGTAAAGAGTAATAAAAGAGTTTTTTTCACACGTTTCCTCAAGGAAAACACCCATAAATGAGTATTTGATAAGCAAGCTAATAGTGTTTTCAGATCTAAGTCTAACGCAATTAGTGGTTTTAGAGTCAAACTACTTAGATTTGGCAATCAAATCCAGTGACCTTTTTAATAAGCTACGTATAATGAATTTATTAAATATTTAGGAGTCAGGTTATGTTTGGCATTAGCCCCATGCAGTTAGTCATTATATTGGTTATTGTGGTATTACTTTTTGGTACAAAAAAACTGCGCGGTTTAGGTGGGGATTTAGGCTCAGCGATGAAAGGCTTTAAGAAGGCTATGAGCGATGATGATAAAGAAAAGGATGCTGATTTTGTGGCTAAAGACAAAGTGGAAGATAAATTGACTGATAATGTCAATAATGCTGACGATCCAAAAAGTACAACTGAGCAATCTAAGAGCGAACAAAAAGAGAATAATTAATGTTTGATATCGGCTTTTTCGAACTTTTAATTATTACCATTTTAGGTTTAGTGGTGTTGGGACCTGAAAGGTTACCCGGTGCCATTCGCTCAGTCATGAAAACGGTGCGTAGTGTTAAGGGTATGGCTAATGGCTTTCGACAGGAAGTCGAGCAGCAATTCAAAATTCATGAATTACACGAAAACTTAAAAAAAGCCGAGGAACAAAACCTCGAAAACCTGTCTCCTGATTTGCAAAAATCTGTTGATGAGCTTCGCGATGCAGCCAAGTCCGTTCAAAAACCCTATTCTAAAGAGTAACTAATATGGCTGAACCGAATAGCTTAATTGCTCATTTAATTGAGCTTAGAGGCCGTGTACTAAAAGCAGTAATCAGTGTGTTTGTGGTGTTTCTATGTTTAGTTTATTTTGCACAAGACTTGTACCACTGGTTAGCGACCCCTTTGTTAAATACGTTTCCAGAAAATGCACAAATGATTGCTACAGACGTAGCATCGCCTTTCTTCGCACCTTTTAAACTGACGATGGTGTTGTCATTTTTTATTGCTATACCTGTTGTGCTTTTCCAAATTTGGGGATTTGTGGCACCAGGGTTATATAAAAACGAAAAACGTTTGGTTGTTCCTCTATTGGTTTCCAGCACACTATTGTTTTATTTGGGCATGGCCTTTGCCTATTATGTGGTGTTTCCTCTCGCCTTTGCGTTTTTTATTAGCGTGGCGCCTGAAGGTGTGGTGATCAATACCGATATCAGTAGTTACCTTAATTTTGTACTTAAAATTTTCTTTGCTTTTGGCTTGGCCTTTGAAATCCCAGTGGCTGTGGTTTTAATGTGCTGGACAGGTGTCACCACACCAGATGCGTTACGAGCAAAACGCCCATATGTGATTGTAGGGGCCTTTGTAGTGGGTATGTTGCTCACGCCACCAGATATCATTTCTCAGACATTACTTGCCATACCTATGTGGATTTTATACGAGTTTGGTATAGTAGTAGGCAGTATTTATTCTCGAAAAAAAGCAGATCAAAAACAACAGGATAACCTATGACATATTTAAGCAAGAGTGCTGTTTTGATAGCCTTATTTAGCCCTTTTTGTATGGCTAATACACTATTAGATGATTTATCGATATGCGCTAAAAACAGCGATAGTTTGCAACGCTTAGTCTGCTATGACAAGTTGGCTGAGATAACTGAGATAACTGAGATAACTGAGATAACTGAGAATAGCCCATCTCATCAACAAAAAGTGCAACAGCAAATCCCACTGCAAGTCACCCCTTCCATGCCATCAACACAACAAAATCAGAATAACCTGGTATTAGCAGAGTTAAAACCACCTCAAAAAGCACACATTATTAAGCCACAATCTGCCTTTAATGTGACTAACGAAGTTAACCAACAACAGGCAAATTTTGGCCAAGAAGACAAACAGCGTACAAAGGATCTAATCAAAGAAATTCAAGCGCAAGTCGTTCTGGTGAAAAAAGGCACTTATGGCAAGCAAATTATCACTTTGAACAATGGACAGGTTTGGCGACAAACAGATAGTACTTACCTGAAGTTGAGAAAAGGACAGGCCATTATTATTAAACGCGGTGCAATGGGTTCATTTTTTATTGGCAAGCACAGCACAAACAAACGAATTCGTGCTAAGCGGATTAAATAATTCAATGTCGTGGTGCGATATTGGTGTCAACTTCACCGACAAAAGATTACTTTTTGAACCAGTGTTTAAACGTGCCTTAGCAGCTGATGTTAACCATATTATTATTACTGGTACTAGTTTAAACAAAAGCCAGCTAGCGATTGAGCTAGCACAGCAATATCCTAGTCACTTATCGACCACTGTTGGTGTTCACCCTCACGACGCCAACCAGTTTAATGCTCAAACATTAAATGTTCTAAAAACTTTAGCCAAGTCTAATTCTGTCGTGGCCATTGGTGAATGTGGCTTGGATTTTAATCGGAATTTTTCGACACCCGAGCAACAACTTTTGGCTTTTGAGCAGCAACTAAAATTAGCCTGTGAATTAGATTTACCTGTTTTTTTGCATGAGCGGGATGCATTTGTTCCACAAATTGAGTTGCTAACCAAATATCATAAAGAATTGAAAGGTGGCGTGGTGCATTGTTTCACCGGCAATATAGAACAGATGAGTCGTTACTTAGATTTAGGCTTATATATTGGTATTACGGGTTGGGTGTGTGATCTTAAGCGTGGGCAAGCGCTCCGCGACGCCGTTAAGTCACTGCCATTAAATCGTATATTGTTAGAAACTGATGCACCCTATTTACGACCAAAGGGTCTGGCCAACAACCGTAAAGTGGATAATGGTAATAACGAACCCGCTTATCTGCCATACATAGCTGAAGAAGTGGCTGGATTAATGGCAACTGACATCAACACAATTCAAGTTGCGAGTCTGAACAATACACAAACATTGTTTAATATCTTAAGGATGAGGGTTAATCATGGCAAATAATCCATTTAACGTTAACTTGAATAAAATCTGGCTGCTGTTAATCGTCAGTATTTTGTGTATAGCAGTGATCTTTGCAGTCACTAATTTTTCCAACACGAGCCGCCTAAACCATCAGGTGGTGCAAGACGTTGAATATTTGGTTGACCCAGAAAAACAGTATTTGATTTCTGATATTTTGAGTAATACAGATCATATGTGGCAGGTCCTTAGCCAAGATCTAACTTCATTAGGCATGTCTAACGATATACATTGGTTTAGGTTTACCCTCAATAACATTGACCCAATACAATCCAAGTTACTAGAAATTGACAACGCGTTGTTGGACAACGTTAACCTGTGGTTTGTGCAAGATAAGAAAGTACTCGCAGAATATCAAGTGGGTGATACTTTAGTTTTCTCACAACGAATCGTTGAGCATGAAAACTTTCTATTTCCGGTACCGACAAATAGGCAATCTGTAGACGTTTACGTTAGCACTGACTCTAAAGGAACAATGCGTTTACCCTTTAATATCTGGCAAACAAACGAATATTTAGAATTTACCAGTAAAAACAGCTTAATCATGGGTTGTTTTTTGGGTCTGATGTTAGCCATGGGGCTTAGCAACCTATTCTTTTTTATCACAACCCGTACACATGCTTTTTGGGTGTATGGCAGTTATGTTATATTTTTAGCCTTAACCTTATCCGCACTACAAGGCTTGGGTTATCGCTATATCTGGCCTAATTCACCTTGGTTACAACAGCATGCCGTTGGTATTTTTGCCAATTTAACTGTGTGGTTCTCGATGATATTCTGTGATCTTTTGCTCAATGTCAGGGCTTATAACAAGCAAGTCAGCAAGCTTATTAACCTTACCGCTTATACTTTTTTAATCGGTTTAATTGTCAGTTTTTTTATACCGTTTCAAGTCTTTCTTAATATTTTTTTACTGATGTTATGTCTCAGTGGTGTCTTTATTCTCGCCGTCTCAATTTGGTTATGGATCAAAGGCCATGCGATTGCACAATATTATACCTTCGCATTAACAATGCTGTTTATTTGTGAGCTTTTAGTCAGCCTAGATGTGCTTAATATAATCAATGTTAGCTTACCGTATTTCTACTTGTTGATGTTTGGCATAGGTATTGGAACGGTGCTTTTAGCGCCCATTTTGGCCATTAGCCACAATCAACAACATCAAATATTGCTCAATACACAAGCACAGTTATTAAACCAAGAACAACAAGTACAACATGCACAAAAAGATAGGTTAGCATTACAAGAAAACGCGACCGAAGATCTTGAATATAAAGTACAAGAGCGAACCTTAGAACTAGAAATTACTCTTCGCGAATTATCTTCCATTAACAGTGAACTACAAGAAAAAAACACTCTAGATGCATTAACAGGCATTCGTAATCGCAGTTATTTTGACAAAAAATATCGAGCCGAAGTACGCAGAAGCCGACGTGAACAAACCCAATTATCTGTTGTGATGATGGATATTGACCATTTCAAGAATGTAAATGATCAATATGGTCACTTAGTAGGAGACGAATGTATTAAAAGTGTTGCCCATACATTAAACGGCGCCTTAAAAAGACCCAGTGATCACGTTTGCCGCTATGGTGGCGAAGAGTTTGCCTTAATTTTACCCAGCACAGACCTAGAAGGCGCTTTGATTTTGGTAGAACAGCTCAGAAATAAAATTGAAAAAACCACCATCCAAGCCGTTAACGTATCGATAAACATCACGGTTAGCGCCGGTATTGGGACAGCAATAGCAGATTTAAGTCACACCGAAGACACTATTCTAGCCTTGGCGGATAAACAACTCTACGCCGCCAAAAATGCAGGTCGAAATAATGTGCAAGGCAGCCATTTGGACCTCATTCAACAGCAGGACTTAACATGATTGAACAATTCCCTAAGACGCGATTACGCAGAATACGTAAACACGATTTCACCCGCAGATTAATGGCAGAAAACCAACTAAGCAGCAGTGACTTAATTTATCCTATGTTTGTATTAGACGGCGACAATCAAAAACAAGCGGTGCCTTCTATGCCTGGTGTTGAACGTTTATCTATTGATCTGTTAGTCAAAGAAGCAATTGAACTTGTAGGACTTGGCATTCCCGCTATTGCATTGTTTCCTGTGACACCGATGCAAGCCAAGTCATTGTGCGCAAGCGAAGCTTATAACCCACAAGGATTGGCGCAAAAAGCAGTACGCGCCATCAAACAAGCCGTTCCTGACATTGCCGTTATCACGGATGTCGCCCTTGACCCTTTTACTTCTCACGGCCAAGATGGCCTGATAAATGAACAGGGTTATGTATTAAATGATGAAACTATTGAGGTATTAGTCAAACAAGCATTGTCTCATGCAGAAGCAGGCGCTGATATTATTGCACCTTCTGACATGATGGATGGCCGCGTTGGTGCATTACGCCAAGCACTTGAAAAACATGGCTTTACCAACACATGTATTATGGCTTATTCGGCTAAATACGCATCTAGCTATTACGGACCTTTTAGGGACGCAGTGGGTTCAGCAAACAATATTAAAGGTGGTAATAAAAAGAACTATCAAATGGATCCCGCTAATTCGGACGAAGCTATGCGCGAAATCGCATTGGACTTACACGAAGGGGCAGACATGGTCATGGTTAAACCCGGAATGCCCTATCTAGATATTGTTAAGCGTTGTAAAGACGAGTTTAAAGTCCCCACTTTTGCCTACCAAGTCAGCGGTGAATACTCTATGCACAAAGCGGCGTTTGCCAATGGCTGGCTAAATGAAGATGAAGTGATTTTAGAATCGCTACTGGCTTTTAAACGTGCAGGCGCTGATGGAATTTTAACTTATTTTGCGAAACACGCTGCGATACTTTTGAGACAAAATTAGGAAACCTAGTCTGGATAATTATATAACGATTTCTTAATCTTATTATTAATTGTGGTTATTATAGGTTAATAGGTCAAAACACTTAAAAACACTCTAATAACCAGCCTACTTTATGCTGTTGCCATTTTTCGTTAGCGAGCTCTGCATCGATCAATGGGTGCGCCTTTAGCCAACCTTCAGGAAAAGTGAGCGTCCACTTTTTATCTGTCGCGATTAAAGTAAAGTCTGCTAGCAAATTGTTTTTTCGGCGGATGGAGAGTAAACAGGATAAACGTAATATTCTGACTAAGACCAAAAGTGCCTGTCGCACTTCTGGATGGAAGGAATCAAACAAACCAAGTTTTATTTCCTGCCTATGACTTTGCACTAAAATTTTAATGCCTGCGCGTTGCTGCTGAGTATAACCCACCATGGGTAGATGGCTTAGTATGTATGCGCCATGTTGGTGGAATAATTTGTATTCAATGTGTAAACCCGTTTCGTGCAACATGGCAGATGCCATCAATATAGCTTCACAATCGAGCTTACCTAACACCAATTGACCTTGTACTTGTTTAAGCAGACTCAGTGATATACCTCTCACACGATCAGCGTGTTCAGGCTCTATATGGAAATGTTCTATACATTGCTCGAGTGTTTGTAACCTTCTATCATTTTGTTGCATGTTGTCTAACATGCCATAGATAAGGCCTTCGCGAAGTGCACCGCCTGAGATTTGCATTTCTTGGATGTTTAATTGTTCAAAAAGGGCGATCAAAATGGCCAAACCACTAGGAAAAATGGCCCGTCTGGACTCTATTAAACCATCTATTTGCAATAAGTCTATGGTCACACAATCAATACATTGCTGTTTAAGGTTATACAGATAGTCTATACGAATAGCGTCACTGATACCTTGTACCACTAAAATTTCAGTAATAGCTTGAGGCGTACCTGATGCGCCTAAACATTGCTGCCAGTCAAAACTGATAAAGTCATCTTTTAACGGCTCTAATAAAGAGTTAGCTTGTTTGATAGCAGAATCAAAATTTTCCTCGGATATATTGCCATCAGTGAAAAAGCGCTCCTTAAATGTGACGCAGCCCATGTTTATACTCACTAAATGTATCGGGTTCATGTCATCTCCGACAATCACTTCTGTACTTGCACCACCAATATCAATCACCAAAGAATTACCTTGATTGGCCGAGGTATAGGCCACACCCAAGTAGATTTGTCTGGCTTCTTCCTCACCATCAATCACGTTTAGCTTATGATTGAGAATGTGTTCAGCTTTTTTAATAAACAGGTCAGCGTTAGCCGCCAAACGCAAAGTGGCAGTACCAACAATTTTGATATTTGAAACAGGGATATCCTGCAAACGTTCTGCAAACGTTTCAAGGCACTTCCAACCTCTTTCAAGACTGGGCTGATCAAGCACCATATTTTCATCTAGCCCAGCGGCAAGACGCACTTTTTGTTTCACCTTACCAATAATATGCACACTTCCAGAGAAAACCCGCACAATGACCATATGAAAACTGTTGGAGCCTAAATCTACAGCAGCATATAGTTGTTCAGGTTGAGAAAAGGAAGCAATGTCCTCGGTGTTGTTATTCATCTATTTCTATTAGGGCGTGGACCTGAAGGTCGTTTTTGGTGACTTTTGCCGCTTTGCATACGCTTTTTAAAACGAGGTTTAGGTGGGGTGACATCACGCATCAAATCATTTGGATTGTACTCTGTCACGGGAATTGAGTGTTGTACATATTCCTCAATCGCCGGTAAATTCAGTGCGTATTTTTCGCAAGCAAAACTAATAGAACTCCCACTTTCACCCGCACGGCCCGTTCTACCAATACGGTGCACATAATCTTCTGCATCGTCGGGTAAATCATAGTTAAAGACATGACTCACCATAGGAATATGTAAACCACGGGCTGCTACGTCTGTTGCTACTAATACGTCAAGCACACCAGATGTGAAATTTTCCAATATTTTCAAGCGTTTGTTCTGAGGAACATCACCGCTTAACAAACCTACCCTATGATTGTCAGCTTCTAACCAATCAGAAATCTTTTCACAGCCGTGCTTTGTATTAGCAAAAACAATGGCTTTATCTGGCCATTCTTCTTCCATCAAAGTGAGTAACAAATAGGGTTTATCTTCATCAGATGGATAAAATAGTTCTTCTTTTACCCGTTCTGCTGTTTTTCTTTCTGGCTCAATCTGAACATGAGTAGGGTTGTCCATATGATCGTAGGCCAACTCTTGCACGCGATAAGACAAGGTGGCAGAAAACAGCATACTGAGACGTTCGGTCGGTTTTGGCATTCTATTAAATAAATAGCGTATATCTTTAATAAAGCCTAGGTCAAACATACGGTCGGCTTCATCTAATACCGCAACCTGAATACAAGCTAATGAAAAGATATTTTGTTTGTAGTAATCAATGATTCGACCGGTGGTGCCGATAATAATATCTACACCTCCTTGCAATTTCTCCCGTTGACTTTGATAACCCTCGCCCCCATAAATTAAACCAAGGGTCAAACCTGTGTGCTGGCTAAGTAGTTCTGCATCGTTAAAAATTTGCACAGCTAGCTCGCGGGTAGGCGCCATGATGATTGCCCTAGGCTGACGTTTTGAGTCTTGTGGATTAGTCAACAAATAGTGAAAAGTGGCGACCAAAAATGCAATGGTTTTACCTGTACCTGTTTGCGCTTGACCGGCAAGATCATGGCCTTCAAGTAAGGGCGGTAAACTCAACGCTTGAATAGGTGTGCAAAGGCTGAAATTGGCCGCAGTCAGGGCTTCTACAACCTTTGTATTAATGGGTAAGTCTGTAAATTTTGTATCGGTTAAATGTGTAGTTGGCATAGCTTATAGCTTATCATTGCTTGCATTAAAAACCAGTTTCTATATAACAATCATAACCGCGCTGAGTCATCTCAGCGAGAGAAAAATTACGGAGAAAATAATGAGCGACAAAATTATCCAATTATCTGATGATAGTTTCGAGGCCGATGTTATCAATGCAGCTGGTCCTGTGTTAGTTGATTTTTGGGCAGAATGGTGTGGCCCATGTAAAATGATCGCACCAATTCTGCATGAAGTGGCTGATGAATTCGATGGCAAAATAACAGTTGGTAAGCTGAATGTCGATGAAAATAACGAAACACCACCTAAGTATGGCATTAGAGGTATACCTACTTTATTGTTATTTAAAGGTGGTAATGTAGCGGCAACTAAAGTGGGTGCATTGTCAAAAACCCAACTTTTAGAGTTTTTGAACGAAAACATTTAGTATTTGTTATTAAAAATTTGAATATAAAAGCTCAGCAAATGCTGAGCTTTTTTTAGATCACGTTACAAATACCTTGCTTGCAGCGCCCATTCTTATTGTAAATAAATTGTAATTCCTGTTTGTTACGTTTGAGCGTCACGTTATACATGGGATGAAATATGTCATTAAATCAGCTATCAAGCAGACAATTCACTGGACTCGGGCATTATTTGGTGCTAAATTTTGCGATGTTCAAACCGAACAGACCTACGCATACCCAAATCAGAGATTAAATAAATAAAAACCTTTGAATCACTCAATCCAACTGGCTTAAAAACAAGCTTCTAGCATAAAGACCCACCAATTATGAATCTTACCGAACTCAAGAACAAATCTATCAGTGAATTAGTTAGCCTAGCCGAAGAAATGAAGCTAGAAAACATGGCCCGCGCACGCAAACAAGACATTATTTTTTCAATCCTCAAATCTCATGCGAAAAGCGGAGAGGATATTTTTGGTGATGGTGTACTTGAAATACTTCAAGATGGTTTTGGATTTTTGCGTTCCAACGACTCTTCATACTTGGCGGGGCCAGACGACATTTATGTCTCACCGAGTCAGATTAGACGCTTCAACTTACGAACTGGCGATACGATTTCAGGCAAAATACGTCCGCCTAAAGATACCGAACGTTACTTCGCATTATTAAAAATAAGCCAGGTTAATTACGATCGTCCTGAAAATGCACGTAACAAGATATTATTCGAAAACTTAACACCACTGCATGCAAATGAGCGCCTTATCATGGAACGTGGTAATGGTAGCAGTGAAGATATCACAGCACGGGTTTTAGATTTAGCGTCTCCCATTGGCCGTGGTCAACGTGGTTTGATCGTTGCGCCACCCAAAGCAGGTAAAACGTTACTATTACAAAACATAGCGCAATCTATTGCGGCTAATCACCCAGAATGTTTATTGATGGTGCTGTTGATTGATGAACGCCCAGAAGAAGTCACCGAAATGCAGCGCTTGGTGCGCGGTGAAGTGATAGCCTCTACTTTTGATGAGCCAGCAAGTCGCCACGTACAAGTAGCTGAAATGGTAATCGAAAAAGCCAAACGTTTAGTCGAGCACAAAAAAGACGTGGTCATTTTACTCGACTCTATTACCCGTTTAGCACGGGCTTACAATACTGTTATACCTTCATCAGGTAAAGTATTGACCGGTGGTGTAGATGCCAACGCATTGCATAAACCTAAACGTTTTTTCGGGGCTGCACGTAACATTGAAGAAGGGGGTAGTTTAACCATTATTGCCACGGCATTGATTGATACCGGCTCTAAAATGGATGAAGTTATTTATGAAGAATTTAAAGGTACAGGTAATATGGAATTACACCTGAACCGTAAAATTGCTGAAAAACGTGTATTCCCAGCGATTGATTACAATCGTTCTGGCACCCGTCGTGAAGAACTTCTTACCACGCAAGACGAATTACAAAAAATGTGGATATTACGCAAAATAGTGCATGAAATGTCTGAGATAGATGCGATGGAATTTCTGATCGGAAAATTGTCTATGACTAAAACAAACAATGAATTCTTTACTGCTATGCGCAGACAAAAAAGCTAATTTATTTAATCTAGTCTTTTTAAAAGATCTATCAAAATCCGCTTCAGGAAACTGTAAGCGGATTTTTTATGAATTTTTTAAGGCATATCTCATCCTTAATATTTGACAAATTCATCTGCTTTTAACATATTAGGTATTCATTCACCTACAGTCGACCGTCAATGAAACTACTAGTACCCATTGTATTATTACTCTTAACTTTCACACCCAGAATAAACGCAGCGGAGACTGTCGTACAAATGGTTAATGATATCGAACCTCGCGTTATTAAGTGGCGTCATCATTTACACCAAAACCCAGAGCTATCCAATCGTGAGTTTGAAACGGCAAAGTATATTTCTAAACACCTTAAAAGCCTTGGCCTAGAAGTACAAACAGGCGTGGCGATAACCGGGGTGGTAGCCGTTCTTGATAGTGGTAAACCAGGGCCGGTAGTGGCATTACGCGCAGATATGGATGGGCTGCCGGTACTTGAACAAAATGATTTGCCTTGGAAGTCGACCCAACGTGGCGAACTTGAAGGTAACGACGTGCCCGTGATGCACGCCTGTGGCCACGATACACATGTTGCTATGCTGATGGGTGCAGCAGAAATTTTAGTTAACATGAAAGGTCAACTACGGGGCAAAGTGAAATTTATTTTTCAACCTGCAGAAGAAGGTGCCCCTAGAGGTGAAAAGGGTGGCGCTGAACTGATGGTTGAAGAGGGCGTACTGAAAAATCCGGATGTAGACGTGATTTTTGGCTTACATATTAGCGCTGATACCGATGTGGGTAAAATACGCTACAAAGATGGTGGCGCTATGGCCGCAGTTGACCCTTTTAAAATAGTGATAAAAGGCAAACAAGCGCACGGTGCTTACCCGTGGTTGAGTGTTGATCCCATCACTACGGCAGCACAAATTATTATGAGTTTACAAACCATTGTAAGTCGAGAAATCAAACTTATTGACGAGGCAGCGGTGGTAACAATAGGCTCTATTCATGGCGGTAACCGCTCAAATATTATTCCTAGTGAAGTTGAATTAGTAGGCACTATTCGCACCTTAAACAAAGCAGCACGCGAGCACATGTACGAAGCACTTCCTAGGAAAGTTAAAGGTATTGCAGACAGTATGCGCGCCGAGGTCGAAGTGACTTTGCCTTTAGATTATTACTATCCCATTACGTACAACGACCCTGCACTAACAGAAAAAATGGTGCCTACACTGATAAAAAGTGCTGGGCGTGAAAATGTTATTTATAGCAAACCGGTTACTGGTGCTGAAGATTTTTCATTTTTTCAACAAGAAATTCCAGGGTTATATATGTGGATAGGAGGTAAACCACTTGATGTACCTGTTGACCAAGCCCCCGCACACCATACACCAGAATTTTATGTAGACGATTCAGGTATGAAAACAGGCGTAAAACTTCTCACAGATTTAACGTTGGATTATATGAACCTGCATTAAGATAGACGTAAACCACACCACTGATTGGTGTGGTTTCTATACTCAGTGCGATAGTCCTACTTTAGGGTCCACGTTTCAAGATGGCTGAGGCGGGTTTTAAAGCGATTTATGTCGAGCGTCGAGCACTGAATTGACATATTTGTCTTTTGCTCCCTTCATCTGATTCTAGGGCGCCTACAAATAGCCGCCTTGCCAGAAATGCCCGCTTAACCCCCTTTAAAGTCAAGCCGAAACGTGCACTTTTAGGTGGTTTGGGTATACAATGCTTGTCCAAAATTTTAGGGGGTTAATTTTTCCCATATTATCAATATGTAATTTAAGAGGGGTAGTTATGCCAAACGTGGCAATAGTAATGGGCTCAAAGTCTGATTGGCCTACCATGCAAAACGCAGCATTAATGTTAGAAAAACTAGGCGTGAGTTATACTGCTAAAGTTGTATCTGCTCATCGCACGCCAAATTTACTCGCAGACTTTGCCGAACAAGCTGCTGAACAAGGTTACCAAGTGATTATCGGCGGTGCAGGTGGTGCGGCACATTTACCCGGTATGATAGCAGCACATACCCATTTGCCTGTATTGGGTGTACCTGTGCGCTCAAGTCAACTGAACGGCATTGACTCTTTACTGTCTATTGTACAAATGCCCAAAGGTGTAGCAGTAGGCACATTAGCGATTGGAGAAGCAGGTGCAGCCAATGCTGGATTGCTTGCAGCACAAGTTGTGGGTCTGCAAAACCCAGATGTGCAACAAGCAATTAAAGATTTTCGAGCTGAACAAACCGCCACTGTGCTGGCGCAAGACGAATTAGTGCTTCCCTGTTTATGATAAAAGACGACGTGAGATTGTGTAAATGAGCATATTAGTGCTTGGATCAGGTCAGTTGGCTAGGATGATGGCTTTAGCTGGCTATCCACTTGGAATAAGTGTTCAGGCTGTAGACGTAGCAGATAACAAAATCGTTGATCCTGTGAGTAAACAGATAATCAATAACTCCCTTGATAGAATGATTGAGGAGGTGGACGCGATCACTGTAGAGTTTGAACACATACCCGAAGCTCTACTCGAATTAGTTTACGGCAGTGGCAAACTCAAACCTAGTGTAGAGGCTATTCTAACGGGTGCTGATCGAGTACGTGAAAAGAAATTATTAAAAAAATTAGACATCGCCAACTGCCCCTTTGAGATCGTCACCGACGCTGCGCAACTAGATGCTGCTGTTGAAAAGCTAGGTGAAAAGTTGATCATCAAAGCTAGCCGTGACGGATACGACGGATACGGACAATGGCGCTTACACAACATAAAAAATTTACCAGAGCTTAAACAACAATTGTCAAAATTAGACTTGCAAAAAGTGCCCTTAGTGGTTGAGAAAATGCTCAGTTTTGATCGCGAACTTTCATTGGTTGCAGTACGCAGCAGCAAAGGTGATATTGCCTATTATCCGCTTGCCGAAAACTTGCACCATCATGGTCAATTACATGTGTCTATTGCCCCTGCCCCGCAAGTTGACGATGAGCTTAATCAACAAGCTCAAAGTATCTTTAACAAACTTG
>Ga0307492_10000426_pt1 | contig 17984 bp, 15 predicted proteins | sample SI3LmetaG_FD_202365 | JGI IMG/M metagenome (GOLD analysis project Ga0307492, IMG submission 202365) | Sea-ice brine microbial communities from Beaufort Sea near Barrow, Alaska, United States - SI3L | ecosystem: Environmental > Aquatic > Marine > Coastal | place: USA: Alaska | collected 2017-05-06 | reverse complement strand
TTCAAAAAGTTGTGGTAACGTAGCATCTACTCGTAATTTTGTATCTTCATAAGCCTTAATTAATTGTGCTGGCTCTTCAAAATAAAATTGATCATCGGTTCTTAAAAATTGAAAAAAGCTAGCCATATCTCCGCTAAATTTGACTTCTTCCTTAACTTTTTTCATTTCAGCTAATATTCTTGCTACTTCCGAGAGTCCAAACTTATGAATTTCCTTTGCTGTTAATGGGAGAGTGGTGTGAGTTTTGATCATATACTTATACCAAGCTTTGCCGTTTGGTAGTTGTGATAACCCAACACTTTGTCTTACATGATTCTTATACTCGGTATCAAGAAAGTAATGTACTCTTTTATAGACAGGGATAAGGGTTTCTTCTATACAGCGTTCATAGTCACTAACTAGTTTTGACTTTTCTTCTTTACTCATCTCTTCAGGTAATTTTAATAATGGAGCGTAAAATATACTGTCTTTAATATTGGATACAATGTGCGTTTTTAATTGTGGTAGCAATTTTTTGAATATGGATTCTGGCAAGACTACTTTTGCTTCAATACCGCTTCTCATTGCAGGTATAACACTATCCATCCATACCGCAAACCCTTCACTTCGTTTTATAAAATTTCGGTAGTCTTCTTCGTTATTAAACGGTTGAGCTGACTGACCTGAACCCAAAGTTGCAAAAAAATTGTGCATCCCATTCATTTGATCGATTGGTAAAAAATGAAACGGATGTTTATTACCTTCTATTGATTCCTCTTGATCGTTCTTAAAAATTTCGTAAGTTAATTTTGATTGATGATCAAGTTTGTTGATGTCGATATTGTTAATTTTAGCTAGATATCTTTCTCTAAACTCTTTTCTAATACTTCGATTTTTTTCACCTATTGGTAGAGGAAATTTATCGTTGAACTCTCTACGACTTTGAAAGGTGCCACTAATAGGGTTAAGAGTTAATAACTCTTCGCTGTAGTTTGAAACGAGTTGATCTAATTTTTGTTTTTCTGTCAGCCCTTTGTTGACTGTAGTACTATCTTTTGTATTTTCTTCAGCATTTTTTGATTTATTAGGGAGTTCTTGGTTTTGGCATGCCGTTAACAAAAGCACACACATTGTAAATAGTATTATTCTCATATTTCTAACAATCATAAACCTTTTCCTATCTTAATTTTCGTTCGTTAAATGATAACAAAATCGACGTACCTATTTGCTAAGAGATGTTATTCCTTGCTCTAATCCTTTCACCGATAATGGAAACATTTCATCTGCTACTAATTGCTTTACCATGCCAATACTTTGAGTGTAACTCCAATATTTTTCTTCTACAGGGTTAAGCCAGATCACTTTATCAAAAACAGCTTTAAGTCTTTGCATCCAAACGTAACCCGCTTCCTCATTCATATATTCTACACTACCACCTCTGTGGGAAATTTCGTAAGATGCCATAGATGCATCACCCACAAAAATGACCTTATAATCTTTTGTATAGGTTCTTAATACTTCTTCCATTGGTATTTTCTCAGAGTATCGTCTTGAGTTATTTTTCCAAACCCCTTCATAAATAAAATTGTGGAAATAGAAATACTCTAAATGTTTAAATTCCGTCTTGCAGGCAGAAAATAACTCTTCACAAACTCTAACAAATGGGTCCATCGATCCACCAACATCAAAAAATATCAATACTTTGACGGCATTATGGCGCTCTGGAACCATTTTTATATCTAGGTAACCGGCATTTTTTGCGGTACTTGCAATTGTGTCATCAAGATCCAGCTCTTCTGCAGCACCGCTTCGGGCAAATTTTCTCAACTTTCTTAAAGCGACTTTTAAGTTTCTAGTGCCAAGTTCAACGCTGTCATCTAGATCTTTAAATTGACGTTTCTCCCAAACCTTTACAGCACTTTTATTTCTACTTTCACCGCCAACTCGAATGCCTTCTGGATGATAGCCGCTATGCCCAAAAGGTGATGTGCCTCCGGTCCCAATCCATTTACTACCACCGGCATGGCGTTCTTTCTGCTCTTCTAACCTTTCTTTAAAAGTATCGAGTAATTTTTCAAGTCCACCTAGAGAATCAATTTTAGCTTTCTCTTCATCACTTAAATGCTTCATAAATTCCGAACGAAGCCAGTCCTCCGGAATTAAAGCTTCTAGAATATCTTCTAAGTTATCAAGCTTTTTAAAGTGGGCTGCAAAGGCGCGGTCGTAACGATCAAAATATTTTTCATCTTTAACCATACATAACCGAGCAAGAGAGTAAAACTCATCTAAGCTACAAAAAGCTAATCGTTGTTGCAGAGCTTCTAATAACATCAAAAGCTCTTTGATAGAAACAGGAACGCCAACTTTTTTTAAAAGATAAAAGAAATTAATTAACACGTTATCTATTTTCTCTACGAACCATAAAAGCAAGCTTTTCTAATAGATGAACATCTTGCTCATTTTTAAGTAGAGCGCCATACAATGGGGGAATAGCTTTAGTCGGGTCGTTGTTCTTCAAAACTTCATCAGGAATATCATCGGCTAATAACAGTTTTAACCAATCGATTAACTCAGATGTAGAGGGTTTCTTTTTTAAGCCAGGAACGTCTCTAACTTTAAAAAAGATATCAAGTGCTTCAGTCAATAATTTAGATTTAATATTTGGGTAGTGAACATCAACTATTCGCTTCATTGTTTCGCGATCAGGAAAGTTTATAAAATGGAAAAAGCAGCGCCTTAAAAAAGCATCTGGTAGCTCTTTTTCGTTATTTGACGTAATAATAATAATTGGGCGAGTTTTAGCTTTTATCATTTCCCCTGTTTCGTAAACAAAAAACTCCATCTTATCTAATTCTTGTAATAAATCATTAGGAAATTCAATATCGGCTTTGTCGATCTCATCAATTAATAAAACCACTTGCTCATCAGATCCAAATGCTTCCCAAAGTTTGCCCTTTTTGATGTAGTTGGAAATATTATTGACGGCATCGTCACCTAACTGTGAATCTCGTAAACGAGAAACCGCATCGTATTCATACAAACCTTGATGTGCCTTAGTGGTTGATTTGATATGCCATTGAATGAGTTTCATACCAAGAGAATCGGCAACTTCTTCAGCTAACATTGTCTTACCTGTTCCAGGTTCGCCTTTAATTAGTAGCGGGCGCTCCAAGATTTTGGCAGCATTAACTGCCATTTGTAGATCATCGGTGGCGATGTATTTGTCTGTACCTGTGAAATTCATAGGTTCTCCAAAGGGAATAGCTAGATTTATATAATTGGCGCAATTCTATCATAGGATATCAAGCTTGATACCCTGCAATTTGCTATAAAAAGAGGATTTTTTTAGAGTTGCTTAATATCAATAAGCGAATTTGTTCTACTCGCTTTAGGCATTTTAAACCAGAAAGTTGTTCCGCTACCTTCTTCGCTGTCGAAACCGATCCGGCCACCCATTATTTCTACAATATTCTTCGTAACAACTAGGCATCTATAATGCGGATAGCATAAGAAGCTAGAACACAGAAGTAGGAAATCAAAGCCAACGATGGGTTGTTTGAATATTACGAAAGCACAAAGTAGGTAGTATAACCGGAAGATAGCGCGAATAGTGTAGAGTGATAAACTTGTGAATAAAGCTTATCAACTTGAATAGTCAAATAGGAATCATCCACATTCAATTTGTTATCCATCTTTTGCATAGGAACCTTGGTAAGAGATATTTACGAATTAGAACTTCCAATCGTTTAACCACTGGTTAGCGGTATTTGCATCCATAGGTTTTGAAATAAAGAATCCTTGTACTGTATCGCAATCTAACTCTTTGACAAGATCCCAGTCTTCTTGTGTTTCTACACCTTCTGCTACGGTTGAAAGTTGAAGATTCTTTGCAAGATTAATACTTGATTCAAATATGGCTTTTGATTTTATGTTTCGTGCTGCGCCATGGACAAAAGAGTAATCAAGCTTAAGTTCGCTAAAAGGTAATGTTTGTAATTGATTCATACTTGAATATCCGGTACCAAAATCGTCGATTGAGAGAGAAAAACCTAAACGTTTTAACCTGGCTAATACCTCCATGCTAGCTGCCATATCTTCAATTAGCCCGCTTTCAGTGACTTCAATAATTATATTATTAGAACTGATATTTAACGTTTGAACTTGGTCACTTAATGTTTCGGGCAGATCAAAATCATCTAGAGATTGTATAGAGAAATTAATTGCCATTTGTAATTTAGGGTTCTTTTGTAACCATTGTTGTAGCTGTGTGGTCGCTTGATTAAAAATAGTGGTTGTGAGATCAGCAATTAGCCCTTCAGATTCAGCTAGTGGTATAAATAAGCCAGGTGAAATAATTCCGTTTACAGGGTCAACCCAACGCGCTAACGCTTCAAACCCAATTACTGATTTGTCATGCATGTTAATTTTAGGTTGGTAGTAAGCAACAATATGATTGCACTCAATAGCATTTCGTAGAGCTGAAGCGGAAATTTCAACAGGTTTATTACAAGGAGCCGCCAAGTTATTCTTATTTTGTGTCTCTGACAAATACATTTTTTCAAATAGCGATAAGACACTACTTGTTGAAATAGGTTTCTGCACACTACCTAATAGATTTAATCGGTGCTCTGAGGCTAGGTTAGATACGGCGTTAAGCATACTAGTTTCCGCCCCACTATGAATGATGATGCCGCCAGAATATCCAATATCTGATAGATGTCCCAATAACGTAACACCATCCATCTTAGGCATGTTTAAATCACACAATATCATATCGATTGAATTCTTATTATCATCCAAAATTTCTAACGCAACAGCTCCGTGATCAGCCGTTTGAATATTGTTTACATTTAATTTATTTAAAAGCGCTTTCACATACTCAAGTATAAATAAATCATCGTCAATTACTAATACATTTACATTACTTGGAATAGAATAAACATGCTCATTTTGCTGATTATTAACGTGTTTGTCACTTTCATTAAAGTGAGCTTTAATATACTTCTCGATTTCGTTTATACTAGACTTTATCTTTAGAGTTGAAGGCTTTAGGGCGGGCCAATCCGGTAGTTCTACTAATGACTCCATATGAATTACTGTCGCTAAATATTTCTCAGCGCCTATCGTTTTTACGGAAGACTTCATTTTGTGTAAATTAAATTCTATTGGCTCTATGATTTGACTGTTACTAGCAGGACTGATTTCAGAAATAATTGTTGGTAATGATCTTAAGAAGATTTGTAAAAACTCATTTTTTATTTCTAGGTCATCACTTAAAAAATCAGTTTGCGATGCAAAATCAATAATTATTTTTTCATCGCTAGACGTCGTTAAATTTTGTTTTTCATTGCTAATTTTTTGATTATTGATTTCACCTTTACTTTTCATTTTTTCAGAGGGAACCCAGCGATTTAGGAGATCTTTAAGTGCATTTAACTTTATTGGCTTAGACAGATAGTCATCCATACCTCGAGCAATACATTTTTTATCTTCGCCTTGTATCGCATTGGCTGTTAATGCAATTATTGGGATATGCCCACCCTTTCGTTTCTCAGTTTCCCTAATTGCATCGGTTAATTCAAAACCATCCATTATTGGCATGTTGCAATCCGTCAGTAATAAATTGTATTTTCCTGTCGCCCATTTATTATAAGCTTTTACACCGTCTTCCGCCACATCAACTAAATAGCCCAAGCGCTCTAGTTGTTGAGTAATTAGTATTTGATTGGCGGGATTATCTTCTGCTAGTAAAAGATGAGTATGCAAATTATTTTCTTCTTTGCCACTTTCAGAATCGTTTGGTTGGCCTGAAGCCACCAATTGGATTTTTTTAATTTCATTATTTTGAGTATATATTTTTCTTTTCAACTTAGTATTTTCAAAAATGAGAATAATATTCTTTCTAATTAAATTTATAAAACTTGATAGTGGTGCCTTTACATTACACGAAAAACCAAGAATTCTTAAAGTATTGTTTAATACAAAGTTTGCATACCAGTAAATAGGAAGATTAATTAGTTGATCGGGGAGGATAAAGGCTTCATTAGTAAACTTCCCAGCAACTTTTAGGGTATTTGAAGTTTGAATAGTTAAGTCATTTTTCTGAAATGAGTTTAAGTCAATTAATTCATTATTGTAGTTAAGTGACTTGATAGTATGTTGTTGTGTCAACTCGTTGTTAACACTGGTGGACTCAACAAGTAAAGTGTAAGAAAAACCTCCTTTAACCAACATTGAATAAATATCATTGCTAGGGAATGTTAAGTTAGATTTATTCATGTTTTATAGTCCGAATGATTTTAGAAGGATTTTAGAATGATTATGTTGATGAGGAAAATAGATTTCCGACGCCGAGCCTGCTTGTATTGAATTAGTCGTAGTATTTAAAGAGATATTAAACACTTGATCCCACCCATTCTCTTCTGTGGATTGACAGGTTTGCAGTTTCATTGTGATTAATCCTTATTTTTACTTAAAACAACGTACAAGGCTCATTAAAAATTAGTACAAAATGTCGACTTTGTCAAAGTGGATGGTCATAAATAGCAGTAGTTTGAATAATAAAATCGTCAATCATAGAAACGATTTATATTAGCTAGCGAGATCCACATAAAAATTAGTCAACCTATCTAATTACGTGATTGAGAGGGCGTGTTAGTCTTTAGGCTATAGTGTTAGTGTGGATAGTAACGAAAGTGCAGTGGTCTTTCCTGGAGATACTGGTTGATTTGGAGAGTAAAAAGGTGAATAGTTATTCATCAAGCTATCATCAACAGGTCTGTTTGAAGTGTTCATGATAGCTTAATGAAGGTTCGTTTTGTAAAATTGAAAGATCTAAGTACAACAAATTAAAACTATTCTTTTGAAGCAATATACTTATCAACATACTGAGCCAATACATTCAAAGGCAAAGCACCATTTTTGAGGACGACTTCATGAAACTCACGAATGTCAAATTTATCACCTAAAGATTTTTGGGCCTTTTCTCTAATTTCTAATATTTTAAGCATCCCAATTTTATAAGCCGTGGCTTGTGAAGGCATAATGATATGACGCTCTACCATTTTAACTGCGTCAGGTTGAGGATTTGGCGTGTTAGTAACATAGTATTCAATACCCTTTTCACGATCCCACTTCATTGAATGAATACCAGTATCAACCACTAAACGACAAGCGCGCCAGAGTTCCATCGCTAAACGACCAAAGTCAGAGTATGGGTCGCTGTACATGCCGATTTCTTTTGGTAAATATTCAGAATATAAACCCCAGCCTTCAACATAAGCAGTATAACCACCAAACTTTCTAAACTTAGGGATGCTTTCTAGCTCTTGTGCAATAGCTAACTGCATATGGTGTCCGGGTATGCCTTCGTGATAAGCCAGTGCTTCCATTTGATAGGTTGGCATATCGCTCATTCGATATAGATTCGCGTAGTAAATACCTGGGCGAGTTCCATCCATCGAGGGGCTTTGATAAAAGGCTTTACCCGCAGATTTCTCTCTAAAGGCTTCAACCGCTTTAACATTAATAGATGCTTTTGGTTTAACAATAAACAATTCATCTAATCTAGTTTTCATTGTTTCGATTAAAGCCGTCGCTTCAGATAAATAGCGTGCTTTACCCTGTTCAGTTTCATCGTAATAAAATTGCATGTCGTGGCGCATAAATTCAAAAAAGGCAGGTAAATCAGCTTTAAAGCCGACTTTTTTCATGATCACTTCCATTTCACCGTGAATTCTAGCGACTTCGTCTAGGCCTATTTGGTGAATTTCTGGAGCGGTTAAGTTGGTTGTTGTGGTTCTTGCTAATGCATTATTGTAAAAAGCTTCACCATCTTTTAGCCGCCAAACACCATCAATTGATCCTGCTTTCTTTTGAATTTCTTCAACCGCTGCAATTAAATTTTCATAGGCAGGTTTTACGCTAGTTTTTAATGCTTGAGAGGCGCGCTCAATGAGCTTGTCTTTATCAACTTGATCAATGTTTAACTTTTCGATTTTTGAGTTAAAGTCTTCTAACAACGTGCTGTTGTCACCTTCATTAAAAGGAAAGCCAGTGATTAGATTCTTGCTGTCACTTATGACATAAGGATAAACAAAAGCCGGTGCAATAATGTCTTTTTCAGCGCGGATCTTTAAACCTTCTATCACTTGCTCAAATAAGGTTTCAATTCCACCTAATCTAGCGATATAGTCTTCTGCATCTTTTAAATGCATGATTGGGTGTGAGTTGATTAAAAGTGACGGTATTTGAGAATGGATCCCAAACATTTGGTTTAACGGATAATTGTAATGGCGCCACTTAAAATCCTCAATTTCTGCCATTAAATTTTGCTTCATTAAATCCAGACTAACCTTGGTTTGCGGGTCTAATTTGGTTTCATCAATTTTGTTAACTAGCGTGAGGTTCTGTTTTGATATCTCCAGCTCTTTAAGTGAATTGGCTTCCGATAAATCATCCCATTTGTCTTGATCGGTTGTTATACCTAGGTATGACTGAAACATTGGGCTTCGCATTACGCCATCCGTAAATATTTTTTCGAATAGTTCATTGGCTTTTTCAGACTCCGATTGTGCGACCTCTACTGTGTCCGTGGCTGATATTGCTTGGGTATCGACTGATTGGCTTGTTGTTGGTTGCTCACAGCCAAAAAGTGCAGCAGATATTGCGGTAACAATTAATAGACGGGTAGTTAAATACATATTGGAGTCCTTTAAATAAATTTATCTAAATAGTTTAACATAACATTTATATTTCGATAAATTTCGGTTATCTAACTTTGAAACAGATTGTGTATATTTGAGAGTGTAAAAGTGTTTGGATATTCTCGTGCTGAATCGGGACAAATTCTTGCTGCACTAATTAATTTTTGTAAAGATATTTCACTAGCAGAAGATTCCTTGCAGGATGCGTACGTTCACGCAATGCAACAATGGAAAGTTAATACCCCTAAAAATCAAACGGCTTGGCTTTTTACTGTCGCCAAACTACGGCTTATTGATAAAGTTAGGCACTCCAATTTACTTAATAAAGAATAAACATTACAAAAAATAATTGATTCAATTTCAGAGCAACCGCAAGATGAATTTAATCAACCGATACCAGGCGAACGTTTAAAACTTATTTTTACCTGTTGTCACCCAGCCTTACCTAAATCAACTCAGGTGGCTTTAACTCTTAAAACGCTATGTGGTATCAAAGTGAAAAAAATCGCGAGGGCTTACTTATTAACAGAAATTAGTATGCAGCAAAAAATCACGCGCGCAAAAAAAAATTAAACTAGCAGGAATTGCCTAGTAAAGTACCAGAGAAAGAGAATTTTTCTGAGCGTTTAGATAGCGTATTAAACGTCATTTATTTAATCTATAATGAATCTTACTCAGCCTACGACGGTCAAAGTTTAAGCAGAAATGATTTGGCGGAAGAGGCTATTCGTTTAGCTCGTTTACTTTGTGAGCTAATACCTCAAGCCAGTGCTATTTACAATTTGTATGCAAAAGAAGATGTACAAGTTATCGGACTTCATACAGTTTATGAGCACCATGAGGTTATGACTGTTGATGCGTTAAAGGTTTTTGTATCAGAATATAAAATTGCCTTTCCCATAGCGGTAGACAAACCATTAGAATCTGGCTTGATACCGAATACAATGGCTAGTTATCAGATGAGAGGAACGCCGACACTTATTGTGCTAGATAAAGAAAGTCGAGTTAGGTTGAATTATTTTGGCCGGATTAGTGATATGCAGGTTGGCAATCTTATTGGTAGTTTGCTAGCGGAAGATAGTGGTTTATTGAGTTCAGATACAGATAGTGAATCGAACAACCATTCGAATCTCGAAAAATGTGGAGATGATAGCTGTTCGATTTAGGCGTTTAAGCCCGGTTAAGGGGTGATAATACAGCTGGTTAAAATATTGAACAGAGTGAAAATAGCCCGATAACTTTGTCTAGCTTGAACAGATAGCTAGCTGTCACCTCTCAATATTTGATCCATAACCCAGCTTGTATGTGTAGCCGTAGAGCCACTTGATGGATGTACCTTTCCAGTAAAAAGTTGATCTTTAATATTTTGTACATGATAAAGCTGAATATTTTCTGGGTTTTCAATATAAATTTCTTGTTGTTGAGCGGAGTTGAAAATTGAAATAGGGTGCTCATCAAATATAGAAAATGATATCTCCCCTCTACTACCATAAATTATGACTTTATCTTGCCTTGAACAGCCACCAAAATTCCAACTTCCTGCTCCAGTGATACCATTCTTATGTACCCAACAGGCGGAAACTGAATCAAATGATGAATACAGGTTTTGTTGATTTAAACCAATGCCTTTAACAACATCGTATTCACCAAGTAGATAAGCAAAAAGATCTAAACCATGGCTAGCTAAATCGTCAAAATAACCTCCAGCCGCAATATTTTTATCTGTTCGCCAATTGTATTGCGGTGACAAATCAACCTCATTTGCGGCTTTATTTAAGTGCCAATTGATATGCCTAACACTTCCAATTTCATCATTATCTAATAATTCTTTTACTTTGTTAAAACGAGGTAATGATCTACGGTAATAGGAAACAAAAAGTGAAATTTGCGCTTTTTCAAACGCTTCTAATATTATCTTGCTATCCGAATAACTTGGAGCGAGAGGTTTTTCTATACAGCACACTTTACCTGCTTCAGCTACGCGTAATCCATATAACTTATGGGTATCAGGGGGTGTTGCAATATAGACGGCATCAATTGATTGATCATTAATAAGGTCATCAGCATTAGAGTAGTATTTTTCTATGTTATGTCTTTTAGCGTAATCCTTGACTAACGTTTTATCTCTTCTCATTACCGCTGCTAAATGGAATCCATCCGTTTTTTGATAGGCAGGACCACTTTTAATTTCAGTTACTGCACCACATCCAATGATCCCCCAACGAATATTTTTGTTATTTTTCATGAATACATATCCATTCTATAACTGAGCACTAAAATAGAGCTAGATCAGCGCTGACAATGGTGCTGCCCATTGATCAGCTAGGTTGGCTAAATGTTTTATTTGGCTTTTCGGTTTTATGCAATAGCCTCGTCATTAATGATAACAACTTTACCTGTACGTTGGCCACCAGCGGCCACCGCTAAAGCTTCCTTGATATCCCTAACGTTGTAGGTCGCATGAATCGGTGCGGCAAGCTTGCCAGCCGCGATTAAACTGATGATTGTTCCAAACACTTCTTTTTGTCGGTCAGGTGAAGCGGTACGGTACCACTTTGCTAACCAGAAGCCCCGTACGGTAATATCTTTGAATATGATGATTGTTGGTGCCAGTGTGCAAGGTTCACCGCTCATTGCGCCATAGTTAACCAGGGTAGCTCCTTCGCCTAGCGCTTCGCCTAGCCGGCTAGTCGCAGCACCACCTACCGCATCGATACCTAGTTTTATAACTGCGCCGCCCGTTGCCGCATTGACTCTTTCGGCTAAGCTGAGTCCATCGACTACGCCATCCACCAGAACGACATCTGCACCAGCCGCAAGTATAGGTTCCACGAGAGATTCACGACGTACTACGTTAACTGTTTTCAAGCCACGCAGTTTTGCTAAGGAAATTAGGTACGAACCGACTCCGGAATTGGCTGCATTTTGAATCACCCAATCGCCTTTCTGCAGGTCAACAAACTCGCTGAGCATCAAATGTGCGGTGGGCGGGTTAACCGTAATCATTGATAACTGAATTGGATCAACACCGTTAGGTAGCTGAACCAGCGATCTAGCTTTAGCGACCATATGTGTTGCCCATGTGCCGATACCTAAAGGGAGTAATACTGTTTGACCTAGCTCTGGAGCCATAACACCTGGCCCATGTTCGACTACTTTGGCAACACCCTCGTTACCACCAATCGCGGGTAGCGGAGGTAAAATTCCGTACTGCCCAGTTAATGTAAGTACATCGGAAGGATTTATTGGCGCTGCTAGCATCTCCAGTAATACTTGTCCTTCAGCTAGGATCGGTTTTTCAAAAGCGACGGCTTCGATGACGTCTTGAGGTACCAAGCTTCGAGTTTGATATTCTGCCTTTAACATGTGTTATCTCCTAAAAATCTGATAGTTGGTTATAGTGGTGGTGACAATGAGTTACACAATCCAGTCTAGTCATAATGTCTATTACACTCATTATTACATTCATTTTACGGTAGTTAAACAGGAGTAAATGAGTTACTTTATTGTCTTAAAGACAATAATATAATCATAAAGTAACAAATAGGGCAGCAGATGGATCAAATCAGAGCATTACGCTATTTTAGTAAAGTAGCCGAAACCGGTAGTTTCACTCGAGCTGCAGAGACGTTTTCAGTACCGCCGTCTTCACTCTCTAGACGTGTCGCTGCCTTGGAAGATAGCTTAGGCGCCACTTTACTCAAGCGCAGTACCCGAGCTGTGCAGCTAACCGAAATCGGACAGCTATATTTTCAGCAAGTAAAGGATATACTTTATCAATTGGAACAGAGCGATGAAGCGGTACGAAGCTACCAAGCAAAACCAATGGGTCAATTGCGTATAAGTGCGTTGAGCGGTTTTGGCGAGCGATTGTTGTTGCCATTATTGGAAGATTTTAAACAACGATACCCAGACATCATAATCGATCTTAGCCTCAGTGACGTAGTGTCTAACCTCGGGCGGGATGAGGTAGACATCGCGATTCGTGGAGGCTATGCGCCAAATGAACGGGTGCAAGCTGTCCGCATAATGGACAATGAATTTATTCCCGTGGCTTCTCATGACTATTTGAAAGAAATGGGAATGCCAGAAAATGTTCTTGAATTGACACAACATAAAGGTCTGTTTTATCGCACGCCAATGGGGCCGACGCCCTGGCTATGTGAGATTAACGGCGAATGGCGCGATGTCGCAGGCATTCCTGTTGCTGTGTCGAATCATGGCAAATGGCTTGCTAAGTTAGCTCTAGAGGGGCGCGGAATAATGATGGCGCCTCGCTGGTCATTGACGGACTATTTAGAAAGTGGACAGTTACAAGAGTTGTTCTTCAATACAACGCTTCATGTCTCTCAAAATGCTGACATGGCAATTTACCTTTTATACCAAAAACATCGATATGCTGTGCCAAAGGTTAAGGCAGCAGTCGATTTTTTGGTGGCGCGATTGCAAGAGTCATAGTTAATAAAGAATAATAAGGGATACGATATATCCCTATTGTGACGGCCACAATTTATTAGTTTCAATCATTTTTTGAGACAACGGTCATGAGAGTTACGAGTTAGTTATTTTACACAAATAAGGCTCACAATTTTTAGTAGATTCGCTAGATATAATAGTTGTAGAAAAAATTTATTCTAGACAATTCAGCTGATGAATTGTGAATTGTCCATTAATTAGTTTAAGCGCTTCTTTTCTCAACTGCTTTGGCTAAACGGTAGAGTAAATTTTCCGTTGCCTCCCAACCAAGGCAAGCGTCAGTGATACTTTGTCCATAAGTAAGAGCTTCCTTCGCGGCATTCTTTACAACACCCTTCACAACTTTTTGGCTGCCTTCGACTAAATGGCTTTCTATCATAACTCCCGAAATCTTATTTTGGCCCTGTTCAATCTGCAAGCAAACATTTTCTCCAACTTCAACTTGTCTGGCGAATTGTTTGAGACTGTTTGCGTGGCTAAAATCGATCATTAAACCACATTCAATAGCTGCACTTTCTAACTTTTGGCTACAGTCCAATATGCTTTCAGAATGATAATTAGGTGTTTTTCCACCCCGTAGAATTAAATGGCAGTCATCATTGCCCGATGTTTTGTAAATGGCTGTAGAGCCTTCCTGGGTTGGCGATAAAAAGATGTGAGAGTTATTGGCTGACTTAATAGCATCGAGTGCAATTTTGATATTTCCGTCTGTACCATTTTTAAAACCTACCGGACAAGACAAACCCGATGCCAATTCTCTATGAACTTGGCTTTCAGTGGTACGTGCTCCAATAGCACCCCAGCTAATTAAGTCAGCATAATATTGGCCGGTGACAATATCCAGAAACTCAGTACCCGCAGGAATACCAAGCTGATTGAGATCTAAGAGTAATCGTCTGGCTAACCTCAAACCTTTACTAACCTGGAAACTTTCGTCTAAATCAGGATCGTTTATCAAACCTTTCCATCCAATCGTAGTACGAGGTTTTTCAAAATAGACCCGCATCACAATTTCCAATTTGTCTTTCAACTTTTCTCGTAACTTGAGTAGCTTTTGACCATATTCTATTGCGGCATCAACATCGTGGATAGAGCAAGGCCCAACCACTACAAGTAAACGGGAATCTTGACCGCGTAATATATTACTTATATTGTCACGTGTTTGAGTGATCAACTGTCCCGTTGCTTTAGTTAATGGGAACTCGTCAATGACTTCCTGAGGCGTGACGATGTTCTGAATATCCAGAATTCTCCGGTCAGAAGTTTTGGCCATTTTATTTCCTTATTGCTATCTAGGACCCTGTTCGAGATTGGAAAACCTACTGCGGATAAATTTTTTCGGCCAGGCTCCCCAGTCACTTTTGTTAAAGAGAATGACTATTCGCCTCAAATGACCGTAAAATCTAATTCAAAATTGCTTTTCCTAGTTACGGTCTTTATTCTCGTATAGGCTTCTAGTAATTTAGGCGATTAAATATTGTCGGTAAAATTTAACATGCGGTGTCGGTAATTAATAGGGAAAAGTAAATGTTTAAAGACTCTCAAGCCAATATATTCAATGATCTTGCTACGCTAACGGATGCTGGTATTTCAGTTCTAGATGCGGCAAAGCGTATAGCGGCTTCTCATCCTAAAACGGCCAAATGGTCTGAAGTGATTTCGTTATTAGAAAAAGGCAATAGCTTAAGTCAATCGTTAAGCAAAAGTGGGCTAATCACTCGCTATGAGCAAGAAGTGATATCGGTTGCTGAATTCGCAGGCCGGGTTCCACATGGTTTACGTACTATCTCTAATTCTTATGATCAACGACGAATTAGAATTAGCAAATTAAAGTCTAAGCTTTATATGCCATTTGCGGTTCTGGTGATTGCTATTATTATATCGGGAATTCTAAAAGTTAGTCAAAACCCAGACGTATCAGTCATATCAGTTGTGATTATGGCAATGATCTATCTTGGATTGGCTTTAGGTGCTACTCGATTAATCTTAGAAATTATGCAAAAAGAAGCATGTTTCTGGTTAAATAAAGTTAAAAGCTTTGAGCGTAATGAATGGTATCAAATGCAATTTCAACAAGTCGTTTTTGGCGCTTTACTTTGGCATGCATCTTCTGGGATCGATTTTAAAACGGGATTTTCAAGAGTTGCCAATTTAATAAACGCCAAAGATATCAGAAAAAAATTAATTCTAACGGGTAATCATTCTGGTCAGGGATTCTCGGTCAGCGAGGGGGTAAAAAAAGCGAAACTTCCAATCTCTAATGTGTTTAAGCAAGCTTTAATCACTGGCGAACAAAGTGGACGATGGGAAGAAGCGGTTAAACTATTTCTAGATCAAAATGCTCTTTTACTGGATGATAGGATAGATAATGCGTTTGAATGGGCACCTCGTATTTATTATGGTTTGATTGTTTTGGTGGCGATTAGTGTCATATTATAAATGCTGGTTTCCGGTTCTAAGTACAACAGAGAGTTTGCAAATAAAATACTTCAGTTGTTTATTATTTTAGATACGTTTCGTTCATTGCTAGTAAACATACTTTTTTTACCTAAGTACTCATTGTAAAATTTTCGATGCGCTACCTCTGAAAATGTATCCTCTCTTTCTGTGTATTGAGTAATCCAGTTAATAAGCATTTTTAAATTTGCATCTTGTGCTTCTTTAGAGCTATATTTATGTGGCTCCCAAGGGCGGTTTTTTGCGTTAGCAATACATGTCTCTACAGGTAGATTCATAAATATAACTTCACTTGAATATGGTGCAGCCAACTCAAGCAAATCTGCGTAGCAACCCTCTATAACCCAACTAGAATTTGAATCAATAAATCTAGTAATTTCGATTGTCGATTCATTTAGTGGTTTTCTTTCTGGGGGCGTTGTTGCTTTCCACGCAAGGGTATCAAGATCTAAGTGCGCCAATCCCTTTGTATTGGATAGCTCTTTAGCCAGAGTAGATTTTCCTGAACTAGAATTACCTAATATTAGCATGTTATTCAAATTTTAATTCCCTGTGATACATTACGTTTCGCTGGTCATACTTGCTTATGATTTTTTAACATATTTTCTAATAACAAAGGTATAAAGTAATGCTAAACCCAATGTTACATAAAAGATGGTTCGGAATACCGTGTTGGTGATTTCACTGAAATCGTACCCTAAAAGATCGGTGATACCTCCCGAACAAAAAATAACAAAAGGTAAATACCATATAACTTTATAGTAAAGTTCAGCTTTTTCTCGATAAGTCGAATAGAAAAATAGATACAAAAATAACACCCAACCAGTCAATAAAATTATTTTCGGACATTAATATCCCTCCCTAAGTCATAACAAGCCGGTAGGTTGGTGTGCGGAACGAACCCCAACAACTCACAACCAAACAAATACACATCAACCTAAAATATAATTTAACCCAACTTACCGTGCTTGTTAGTTGTAAATCGATACAGAACATAATAATACTTAAGGACGATTAAGCTCTATCTTTTTAGAGGTTAGACAAAAGTGATTTCCGCCCATTTTACCGACAGAATCGATTAAATCCTGGTTGATACGACCATTTTCATACAAGTCATCTCTGATATAAATGAACTTCACATCTAAGAGTATAACTGTGCCACCCGAAGGTAAATCACTAATTGAGATGACTTTTCTCAAGGAGCACTCGTAACGAATTGGTGATTCTTTAACTGAACTAGGTAATACTTTATAGCTAGAACAACTCTCGACGTCAGCGAAATCAAATTCGCTTTCGTCGATATCAATACTTGCACTTGTAATGTTCATTTTCTCTAATAGTGAAGCGTTTACTACATTGATAACGCACTCACCAGTTTCAATTAAATTCTGCAGTGTATCCTTGTCAATGCCACTTCTTTGAGTAACTTGAGTATAAAGAAGTACAGGAGGATTACAGCTTGCAACTGTAAAAAAGGAATAAGGAGCTAAATTATCAATATTATCGCGTGAACGGGTACTAATCCATGCAATGGGCCTAGGAGTTACACCACCATTTAGCAGCTGATATTTTTCTTGAACTTCTAATTCTGCAACATCAAAAAACATTTTATCTCCATCTGGTAGTACTAAGCTCGGTAAGTTGGTGTGAGGAACGAAGCCCAACAATTCACAACCAACCAAACCACATTAAACCTTTTTACGTTTAGCATTTATTTACATCAAAAAACATTTCTATTCAATTTAACCATGGCTGTTGGGGTTTGCACCACTAACCCTGTATCTCTCCAGACAGAGTAACAAACTATTACTCTATCACAGGAATTGAGGAAGTCTGGCACCAACGATACTATTCTACCCGACTTACAGTGTTAGCCTATTAGTATCGGATAGCTCTTTAGTAAGAGTAGATTTTTCCTGAACTTGAATGAATCGTTTCCCATTTCTATTTCCTGCGGCACTAGAAATTAAGGATTGTATATGCACATTCGTATTTTATGGGCTTTTCCAAATAGATAAAAAGTTTTTCTGTTTTTATACTCAAACTTGCCAGATTCACTTGAATTTTATCTGGCCCATTTAACTTAAAGGCTGTACAAGAATTCTTGTCAGAGCAAACTTGCCCCACATATTCAAATTTATACTCGTCTTTCTTAGCTTTCAGACTCAATCTTATATTGACTGAATCTTGGTACAGCATACGAAAGATATCTAAATGAGGGCAAGCTTCGTATTTCCCCCATGGTTGATTCGCTGAACAAGGAAGAAAAACGAACATTAATATCAAAATTCTCATGCAAATTGTTCGGGATTAAAATCTTCTGCATTAACTGAGCCTGTTACACTAAAACTCACAACCAGACAAATT
>Ga0307492_10000425_pt1 | contig 18041 bp, 9 predicted proteins | sample SI3LmetaG_FD_202365 | JGI IMG/M metagenome (GOLD analysis project Ga0307492, IMG submission 202365) | Sea-ice brine microbial communities from Beaufort Sea near Barrow, Alaska, United States - SI3L | ecosystem: Environmental > Aquatic > Marine > Coastal | place: USA: Alaska | collected 2017-05-06 | reverse complement strand
ATCTATAGGTGCCTCTGTTGAAACAGAGTTTAAACATGACACGTGGTTATTCCCTAACAGTAACGCCTATGCATCCCTAGATTTTGGATGGCTTAGAGAATTTCAGCCGTTCATACTCGATGAGGTTCGAACATTTGCTGACGGCACAGTTTTTAACATTGATTTTGTGACTCTTATAAAGATCTTATATTTAAACGAAGCTGTCACTGTTGGTAGCGATGGTTCTCGGCAGCTTGTGTATAGATTATTACTTATAACGTGCCATTTTTTATCAAGTACAGGTCTTTCAAAAATCAATTTAGCTGACGATGATTCTCTTCAGGAGTATTTGACTCATCAACTACTTTATCGTCTCGACAGAGTAAAAAAAATGATCAATAGAGGCTATACCCCTCTAAATTATGGGCATATTAGTTTAGGCTGGCTTAGTCATCGATTAGGGCTTCAATCAACTCTTAATGAATTAGAACTTTCTAATTGCATATGGGGAAATTCAAGAGTTAGTGCCGCTAAAGTTGATAAAACACTTACAAAAATCCTCAAGGTTGTTTCTGACAACGAAATAAGCCTAAGTGATTATAAGGCTGGAGAAAGCTTTAATTATCTAACTCTTGATTATGGCCGCTATTATGTAGACCACTGCGCATCTTACTTTAAAGATAATTATGTGAAAGCAATGGCCTTAAAAGAAACATCATTAAAATTAGGCACCTACAGCTCGAAGGTGGGGTTCAGCACTAAACATAGAGAAGCAAAAATCAAAGAGTCCCACATTTTATCATGTACACAATATGACAAGAGTCGACCATTGGTTGCTGAGCTTGCTCAAGGTGCTGCAGGAGTATCGCAATTATTAGCAAGGGCTCAACGCGATGAATTAAAAAAAGAAATATTGGCTACTTATGAGAAATACTACAGATTTCACTATGCAGAAGTGGAGATAGTGAGCCCTAAGTCTATTCAAAAAATAGCTGAGAATTTAGGCTTGATAAATGCTGTACAGACTAATGATGTGCGTGAACATATTATAGACAGATTGAAAGTTATTGTTCAGTCCACAACATCGACAGGAACCTGTGACCATACGCGTTCACTATTAAAAACATCAGATTTTAAGGTGTTGTATGATGATTTCAGTAGCGAACTTAAATCATTCAAAGCTGAACTTGAAAAAGAATGTACTGTCAGTTACTTTGAGTTGGCAGACCTAGATGAGAAACTATACACAAACCAAAATAGCTTTGTCTATCTGCAATATATATACACTACGTATAGCGCCGGTTTTGTGCATGCAATGGGCTTACTGGGTTGGAGGCAGAGTGAGTTTGGATTCCCTCTGAGTTCAATAGACATATCAGTAAACGATGATAAATTAGACCAATACTTTCATCCTCTTCGTTATAAAGTAATATGGACAGCTAAAAAAATAGCAAAAGAAACATTGCTTGACCGTGAGATAACACAAGACGCTTATCATTTGATTCGACAAATGAATCAATTAATGGGTGCAGAGCGTGACAGTCCTTGTCTTTTAGGTCGAATATTTCATCCAACTTCAAAAAAAGGTGAACGTTCAAATAAAGTAATTCAGAATCAAACCCGTCACTTATGGAAGCATTTCGTTCATGAATATAAACCGTTTAAGCGAGATGATGACCGTAAAGAGTATGAGAGGCTGACACGCTCACTTGCTACAGGAACTGTACTATCATTTGAAGAGCAAAAAAAATATAAACTCTTGGCTGAAGTATCTTCACACGAAGTAGAAAACGGTGAATTTTTTGATGTTAACTTATCAGAGGTTAAAAATAGACTTCGAGGTGAGTTGGATAGAGTTATGTTGGCCTGGAAATTGGATTACGACTTACTGAGAGAGTACGTGTCTGGTGATTTACCATCACATGAAGCAGCTCTTATAAAAGAACACATCCCTCAAGAAATTTTAGAGACAGTTACCGCAACTAGTATAGCCAATAGGGATATCACGATAACAGTAAATAACGCTTTAAAATCAAACTGCATATTTCCTACCCCTCATGCCTTTAGGCATATGTGGGCTGAGGCTGTCTATCGACGATTCGATGGGGATGCAGGATGGATGATACGGTCGCATTTCAAACATATCTCTCAATCGATGTGGTTGGCTTATATAAGAAACAAAGACAATCAAATCATTCACTCTCAAGTGAAAAGAGACGTAATTAGTTCTCTTCTTACGAACTTTGCTAAGCGTGGTGGTGATGGATATTCGGGGAAAATCGTTCAGTTTATCAATAGAGGTCTTAAAAACACTCATATGTTGAGGGCTGATGGCTCAATTGATTCGGATGTAATCGACGATTTCGCCTTATCACAAATCGCTGATATAAAGTCATCTCCATGGGGGTATTGTTTACTGCAAAGGCTTGACGAAGACAAAGCAAATTGCGCCATTAACGGGGTTCCTCAAAGGTTTAACGCTAGTCCAAAATTCTGTTTGGGATGCAATAATTTTTTCACTCATGCCACAAATATTGAAGGTATCCTTATGTCGATAGCTGGTGATGTTAAAGCTCTCTATGCTCCGATACCTATGGTATTTAAAGAGGCATCTAAAGCAACTGTATCTGATGCATACACCCATCTGAAGAGACTTAACGCATCTGAAGAAATACTCGATGGTATAAAGTCAGCTCTAAACGCTGTATCAGCTAAGGAGAAAATATTATGTTAGATATACTTCAGAAACTAAAGCAGGATAAGGCTAAATCAGAAAATACTACCCCCCCTCCTAAAACAATCTACCCTGACTGGGTTGCCAATGCTCCTGACAGCTTGAGCATGAATGTGTACAACGTCATTTCAAATTTGCATAAGGAACGTCAAACATACATCAAAGGGCACAGTAAAAAGGTACACTATGGACCAGGAACTAAAGGCCACTGGCAACTGACAAAAATAGAGATAGCTCGTCTGGTTGGTTATAAAGTTAGTAGCCAGGTATTTGTTGAAAAGCCTTTCAGTAAAGAACTTTGCAAACACTTTGATGATACCAACGACAAACTTGAGAAACTGAAAAACAAAAAATTCGAAAACACCGGATTTAGGAATCAAAACAAAGAGGATATCGCGGATGACTTATCCTTACTGCGCAAGGAATACACAAAGCTTGAGATGTCCAAGACCAAAGACTTGTTAGATAAATCTCTGAAAGTTATACCAATAGAGGTTTTGAAAAAACTTGGACTATACAGCGGCCCCAAAAGCGTTACGTAACAGAGCTAATAACAGCCACCAACCTAATGAAGCAATGACAAAAGTAGCAATTAGTAAGATTTATTAATTGCTACCGAAACTTATTACCTATCTTCGTAGTTTTTTTATATAATTCGCCCACCAATAATTATAATTTACATAAGTAAGGTTCACAAAGATGAAAATAATACAATCTTGTTTAATTTACATTCTCGCTAGCTTAAGTACATTTGTTACTTATGCTGCCGATGATTTAACTTTTTCTGAATTGGATAAAGTTGTTACAACTCACCTGTATTTGGATTTAGTAGTTGACTTCAAAGCAAAACAATTAAAAGGTTTTGTTGAACACAGTCTTGAATGGAAAGATAAATCTTCACCCCTGCTTATCCTTGACACTCGCGATCTAATAATCAACAAAGTATATGAACAGAGTCACGGCCAATGGCACCCAGTAAATTTTGACTTAGGCACAAGAGACCCAGTTAAAGGTACACCACTTACGATATTTTTATCGAAGCCGGCAAATAAAGTTCGAATTTATTATCACTCGACACCACAGGCATCTGGTTTGCAATGGTTAACTCCCGAGCAAACAGCCGGTAAAGAGCATCCGTTTTTGTTTAGCCAAAACCAGGCAATACATGCAAGAAGTTGGATACCTGTGCAAGACTCGCCTTCGATGAGAGTTACCTATAATGCACGCATTAAAACTTCTAAAGATTTACTTGTGGTAATGAGTGCCAACAATGATCCAACCACTAATCGGGATGGTGATTACTTCTTTAAAATGCCACAACCTATACCGCCTTATCTAATTGCTATCGGTGTTGGTGATTTACACTTTAAAGCAATGAGTGAGCAAACAGGGATTTATGCTGAATCTTATATTCTTGATGCCTCAGCAGAAGAATTTAGTGACACACAAGCGATGATCACAGCATCAGAAGCTCTATATGGTTCATACCGTTGGGGTCGTTACGACTTACTCATGCTTCCGCCAAGCTTCCCTTTTGGTGGCATGGAAAACCCACGTTTATCATTTATTACGCCAACGGTTGTAGCAGGAGACAAAAGTTTAGTGAGTCTTATTGCTCATGAATTGGCGCACTCTTGGTCTGGTAACTTAGTGACTAATGAAAGTTGGCGCGACCTTTGGCTAAACGAAGGTTTTACGTCGTATGTTGAAAATCGAATTATGGAAGAAGTGTTTGGCAGCGAACGTGCAGTTATGGAACAAGTGCTAGGTGTTAACAGCTTATATACTGATTTAGAGGATTTACCAGCCAATGATTCTATCCTGTATCTAGATTTACACGGGCGAGATCCAGATGCTGCATTTAGTAACGTACCTTATGTAAAAGGCCAGTTATTTTTAATGTTCCTTGAAGAGCGTTTTGGCCGTGAACGTTTCGACCCTTTTGTATTATCTTATTTTAATAACTTTAGTTTCCAAAGCATCGGCACTGAAGACTTTCTAGCTTATTTAGATACAAACTTAATCAGTAAATACCCTGGTATAGTTAAGGCAGAAGAAGTAACTGAATGGGTGTTTTCTCAAGGATTACCTAGCACTGTACCTAACCCAACATCAGATACATTTACTAAAGTTACTGGTTTATCAGGTAAATGGCTAGCGGGTGATTTGCAGTTAACAGAATTTCCAACGTCTAGTTGGACCGTACACGAATGGTTATTCTTTATTAATGAACTACCTCGTGACTTAGCAACAACTAGAATGGCCGAGCTTGATCAACAGTTTAAACTGACCACGAGTACTAATGCTGAGATTGCGCATGCATGGTATTTACTCGCATTAAACTCTGGCTACGACGTAGTTAAACCGCAACTGGAGCAATATATGATGAATATTGGTCGCCGTAAGTTAATTGTACCGTTATATAGCAAACTTGCTGAAAGCGATGTTGGTTTAGCCTGGGCAAAAGAAGTTTACTCTAAAGCAAGACCTGGATACCATCCACTTGCTCAAGTTACTGTTGATGAGATTTTAAATAAGTAATTATCTATTGATAACCAAGCTGATACTAAAAAGCCAGTTGTGTATGCAACTGGCTTTTGCACTCAAGGATGAACGAGCTATGAGGTTGGTTTGGAAAGTAATCAACTTTCAATGGCTACATATTTAAGATTAACAGATGATGAGTTTAATGAACTAAATATTGAAATAAGTGAAAATAATGCTTCAGGTGATGGGCTATATAACTATTATTTTTATGTACCAGACAATGTACCTGACGACCTATTAAAACGGCTAGATTGGTCTTGTGGTGACTTAATAGATAATATTGCGTAATACCATGATGCCGATCGCTCAATACCCCATTCAAGCCGATCACTTTTTTGTCTGCCAGTAGACCTCAGTAAAATCTAACTTGATGTGATGGTCTCCTCCTACAACGGCATGTACGTGCCATGATTGAAATGTAAACAAATAATCATAAATAGGAGAAGACCGAGATGAACATTACAACAATTGGATTAGATATAGCAAAAAATGTTTTTCATTGTATTTGTACTAACAAAGAAAATCGGCAAGTTAAAAAGAAAATACTAAAACGTGCTCAAGTGTTTAATGCCGATCGTTTAAGCTTATTGAACGATCTTTCAAAGGGTTCATAATAGGTCACAACGCAAGTTGTGGCCTATTTTTTATGTCTGAGTTTTTAAAAGAATTACACATTACTTCTGAGTTTTGCCAAGCACACGATATTGATGCTTTCACTAAACACATTCCTAATGAGTGGGTAGAAGAAGCAGTTAAGCAAACCGGTAAAGCCTCTGTTCGCAAGCGCCGATTTCCTGCTGAGCAAGCCGTTTGGTTAGTCTTGGGGATCGGTTTACTGAGAAATCGTTCTATATCACAAGTTTGTGATACCTTAGAATTGGCCTTTCCTGATACCAAGGGCGATTTGCCTCCACTTGCTTCGAGCAGCATCATCAAAGGAAGAGAAAAATTAGGCTTTGAGCCGATGAGGTACTTGTTTAAGTTAACCGCAGCGCAATGGGATAAGTCACAAGACTTTGATGAAATTTGTGGGCTTAAATTACTTAGTGTTGATGGCACCCATTTTAAAACACACAATACAGCCAGTAACAAACACTTTGGTTACGTACAAAGTGCAACCAACTTCCCTTCTGTGCGAGCTGTTACACTGATGTCTACGCGCAGTCATCTTATATCCGATGCCGCATTTGGTCCCGTAACAAATAGCGAACTTCACTATGCACAACAATTGGTTGGCTCAGCGCCTGATAATTCACTCACTTTATTTGACCGTGGTTTCTTATCAGCAGAGCTATTGACGAGCTGGCAACAAGCTGGCGGTCAGCGTAATTGGCTAATTCCCATCAAAAAGAAAATGCGTTATGAGATCGTTGAGTCCTACAGTGACTACGACCATTTAATTGATATGCCCGTGTCACCACAAGCTAAAGAGCTTGCTCCCTACTTAGGTGATAGATGGCAGGCAAGGTTAATACTTATCCCAAATCCGAAAGGAGAAATAAAAGGGTTTATTACCTCTTGTGTGTGCCCAAAAACTTACCCATTAAAAGCGCTCATAAATGTGTACTGGCAACGCTGGGAAATAGAGCAAAGTTATGGGGAGTTAAAGCAATATCAACTGTCGAATAAACCCGTATTGCGCAGCTTAAAAAGTGAAGGTATATACCAAAAAGTATGGGGGATATTTACCTCTTATAATATCGTACGATTGGAAATGGCCGCTATGGCAAAGGAGCATAAGGTTACGCCATTGCGTATCAGCTTTATTAACGCCTTGTACTTAATACAGGATGAATTTTTATGGTGCTCAGGACGAAGTCCAGGAATGATACCTAAGAAGCTAAAAACACTAAGAGAAAATGGTAAGCGGCTAATACTGCCAGAAAAAAGAAAACGAAAATCATACCCAAGAGCAGTACTGGCGAAAACTCAAAAATATCCCGTGCGCTTTAAAAGAAAAAACGCCACTTGTTCTTAAACGAGTGGCGTTACTCAAGTGTTAGCCTTTTTTCAACAACAGCCCAAATGCTTAGTCGCCTTAGAAGCTTGCGCCACGGCACATTATTGGGCAAGAGAAATTAGAGCTTGTGGACATCAAGTAAAGTTGATTCCGCCACAGCATATAAAAAGTGTTGATATAAAAAACATAGAGCAACAAGACAATCAAGCTCAGCATAAAGTAAGAGAATTAGCCGTTAGGCAACGTAAATCGCTTTTGAACCAAATGAGAGGGCTAATTGCGGAATATGGTATAAGTATTAACAAAGGTGTAAGCCATGTTCGCCAAGCCCTACCTGTTTTACAAGAAGATAAGGAAGCAAGGTTATCACCTGCATTTAAGAAAATATTAAGTCAATTAACTCAGCAGTTAACGGCACTTGATGAATGTATAGATGTTTACAATAAACAAATAAAGGTAATGGTAAAAAACAACCCTATTTGCCAGCGTTTACAGTCAATACCAGGTGTTGGTCCTATGGTGGCGAGTGCATATTTTAATGAAGTAGGTAGTGGCAGTCATTATCGAAAAGGACGAGATGTTTCTGCTTCATTAGGGATTGTTCCAAAACAATATAGTAGCGGTGGTCGGGATGTACTACTTGGTATTAGCAAGCGAGGTAACAAGTACCTCAGATGTTTACTTATTCAAGGAGCAAAAGCAGTCGTATCTAGAGCTAAAGGTAAGACAGACAAATTAAGCTTATGGATAAATAAATTAGTATTAACTCAGCATAACCGAGCATGTGTAGCTTATGCCAATAAAATGGCGAAAATAGCATGGGCTATTACCGTTTCAGGAGAAGAATATTTATTAGCGTACAAAGTAATAAAGTAAAAAGCAGTAAAGTAAAAAACACTTCAAAGAATTGCGAAGGTAAAATCATTAGATGACATAACAGGTAAGCCTTGCTTATTGAGAGCCTGATATACTCAACGGTAATAAATACCGATAACTTGATAAGGTCAATAGGTGCGGAATACATCCAGGTCAGGAAGTTATAAAACTTCCATTTAAAGGCCGTATATATGACAGCAAACTTGTCCCTGTTATTTAATAATTAAACCTTGCGATATTGGAGGAGACCATATATGAGTGATCGGCATCAGTCAAGAAATTTAGTTTTTTTCTCATCGATTCACCTTTTAATTCCAACTTTATTGCTCCGGGATACCATCCATCTCGATCACTCAATACAGTTGTAGGTAAACACTATTATCTGTATGAAAGTTAAAGGTAAAATGGATCAATGCTTAGGGTGGAAGTCTTAGGCTGGCGCGGAGTCAACTTTGGCAGGTGTTGAACTTTGTTCGATGATAAAGCAAGGACAGATGCTTGATTCAGAAGATATGACGGTATGGGAGCAATTTTATTCGCTTGCAGCATAATTGTATCTGAGGAAAAGCGACCCCTTCAATTAATACTATGTTATTTGAGTTTGCGACAGAACCGGTAGTACCGAACGTACGGTTCTGAGAGGGTTCGGCCAGAGTAATCTGGTCGTTCTACTCGACCGATACCCCCTAAATGACAAACTTTAGATCTTGAATCCAATAAATATCAGAACTTAAACCTTGCCGGAACATTCATTGGATGAATGTTATCCAAAGCACTTCGCCAATATTTGTCCATGGTGTAAAAAGTCAAGACGGGATGAGATTGCATGACATCTAAGCACAGTGAAGACTGATTTCCATTATCATTGATCCACTGGTAAAACTGCATTTTTTCATCACTATTTTCTGGCGTTTCAGAACTTCTATCCTGACAAGCCAGCCTAAACTCGATACCGTTAAGGGGCATTGATAACCCTTTACCGATACATTTTACCCAAGCTTCTTTGAGCGTCCATAGCTGCAAAAAAGCGTGTTGCGCAGCACCTGAGTTGGCAATGTAATCTCGTTCGTAAGGGGTAAAAAAATGCGCAGCAATGGCGTCAACATCTCGTACCAATGATGGATTGTACATTTCCACATCTACCCCCAGAGCCGTCTCTTTTGTTACTCCCAACAAAATACAATTACCACAGTGAGAAAGGTTAAATTGTGGGGTAAATGGAGCGGTCTCTTCATTTACCAGGTAAGGTTTTCCATACGGGTTTTGCTCAAATTGCAATTCATTGGCCTGAATGTCGCAATAATCAGATAACACCTTACGCACCAGCATTTTAGCCAGTATATAGATTGTTTTGTGCTTCTGAACCCGAATAACACCAGCATGTTCAAGCTCTTCCTTGCTCAACAATGCTTGATAACCTTCAGTCATAGCAGATACATTCTGTAAATCATCAAAACTTATCTGCCAGATATGAATATCCTGTGCCTTTAGTTTAACCACCATCGGTACTCAACCAGCTAATATCACGCTGACATCCCCCCATCAATCAGGATGGATTGTCCGGTAATATAAGAAGCCCCTTCGGACATGAGGAAAAGCGCTAAAGAAGCCACATCATCAATTGTCCCTATGCGGCGTAAGGGCACACTTTTTTTAATTTTTTTGCGTTGGTCATCCGGGATTGTTTGCAGCATTTCTGTATCTATGTAGCCAGGAGAAATCGTATTTACCCGCATATTAAACCTCGCCAACTCAAGAGAAAGAGACTTAGTGAATCCGGTTAAAGCGGCTTTTGAAGCGGAATAATTCGTTTGTCCCGGGTTCCCCTTGTGCCCTGAAATCGACGAAATATTGATAATAGAAGCGGAATCCAACTCCATCATTTTTGGCACAAAAGTGCGAGTAACATTAAATACGGCATTAAGGTTAACATCAATGACCGAATGCCATTCTTCGCTGGTCATTCTTGACAATGCAGCATCTTTTGTGATGCCCGCATTGTTAATTAATCCCATCGGAATAATGTCTTCGCTAAACAGTGTCTCCGAGAATGCTTGTACCGACTGCATATCCGTCACATCACATTGATAACCCTTTACATCCAAAGACTTTGAACGGGCCATCTCTTGCATTTCTTGTGCGCCGCCCGTTGAGCTTTTATAGGTAAAAATCACTGAATAACCGGCTTCAGAAAACGCCATCACGAGTCCTCTGCCAATGCCTCTGGTACCCCCGGTAATAAGCACATATTTTTTCTGAGTGTCTTGCATTTTTTTCTCCATCCATTAACTTAAATTAATCACTATTGTTTGCGCTATTGTTGCGCTTTTTTCAGCTTATCTTGGCACCTAAACCTAAACCGCTTCCTGTGCTGCAAGCATTTGTTCGACCTCTTCGTCACTCATTGATGCCAGCATCAAATAGGTCTCAGCAATCTCCTGTGCAACCTCAGGTCCTCCACACAGCTCTTCAAGTGCAACGGCAATATCCGAGCAAGTAGGTGCTAACAAAAGTGTTTTAACCGACAATTCCACCTGAAAGATTTCTGTCAGTTGTGCCGCAGCTCTCGCTGCACCCACTGAGTGCCAACCATATTGAAACAGCACTGAGTTTACCCCTAATTGTTGATTGTCCAGCAATGTCTGACAAACATCCAAAATCAAACTTTCATAAGCATTTCTAGCCGGAATAATATTTTCCTGATTGTTCGGAAGAGGCAATTGCGACAGCGCAGTTCGATCTAACTTAACATTTGTGGTTAGGGGCATTTCCTCTAATTGCAGATAGCGCCTGGGTAACATATGGCCAGGCAGACGCTGTTGAAAATAACTCATCAGCAGCTGCTCGTTGATGACGACACCTGATACCACAAAAGCCACCAAAAAGGTTTCTTGTCCGGATTCTTTTACCAAAACCGCACTTTGCTTGATATCCGGGTGTTGAGACACCTGTTGTTCAATTTCCCCTAATTCTATTCGGAAACCATTTAGCTTCACTTGGGAGTCATTCCGTCCAATGTAGATAAACTCTTCATTAGCAAGATCATACCGGGCCAGATCGCCGCTACGGTAGAGACGTTTAATGGTCGGTAACTCTTCAGGTTCAGTGATAAACTTTTCGGATGTCAATTCAGCTCGGTTTTTGTAGCCCAACGCTAACCCCTGCCCGGCAATGTAAATCTCGCCAACGGCACCTGGTGGTACAGGTCTTAACTTTTCATCTAACAGCAGGATGGCCTGATCTTTAATGGCACGACCAATAGTAATATGACTATTTTTTTTATCAATTTCTTTGAAAGTGACATGTACCGTGGTCTCGGTAATGCCATACATATTAATTAATCTGGCATTTGGCGCAAAGTCAGCACTTATCCAAGCCGCTAAATGTTCATTTTTCAATGCCTCTCCAGCGAAAACCACATAACGTAATTCCGGCCAATTTGACGCTCCCTGCTGAGCATAGTCGGTAGATAGGCTCAAACTAAGAAAGGCGCTGGGCGTCTGACTGAAAACCGTTACCTTGTGTTCAAGACATAACGCCAGCAACTGTTTTGGCGCACGGGTGCAATCAAAATCTGGAATGATCAGTTTTCCACCATGGAGCAGTGCCCCCCACATTTCCCACACACTAACATCAAAGGATATGGAATGAAATAATGTCCAGACATCTCGTTCTGAAAAGTGAAAATCACTCTGGGTAGCATCAAATAAGCGGCACACATTGGCGTGAGTCTGTAAAACGCCTTTTGGTTTTCCGGTAGTACCGGAAGTATAGATAACATAGGCCAGACTGTCTGGAGCAACTGATACACTCGACTGGGTAAAAGATTCAGCAACGGGATCATTTGACTGAATGATTTCACTCACTTGCAGCAACCGAACACTTTGGGGTAATTTTGCTTCTCCAGAGAGTGAATGGTCTTTTACTGTGGACAAAACGATGTTAATCGAACCATCCTCAACAAGGTATTTGAGGTTTTTCGATGGGTATTGTGGATTCAACGGAAGATAGGCACAGCCAGCTTTGAGGATCCCCAGTATAGCCGCGAGTGTGTCTGAATTGCGTTCAAAGTACAGACCGATCAGTTCACCCGAATTGAGATTTAAGCGCTGTAGCTGATGAGCGATCTGATTGGCTCGAACATTGAGCTGTTCATAGCTAACGCTTTGATTCGGGCAAATGACGGCGATTTTCTCTGGCCAAAGACGAACCTGCTGCTCAAATCTAGCGTGTAAACTCAACGGTTCTAATGGAGGCATCACCTGAGGTTGCCACTTTTCCAGCAGTGATTTTTGTATCGACTCAGATGCCAGCGGAACCTCTAGCAGGGCCACGGCTTGATTTTCTTTTTCAGTTAAAAATTCAAGGAAATTGACAAAATCACAAAGATCAGGATATAAATTATGATCACCTTGACTATCTGCGATTATCAGGGACAGTTCAAGCGCTTTTTGCGGTTGCTTTTCATGGTCAAAAACGGCGTGTAACAGAGAAAAATGCTGTGTTTCAGCATTTATGCCTGAAATGACAGAATTGAGCAACCTGTGTTTATCAAAATCCGTCGGCTGATCACCTTCAAAAAACAAAGAAGGGAAAACATTGTCCCTAGAAGCAATTGCCAGACCCTCAACATTAAGTTCAGAGAGAGTAAACGTCTGTACTTGCACTTGAGTGAGTGCCTTGAGCACATCCAACAAGCTATGTTGTGCAATGGATAGATTGCTACAATGATGTAATTTTACCGGTTCATCGGTGTTTGACAACAAGAAATTCAGGCATTCGAATTCTGTTTTATGCTGGTACTTCGCCATAAAGGCCGACCAGGCACCGCTCAAGGTTTGCTGTAAGCTATACTCTGGCTGCAACCCAGCGAGTTGTTGCAGCAGCTGCTCGCTAAGCGTCACCTTTTGCGTCGTCTTTGTCTGGTTAGCTTTAGCATTCAAAGCACTGGATTGAATATGACAAATCTCGTCAAGTACTTGGTGCAGCTTAAGGGGTAATGTCCTTGCAGTATCATCAAGCAGGCGCAACACGCTATCCATTAATTCATTGACATCCACGTAATCTGCCATGCCAGCACTGGCCTGTATTGAGATAGCTGGCGCTTGCTTTTTTCCAAAATCTGTAAAAATCAAGCGCATCGGCGTATCATCTATTGCACTGGATAATTCATGAAGTTCTATTTCCAACCCTTCAGGGGCATCAACTTTATGGAAAGTTTCATAGTTGAAAATGACATCAAATAAACTGGTTCTCTCAGGATGCTGTTTTCTGATGTAATTGAGCACATTGGACCAGGGATACTGGCGATGAGCCAGACCCGCATTTTGACTTTTAGCCACACGTTTGGCGTTTTCCAGCAACGTTTTCTGGGCATCAATAGAGACAAAAGTGGGCATCACCGTCACTAACATGCCCAGCATTTGCTTTTGTTTACGAGTCACTCGATTATGGACAGGCGTGCCTATCACAAAGTCTTGTCCCTGAGTTAGCGCACCAAAGCAAGCGGTCAGTGCGGTCAGTACAAGATGTTGAATGGTAATGCCATTTTCTTTGACCACCGCTATTAGCTCATTTCGAGATAGACGAGTCAAAGCGCGGGTTAAGACAATACGTTGTTCACTTTTTGACTCCGTGGCATCGCTAAGCTGTGGCGTCCACTGCAAAGAGGTTGATCTTTGCTGCCAGAATTGTTCATCTTCCTTAAACGCTTCACTTCCCTGATAACTCAATGCTTTAAATACCTCATCACTAAATGAAAAGCGCGCTTTTAAGTTAACCGGCTGATCACTGCTTAATTGCTCGTAACAGATGAGAAGGTCTTGAATTCGTAAAGAAAAGGTATAAGCATCTGCACTGATATGATGCTGACGCATAAAATACCACTGCTCTTGGGGTGCCACTGCAATCAGCGCATGTTCAAACAAAGGATACTGCTGTAACCCCATACCTGTGTCCATTTGCGCTTGCATCCAATGGGATGCCAATTGCTTCCCCTCTTTTTGATGAATAAAATCCAACTTTTGTAATTCTGGCATACTGCCATTCACCCCCAACTCCTGCATGGGTTCAGCGCCATCGGTTAACAAACGCAAACGCACATCTGCACTTTGCTGCCAACATATCTCACAGGCTTGTTGCAATAATTTGCAGTCAAGTTGGCCTCGGATACGTATATAACCACCAATATTGTGTTTGGCTGCCAGACCATTAAGTTGTTGGTCGTAAAAAATCCCCAACTGCGCTGGATGCAAGGGGATTGCTTGTTTATTTTCCATTTTCGCATTCCTTATAATTGTAATTTGTTTCGCATATTATTTGTTCAACCTGAATGGCAAGTTCTGGTGCGTGTGTTTGTGCGATCATGCCCAAATGGTCCCCTTGAACTTCGAACGTGAGTAATGTGTTGGCTGTCAATCCCGCCAAACGCGCTTTAATTTTATCAAGATTTGCCACAAAGTAATCACTTTGCGCGCCGTAAATAAAATGAATATTGGCAGGCAACAGTGCCGTTGGTCGGTATGTTGAGTACCAACCCACTTGCAGCTGATAAAGCTGCTCCAATTGCGCTTTTAATGCCGACTGATGGCTTCCTTCATCATCCTGAACGGGATTGTTTTGTTGAACCTGGTTGTTACTGGCGACAGGCATATCTGAGTACCCCCCTGAATCACACAAAATCAGCGTCGCCTCTGTGCCACTTTGTATAAGACGACGAGTGATTTCAAACGCCAATGCGCCACCATAAGAATGTCCCACTAGAAACAGCCGTTTCTCAACCAGATGATCAATCGCGGTTAGCGTTTCATTGACCACCTGTTCAAAACTTTGAGGGAACGCTTGGTTTACATGAGGACCTTTAGGTTCTGCAAAATAACAAGATGTCGTGTTTGTTTGAGCGGATATTTGCTTGGCAAGATGCCTATAGCTGATACTGGTTAATCCCGCTGCCGGGCAGATAATCACTGCGTTTTGCTGTGGTTGATGAATAGCAGCGTCCGTCATCAGCATCACAGGCTGCCACTGAGCCCCCTTTTGATCGCCCTCAATTTTCTCGGCCAGTTCACGTATGGTGGGAGTATCGAATATATCTCTGACGCTGACAGAGCTGTCAGGGAGCGCCTGTGCAATGGTGCTCAACAAACGCATCACTAACAAAGAGTATCCCCCTAAGTCGAAAAAGTTCCTATCAATACTCACCTGTTGCGTGTCCAGTCCAAGGATATCTGCCCAGACAGACACCAGCATGACCTGCGTCTTACTCGTTGCTGGCTGATAAGCAGTCAGTGCTAACTCACGAGCGCCACAGACAAGTGCCTTGCGGTCAACCTTACCATTAGTGGTTAAGGGCCAATGCTCAACCAATGCAAATCTGGTGGGCTGCATGTACGGTGGCAAAACGTTGATAATGGTGTTGCGTAGTGTCTGTTCGTCTATGTTTTCGCCTGTATTGCCATCTCCTGTGGTGACGGCCTTTAAGTAGGCTGTCAGTACCTTTTCCCCATTTTTGTTTGGTTGGAGCAATACCAGGCTCGAATCAATCACCGCAATCTGGTTTAGCTGAGTTTCTATTTCCAGCAGGGAAACCCGATACCCCCGGTATTTGATCAGGTCGTCGTTACGCCCTTCGAATAACAGGTTGCCCTGTTTGTCAAGGTGTACCATATCACCGGTGGCAAACATGAGCGGGTTTTCGTTATCCAACAGTGAATTGGCAATGAACTTCTTTTGACTCAGCTGTGGTTGATTATGGTAACCCATAGCAATGCCATGACCTGCGATATACAGCTCTCCGGATGTGCCATCAGGCACTGGCTGAGCATTATGGTCCATCACCAAACATTGTGTGTTGGCAATGGCCTTACCGATAGGCACATCACCCTGTGTGCAATCAAATGTCGTGGCATCAAATACGGTGGCAATTATGGTGGCTTCTGTTGGACCATAGGTGTTGTACACCCTGACTTTAGGGCTGGCATACTTTTGCCAGATGGCGAGCCTCCCAGAGGCCATTTTCTCACCGCCGGTGATCACCAGGCGTAAGTCAGATTCAGGGTTTTGCAACGTAGCCAAGCCAGCTGAATGGTTTTTAAGATCAAGTTGTTCACACAGGCTATGCCAATACGCGGTAGGCAGTGAAACGACACTGATTTTTTGATGGCGAACAAAACGCCAAAAAGCCTCACTATTGCCCGACATTTCTTCGCTACGTAATACTAAAGTCGCCCCGGACAACACGCTCATGAACATTTCTTCGACAAAAATATCGAAGGAAAATGAAGAAAACTGTAACACTCTGTCTGCTCTGCTGACCTGATAATGTTGCTGAACCGCGACATAGTATGACAGGAGGTTGCCGTGGGTAATATTGACCCCTTTAGGTTGACCAGTAGAACCGGACGTATACATTCGATACAGCGGTTGTGTTTTGTCTGTACTGGCGTGCTTCAAATCATGTGTTGGGTATTTTTCGAGTATCCTTGGCAGGTTATCGCCATTAATGTGTGCAAAGTCATCAGTGTTAAACAAACTTAAAAGTTCGCTGTTGCCAATCATCGCCTTAATGGCACTGTCCTGCACCATATAGCTAATCCGCTCCATGGGATAATGAGTATCCACGGGTAAATAGACACCGCCTGCTTTAATCACCCCAAGCACACTAATAATCTGCATGGCACAGCGAGGTATCGCAATAGCGACTACATCCCCCTGCGCCACCTGGTTATCCTTTAAATAGTGAGCTAATTGATTAGACAGCGCGTCAAGTTCGACATAAGTCATTTCTAATCCATCGTCAACTAATGCACTTTGTTGCGTGCTCTGCTTAACCTGATGCCTGAAGGCTTCCTCAACGCTGTTATACGTTGGCAGCAGCAGCTGCTGATAACAGGGGTAAACGGGATGGGTTTGAGTATCCCCCAACAGGTTGAGCTGCGACAGTAAAGCCTCTGGTTGAGCGGTAATACCCTTGAGTAGTTTTAGCAAATAACCACTCCAACGAGATACGGTTGTCGCGTCAAATAGTGCTGTATCATAGACCCATCGTAAACTGATATCCTGCCCATTGATGGCAACATCTAAATCCAGCTCAAACTTAGCCTGAATAGTGCTTGGCTTAATCCCTTCACAAGTCAGGCCGCCAATAGATGGCGGTTTATTATCGAGATTATTTAATGACAATATCACCTGGAATAGCGGCATAATGGCGGTGTTTCTGACCACATTCAAAGCATTGACAAGTTCCTCAAACGGTACATCCTGATTGGATTGAGCATCCAGGTTAACCTGTTTTATCTGCTCAAGATAATCACAAAACGACAGTTCGCCCGATACCTGTGAGCGCAACACCAGGGTGTTTACAAAAAAGCCAATCAGCGGAGCAACTTCACTGTGAAGCCGATTCGCCACGGGCGTTCCTATCACAATATCCGATGAATTTGACAACTTCGATAGCAGTAAACTGTAAACCGCATGTAACAACATAAAGGGGGTGACCTGCGCGGTTTTGGCCAGTGCCAGCAATGCTTTGCCCAAAGAAGTGGGTATAACCTCGGTATGCAATGCCCCTTGGTAGCAGGCCTGGGCAGGACGCTCATGATCCAATGGCAGGCTATGCACCGCAGGTACATCCGCCAGTTGTTTTTTCCAGAAAGCCAATTGTGCCGACAATGCCTCTTGACCAAGATGCGTCTGTTGCCAGCAGGCATAGTCTGCATACTGAAGCGGTAAGGGGGCAAGTTGTGCGCCAAGCTCTCCAGGCACGCCCGCCACCAGTGCATCGTACAAGGTGACAAATTCTTGCATCAGTATGCCCATAGACCAACCATCAGAAGCAATATGATGCATGTTAAACAGCAACACGCCCTGCGCCTCACCGTTAACTGGCGGACACACCAACCAGGCACTTCGCACCATCACATCCTCACTCAGGTCAAATGTCCTGAC
>Ga0307492_10000424_pt1 | contig 18050 bp, 27 predicted proteins | sample SI3LmetaG_FD_202365 | JGI IMG/M metagenome (GOLD analysis project Ga0307492, IMG submission 202365) | Sea-ice brine microbial communities from Beaufort Sea near Barrow, Alaska, United States - SI3L | ecosystem: Environmental > Aquatic > Marine > Coastal | place: USA: Alaska | collected 2017-05-06 | reverse complement strand
GGCCTGTCTGATGGATGTTCTGAATGCGCTGTATAGCTCTGTTTTGATCTATACCTTGCTGATTAGATTCGATTGCTTGCTCAGCCTGTTGAACTCTAAGTGGGTGAAGTTCAGCTATTCTCTTTTGTTCAGCGTTGTTTTGCATGTTCTGGTTGAACTTAGCAATAACATTGCCAGCATCAGGTACGCGAATACCTGAAGTAATTCGAGGATCAATTGCCATTAGTGAACGACTCCTATCTTAGCGTAATCGACTTGCATGTAACCGTCTTTAATGGTTATTGCGTCAGGTTGTTGTCTGTTTACTTCGTCAGCCATAACACCTTTACTTGAGCCGTGAAGGTCTAGTTTGTTAGCTGCTTCGTTCCAATCCCAAGAGTAAAGATTAAAGCCGTTACTAACACCTATATGCTCGATGTTTTCTTTTAATCTAGAGTCTGAAAACATAGCCCCTGCCGCTGCTTGAACTGAAGGGTCTGAAGCAGCGTTAGCGGTCATGTCAAAGATAGTATTAGCAGACGCGCCACGTGCATTAGCTTGGCCTGTTACGTTTCCAGCTATCGCGTTTCCTATGTTATTCTGTGCATCTGCTATTTGAGAGCCGGCACCTAGTGCAACGTTAGCTTGTGCTTGACCTGTATTAAATCCGCGACTCAATAAGTCTTGTATAGATTGCTTTTGCTGGCCAATTAAAGGCGCGGCAGTTAGTAAAGCGTTGTTGTTTAATTGCTGCAATGTATCGCCCGCTGATAATCGGCCTCTAGCTGCTGCCATTTGATTAGTTTGCGTGTTGGCGTTATCTAGTCCCATTTGAAAAAGTGGGTTGTTTTGAAGAAAGTCAAACTGTGCTTGTGAATCAGTAAGGAAGTTAGCCTGATCTAAACCTTGTTGACCTAGTTTCTGAAACGGCTGTAAGAACCCCATGCCCTCAGACTTTGCGCCCTGTAATGCTTGTAATGCAAGCTCAGCTTGACCTACCTGAGCCTCACCACCTTTTTTAGCTGCATCTACGGCTGTTTTGCCTGTTAAATCTCGAACAAATCCCATAATAAAACCTTTGTATTGTATGTTTTGCCATGCTTCAAGTAATCATTTACCTTTGTGTCGATTACTTTAAAACCGTTTATTTTTGCAAACTCTAGAACGTTACTATAAAGCTCTGGAATTTCTGCATACAATGGTCGAGTTCCGCTAAAAATTAAGGATTGTTCGCCAAATTGTCCTGCGTATTCTTTTCTATACTCAGGTAATACTTGCACGTGGCATTTATTACCGTCTAAATATTTGTGATAAACCATCAACGCTATTATCTTGCTGCCAATATAACCACCGATGTATAAATAATCTTCCAGTGGTGGTATAAATTCATTTGCTTTCGGACAGTTATCGTCTGTTATTGTATCATAAATAGCAGGGTTGCATAATACAGCCCTGATGTCATCTATGTCTGTTGTTTCTCTTGTTATCAAATCTCACGCCCTGTAACAGTAAAGTATATAGACGCAAGCGCTGAACACTCCACCCTTAAAGCTCCACCCGCTGGTATTATTTGATTAACAATACCTATACCTAAGTCAGTTCTTCCCCATACAACCACTTTAAAAGGTATTTGCGGCTGCTGTGTTCCGTCTTGTTCAACTATATACGCCTTGTAACTAGCAGTAACAATTGAGTTATTTGCCGCCGTAAAAGCCTCGATAACCACGCCATTGATGCCCGCTGTAAATATAGTCTCTGGTGTGTCGATAGCCGTGTTTACAGCATTGTTTGCTATTTGTTTAGTTGCCATTCTAGACCACCGTCACTTGATAAAACCAACCTGAAACAATTATTGTCGCTGCCGCTATCGAACTAAATCTAAATCTAGCCCCACCGTTTTTTGTTATTTCATTCCCTATATACACTTCAAAATTAGCGGTTAGAGGTTCCGATGATGAAGCTGTTTTGTAGTAAGCATGGTCGACATTTAACTCGTAAGGAGTTACCTGACCTTCCGCTAAACTCATAAATAAATCAACTTCTTGTGCTGCTGCATTTGAGATTGTTAGGTCAACTCTGAATTTAACTAAATCGCCTATTTTCAAACTACTAAAGTCGAACTTACCTGTCGAAGGGTTCCATAATACAGCTTTTGAATCAGGGTTGTATGATGTAGTTTGCGGCCCTAATGCGTCGTTGGTTAGATATGTATTAGTTGCCCCTGCCCCGTGAACTATAGGCGTGGCGGCTGTCGCTGTATCGTTAGCGTTAAACCAGTGAGTTTTAGTGAAGCCTGTTATTAATGCGGTATTTGCAATTATTGCAGCCGCATTAGCCACTATTGCAGCTTCGTTTGTTGCTACATCTGCATATAATTCTGTAGTGTTAGCATTTATTTTTGTTGCTCCGCTAAAAAGAGTATCCCCAGCCTTAGCGTTTGCTGTACCTATTATTATCGGTTGTTGTGCCATTATGCGACTACCTTATCAAATGTTATTTTTGTGCTGTCGAATGTAAAGCCTGTCGTGTCTATAGTGAACTCAGGCAAGCCGTCTATTTGTTGCTGTAACCATTGAGCCTGTGGGCTAAACCCGCTAGTGCTAAAGTTACTAAGGTCGGCAATTGTATCATTGTTGCCGCCAAGTTTATTCCATAACTGAAATATGACGGTGTTCTGTTGCTCAAAGAACGCCCTTGTAACTCTATCCTTAAGGAACTCAGGCGGTATTTTTAAAAACGGTGGTGGATTAACAAAGTTAGCCATTATTTACCCGCCAATTTTAAATCAATGTTTGCACTGTAAACTGAGTAGTTAACTGGGTCAGTAGATGAAAGCCTTAACATGCAATCATAAAACGTTTTCATTTTATCCCATTTTACTTTAAGAACAAATTCACCTAAGCGACCAACGCGAGGCCATGCTCCAGCGGCCCATGTTCTACCTCCATCGTATGAAGCTTCAACCATTATACGAGGGTTATCACCTTGACCGGCAATTAAACCAACGCCAGTTTCCATACTGATTGTTACGCTTGACATAGTTACAGCGTCACCTATTGCGCCACCGATTAGCCTAGCATCAATGTTTGATATAATTCTTGTTCTTTGTAATGCTTCGTTGTTGTTTGTGTATGTATCTAGACATAAACAATAAACATTGCCGTTATCGTCATCGGCTGCGTAGTCTTTACCGTAGGCACTAATCACACTTGAGGCTTGCCATTTTCCGTCATTGGTTCCGCTTGATAATTCAAACCAACCATTTTCCGCTAGCAATTCGCTAACTGTGAATGTTTTGTTTGCAGTGGGAAAGGTTATTGTATAAAAGTTCTGACCCTCTAATGTGTAAGTAAAGCCTATAGCGTCATCTGTTACGTCGAAGGTAGATATTACATGACTTATTGCATCTGTGCTAATTCGTTGCTTAGAACCTGCTTGTGCTCTGTATATAGCATTATCATCACCAAGCCAATAAAAGGCTTCATCAGTCTTTGCTATTGAGTGCGGAGCAGATAATCCAACGTTAAATATTCTACCTTGAAGCTTGTCGATAGGTGGAGCGCCAACGCCTGAGTTGTACCACCCAACTATTGAACGAACACCGCATCGATAAATAATTTCCTCGAATACAAAATCTCTAACCATTGCATCAGGTAGTGTTTCTTCACCTACGATATTCAAGCCGCTTGCTACCGCGCCATTACCTACGTTTGAGATAGTGGAGAAGTCAGCAAAAGTATAGATAAACTGATTGTTAAAGAAGTCTACAGATAAAGCGCCTGTGATATTAACGTCCGTAACTTCTGTCACTAGATTAGTGTCAGTGGTGTATTGCCAAACCTTTTGCCCAGGTACAACAATAAACATATTGATACCATCGTCAGCAATAATACAACGCTCTGTGCTTGGTATTGAGCCGCGCAACGTGTGAACGCCTAGCTTGTCAATCTCATAAAGTGAAGTGCCTTTAATTTGGTATAGTATTTCTGCCATACGATGAAAGCCGCGGTCTTCACCTTCAGCATTACCTAGAGTTTTTAATCCTGGGAATGGCATCAGCACATAAGTATCTTTACCAGCTTCATTAAACTGTTGATACCAGTTCTTTGTCTGCTGACTAGATAAAGGTTTAGACCTGCTTTGATAAGTAGGCCCTGTAACGTTAACTGGTACGGTTTGAAAAGCCATTATATAATCATGCCCCCGTCAACACTCATAGCAGGAGCAGGGCCGTAACGACCTTTCTTGTCTGCTTTGTTAGCACCTTTAATCGCACTGATAAATAATTGTGTGTACTTCTGCGCTTGTTCGTTATCTTGTGAGTAAAAATAAGTCTGAGCCAATGCGCCGTATAAGTAAATGCTTGGGTGCTTAGTAAGTATATCGTTAGTCTGGACGGTTAAGCTTAATGAAGGAGCCTTACGATAGTATTGTATTTCTATTGTGTATTCTGAATCCGGGACTCTGTCAAATTGCAACTCATTACCAACAACAGTAAAGAAGTTAGGCTTGCCAGTCGCTACCTGTTTAAACATCTGCTCAGGAGCTTGAAAGCGCAATTCTCCGCCGTTATTATCAGTAACTAGTCTAATGCTACGTGCTGACTCAAAATCATCAGGTAATGATAGATACTGCCCCGCAGTTAATGCCGTTGAAATCGTTTCCATACTACGAACAGTTAAAACCTCAACCTCATTTGAGTACATAGCATTTTCAGCTAATTGAATAAAATCAGGCATTTTAACGCCTAAATCGTCACGATGCGACCAGTCGATCACTTCTTTAACTAGGTTGTCGTAGTTGTCTAACATTAGATTACACCTTGTTTTGTTCTGAGAAAATTCCATTCTGAGGAATTAAGCTTTGCTAATAGATACTTTCTATTACATACAGCTAAAGGGTTTGAATCGGTATAGCCTTTCTTTTTCATATCTTCGCGCCACATTTCCAACACAATAGGAGGAATAGAGGCCATTTTGTGCATGTCACCTTTAAAGCCGCCCGACTGATTACCTAGCTCTTGCTTGTTGGCATTTAGAAACGGGTTAACATCTTGTGTCTTGTGAACCTTTACCTTTTTATCAACGACACTATAAGTTTCGAGTATGCCTGTTTGATAGTCTAAATCTCTCATTTAAACGGCCTTATGTTTTTTAAATATAGCCAGCTCTTTGTCTGAGCATGCAAAGCTTTCACCTTTTTTAATCTGCCCTTCAGAAGTGCATAGGCATTTAAGCGCTACATATTCTTTCTTAATTTCTTTTTTGATTGGTTTTTTCTTTTTAGCTTCAGTCATAAATCACCTCTAAAATTAAAGGGAGCCGGAGCCCCCTATATTATTCTATGACGTTAACGCTGTCATGATACCGCTTGATTTTTGATTACGTGCTTCAAGTGTGTACTCGCTCAAGATTTGAACGCGATCACTATCACCAGTTTTAGCTAGTGGAGTTTCCTCGAAGTCAGTAACAGAAGCCATTGCGAACATATCCATTTGTAAAACCAACAATGAAGTCTGAACCATGAAACGGTTAGGCACTACAGCCAACGAGCCGAAATCTGATACGTAAATATCAATAGCTGTATGAACTGTTGCTGCATTACCATCTACAACGCGCTGTGCTGCACCTGCTGAACCACCGTTAACGATGCCAGATAAAGCCTGCTTAACAGTTGAGCCAACCATAATAGTATCTGGTTCGCCGCCTTGGTCCCAACATGAAGCTAAAACAGACTTTAAATCTGACTCAGCAAATGCTCGGTTAGTACCAGGAGTGTTTACATCAGTACCGTCACCAGTAGGAGCAACTGCGCCAACACCGCCGTTGAAGTTAGTAGCTAACCATGATTCAACACCAGCCAATTCACGTGCTAATGACTCAGAACCAGTAACCTTAGCTTTATTGGAAAGCATTGCTGTTTCCATGTCGTTTTTAAGCAACTTACCCATTTTCATGATTTGTAAGCTCATCTCATCACCACGACCAGCGCTTTCAATTTGACGCTGTGTACGAGTAACGCGAGGTACTTTACTAGAAATCTGAGTGCGATTGCCTAAGCGAACAGTTGGAATTGGCGCTGTAGTTGCTGCATCGTTACCTTCAATAACGGCATTGTTTGCTGCTGTACCTAGAGTGTCGGTCTGCCATTCATGGTTAGTAGCTGTTGCTGCACCATGTGAAATACCCGAAATAAACGGGGTTGAAGTTGGTGAAATATCGTAAATGATGTTTGATAAATCTTCACGATTACCAATTGCGTCGTACGTGCTTACTGTATCTGCTGGAGTAGCCATTTTAATTCTCTCTTAATTTAGTTAGTGTGTCTTTTCGCTGTGCGAAGTGCGGCAGCGTTCTGGACGTTCGGATTTTTGTTAAATGCTTTTTGAGCTTTATCAACTGCAGACGAAACTGCTTGTGCTGATGCTCTTGGTCTTGTACTTACCGGCGCTTTACGTACTTTCTTCTCGATAGCTGCATTACTAGCTGATTGAGATTTATAACGCGCTGCGTCTAACATAACTTCGTAGTGCTTCGCTTCAAATGATGCTAATTCAGTTTGACCTATACCGCGTGAATCCGCGTATTTAGTCATCATGTTAGTGTCATCAATGAATTTTTGTGATTGCTTGCCGTCTTCCATCCACTCAGGATGATTAGCAAATAAATCAGCGCTAACTTTTTTCATGTCTACATCAGGCTTTTGAGTCGCGGTTTTAGCTGAGTTAACAAACTCTTTTAGCTTCGATTGCTTCTCTGTGTACTTAATGTATTCTTCTGGTTCGTACTCTCGCATTTCTGCAATTTCATCAGCGGTCTTAGTATCTTCGTTTAGCATTGCCTCTAGAGTTAGCAACTTGTCGCTTAGTTCAGATTCCTTAGCCGTGAATGATGTTTGCATATCTTCAAAATCTTTGCGGTTGTCTGCCAGCTCTTGAGTCTTGCGAGTATAATCAGCCTGTCGTAAATGCCCTTGCTCCCACTGTTCAACGTCTTTAAGGTTTATTTCACGCCCTTTATAATCAACGTAAAGATCCTCATTTTCGCTTTCTGGTGTAGCTTGTGCACTTTCTTCTTGCTCTGACTCTTCAGTCTCTGATGTTGCCGTTTCATTAGCGTACGCCTTTGGTTCAACTACTTCTTCGACTGGTGTATCTTCCGACACATTAACTACCTCAAGATTTTCGGTTGGCGCTGTAACAGGCTCCGAAGTTCCGCGAGATACTTTAATTCTTTCTAATATTGTTTGTTCTGGTGTTTGCATTGTGTGAGTCCTATTGGTTATTCACGTTAAATTATATTACTAATCTTACTGTTGATTTTATCCATCAAGGTGAGTTTTGCTGCTTTGCCTGCCTTAATCTGCTTAGTAAACTTATCAATGAACAGCTTTAATACTTGCCCTTGATGCCATGCCGCTAACCGTTCTTTTTCGCTGTCTAAATCTGTGCTTTCAAACTTGTTTAGTAAGTCACCACGTACAGAAATAATAAACTCTTGTATCATTGGATCGTTAAGTAGCTGCTCGGCACGTTGCGCTCGCTGTACTGTGTTCTTTAGTTCTATTTCATTCATTGTAACGCGTTACCTTATTGTTTACTAATATCAAGAGTGAATACTGGTGAATCGTCATCTACAGCCCAGAAACCACCGTGTTTATCATCTATGAACCTAGCGTCCTTGTTTTTCACCACTGGAAGTCCGTCTTTGCTTAATGACTGCCAAACCCTTTCTGCATCTGGGGTTACTGACTCATCAGAGGTTAATCTTTTTAAATTTCTTTTTTTGGCTTCGTAGTTTCTGTTACTGATTTTTGCTTCTGAATTAACCCCGATTTAGCTCTAGATAATTCACTTATCGCAAAAGATACAGGTTTCTTTAACTGTCTAGACTGAGCCATTAACTGCTTTTTCCTGTCTGGCGTTGCTAACTTATACTCTGCTTGTAGTGGCTTAAATGCTAATGCGTACTTCTCCTCTTCAACCTTTAATGCGTCCTCAAATGGCTTTAAATCAACCTTACTCCCAGTGCCTTTTTCAGCGTTGACGCCCTTGAATGACATAGTGACAGATTCGCCACCTTTCAACCCTTCAGATAGTTGCTCTAATGACTTATTTTTATTGCTTGTCGCTGTTGGCCTAAACCCTCGATTATAAGCCGCTGTTAATGATTCTTTGCTTGAAAATGCGCCTGATAACTCATCGCCATATTTATTGATAGCCTCATCAAGTAGCTTACCTCCTTTACCTTGCCCTCTTGCTGACTCATCAGTTAAGAATTCAACGATACTAAATTTAGTTGGTGACCACTTAGACTCAACTACATCAATGTGAGATCCATCAACTGACAATCTATCATTTACTGCCCCGCCTAAATCAAAAGGCGATTTACTTAATTTAATACCCTTCTTAGCTAAATCACCAGCAACAGGAATAACACCTAATGCAGCCAAGCTCATACCTAACTTATCACCTTTAGCAACAGCGCGACCGAATTCATCACCAGCAGTAGCATCACCAACACCAGGAAGGAATTCACCAATACTCGAAAGGTTTTTACCTATCTGTTGTGCGCGATAGTTATCAGATATTAAACCTGTACTAGTTAGCGTGTCAGCAATCCCTCCACCTATCTTATCAACTAGACTAGGGTTGTATGGTGCAACTGTGTTGGGTTGTGGTGCTAGTGCGTCTGATTGACCGTTAATTGCTCGCTGTGAATACTTCTGACGCAAAAAGTCACGTATCTGATTTGTATCCATTCCATCAGGAAATTTAGCTTTACCGATACCTTTAATATCAACTATAGGCATTAAGTAAAATCCCCTGTAGCTGGATCGAACACTAGCATGTTGTCTTGCATACTAGCGTTTAGGTCTTGTCCGTATTTCATTTCTAAGTCTGTTAATTTAAGCGCTAAATCTTCGTTGGCCTTGTTGTTGTCGCTAGCTAGCTTTTGCTTAAACTGTTCGTTGCTAGCTTCTAGTTGAACAACTTTAATCTGTGCATCTGATTGCGCCTTTAATAAAAACGCTTCTTGCTTGATTTGTTCAGCTTCAGCTAATGGGTTCTGCATCATCTGCTGTTGCTCTTGTAATTGCACCACCATCTTGTTAAGTATTTCGTTTTCAGCCTTGAGTGTTTCGTCTGGCTCTTCAGGGTCATTAAAGAATTCACTAACGCGAGGAAATCCAGCACCTTGAACAATTCTAGCTAAAGTATTATAAACATCTTTTTCATCAGCGAGTGTAGAGCCTTGCTGGATAAGTGACTGCTGAATACCATACAATCCCTGTAATGTTTCTAGTGACTTCTCGTTATCACCAGCACCTAAGCCAACGTTAGATTGTACATAGTGAGGATATTTCCAGTCTTTAGGGTTAACAGTTAACGCTTTACCTAATACTCTAAACTCTGTCTCTGTGTTCTGGTAACGAGATACTAACCAAGCGATACCTTCGTAAAGCTTTCTGAATCCTGTCTCACCATAGTTACGTGCAATCAATTCGATCTTAGCGTCTGATGAATCTTTAACACCTTGAAAGCGTGTTGCTGTTTCCTGGTTAAGCTTGTCTGAATCTAAACCCTGATTAGCTAACAACGCACCTGTTGTTTGCGCTCTTGATTGGTCTACGTATTGAATTACTTGTAACGCTTGTTGGCCAATGTAAGGAATTTGTAAAGGAAAGACTGCATTGCCCGGTAACACTTTAGTATCTTCGTCCATGCGTACAATGCCGTTAGTGCGAACAGTAAGCATATCATCGAGGTCAACATCAGGATGAACAACGTTACGTGGATTATTAACCATATAAATATTGTCATTAATTCCGCGCTGTAATGCTGTCTTTTGTAATTGGTAAGGATATGTAACTTCTGCACGTGAACGACCGATAGCCTTATGAGGCATTAAGATTGCTGATAGTGAAGCGTAAGGCACATGGTTAAAGTATTCGTTAACTAGAACCTTGTTACCTGAAATCATTACGTGTCTGCGCTCTGCGATACCATCACCGTCGAAATCAACTTTAACGTACAAGTCTGATATTTCTACATTCTGTGAGGCCCAATCATTTATATTTGTGTCGAAGTTAGCGCCGCCTTGGTCACGATTACGAACAGCGTCGATATTAGATGTACGGTTATCTTCTTCATCAACCGTTGATAATTCGTCTATTAGTTCACGCTTAAAGCCTTCGCTTAATAATTCACCGCGAGTCTTGCGTACTCTATCACCAACTAGTTCAGCATCTTCTAAACTTCTAGCGTTACGAGTAATGAGGAACAATTCAGTAGGTACATTAATGATACATACCTTTTGCTTTTCAGTGGTAACACGAAACTTAATATCAAACGTTGCTGGTAACTCTGGGTTTTGTGCTTCGTTTTCTTCCTGCTCTGATACTTCAACTTTAACCTTGTCAACCTTTGAGCCTTTTAAGCTTTCAATGATTGCGCTTATCTCTTCAGCGTCAACATTTTCATACTCAACAACTTCAACTTCTTTTTGTTCTTCAATAAAATACTTTACAACGCCGTTCTTCTGAATCTCAGCGTCTTTAAGCCAGTTATGAATTATATTAAAGCTTTCAGGTTGTGAGCGTACAATCCAGTTAACATATTTAGTCTTTTCTTCTGCTTCTTTAATCTCTACTTCGTTCTCAGTATTAGGCTGAAACGTTACTACATCACCTGAACCTAGAAAGATACGAGCTAATGAGGGCATATCAGCTTCAACAACATCAGCAATGTCTGTAGAAACTACACTTGATTGATTTGGAATCGCAGAAAACTCACCTGATTTATCACCAAGATAAGCAGCTAGATATTTTGTATTTTCTTTTGAGAATTCACCGTTATACGTTGCCGCGTCTTGCTCTGCCTGTGACAGTAACGCAACCAATTCTGAATCTGTCATCTTATTTCGCATTAAAAGCACTCGATGATTAAAGGGGATTTTGTTTTACATATTATAACTTATGAATTACACTAGTTAAATGTAGTGCAATTCGCGCTATCTATTGTGTTCTATCGGGGTAAAGTACAATGAATAGCTTCACATTAACAATACACAATAAAGGATGGACCGTTAAAGACGCTTGTGCCTATTGGGGTATTAGATACGAAACTTATAATAAGCACTGTAACGATGTTAAGTTTCATAACCGTTTAGAGTGTATGTGTAACGGATTAAGGGATAGGTTAAATGATTAAATACATAAAGAGTTTATTTACAAAAAAGAAGCCAGAGCTGTATTGGGGTGATTTTAAAGAGTGGGATTGTTGTGATTTCTGCAATTATTTGCAGGAGTTCTATCGTTTTGGCGGTATATGTCCTGCGTGTGGAAGTAAGAATATTAAAAAGGTGGTTGCTAGATGGCAGTCATACAATGAAAATAATGGCTGTACAGTTAAGGTTGTTAGATTAAAGAGTGAGGTTAAGTAAATGGATTATAAATTTACAGATAACAGCGCTGGACCAGTTAGATTTATAGCATGTTACCTTGAAGTATTAAAAGAAGAAAACCCAGCACTTCATGAAAAGATATGCGCAAAGCAGCGAGAGATAATGAAAGGGATTGAACCTAATAGTCGTAAAGGCCCAACAATTATGGATATGATTAACGATGTACTTAAGAGGGCTGATAAAGAAAGATTTTACCAAGCTACAGAGAGGTTAAGTAAATGATTGAATATATATATATTTCAATAGATAGCTCAGGCACTGAGCATTCATTAGTTGCTTGCTACACGGCAATTGAGGGCGGTTATGTTTACTTTTGTGATGGTGCCGGCCAGATGATTCATACGTTATTTCAGCCTATATCTAGCTTACGACTAGGAGTTTACAATGAAAATGCTTAGAAACTTTAAATGCTCAAGCAGCCATATAACAGAGAAGTTTGCTGAATGGGATTTATTAACCGTTGAATGTAAAGAATGCGGAGAAGCAGCAACTAAAATGTTATCTGCTCCCCGGTGTTTTGGTAATACTACTGGTGGTAGCCCATCAACTAACTACAAGAGAAAGGTATGAAAATAAAGCTGAGAGTACCTTCAGTATATCCTTTTACTAACGAGCCTACAGATAAGTACTCTGCAATGCCAGAAAGTGACCCTTACCTGTTTATATTATGGTTTTTAGGGGAATGCAAAACAAGTGTTGATTTTAAAAACTATGACCACATGACTAAACCACGTTAGAGCGACCATAGTTTAAAGCTTTACGAGCCTTCTTAATTGGAGGCTTAAACATTAACATCATTAAGCTATCAGCCATGCCAGGGGAATCAATCCCTTGGCTTTTCATCTCTTGTTTATTCATCAACTGTTGCAATCCATTACTGTTATTCTTCCTTGGTATACGACAAAGCTCTGAACGCAAAGCGGGGATACTTTCTATTCCATCACTATCAAAGCTTATCATCTCCTCTGGGTCAACGTACTCACCTTTAACTACGCACCTATAAGTGTTGTAACATCTATCAGCTAAAGCAATGTAATACTGCGCCCTGTTATTCTTGAATACTTCAGCATTAGTAAGATTATTGTTTTTATCACCGTAACCTTTTTGATAAATCTTCTCTGAGTTGTCTTGCCCCTTACCAGATAATGAACCTTTAAACATTTGATATTTAGTTGATGTTGCGTCTAGGTTATTAGATACTTGACGTTTAAGTCCTGCACCCATACCATCACCATCCCATACAAACCAATCCGCTTTGTGCTCTCTTGCTAGGTTAGTGGCCCAATCACAACCTACATCAATTTCACCGGTGTTCTTTTCATAGATGTGTTGAACAATGGAACCATGACGCATTGCATAGCCTTTATTATCCTTACCTGTATCACTGGGGTCATGTGCTGCAATCTTAGCTCCTAAAGGTTTGAACGCCTCTTTAAGCTTATCTAACTTATGTGCGTCAATACATGCGTCAAACCATTCAGCTTTAATGATAGAATCTTCAACTTCGTCGTTGAATTTACCTTCCCATATCCAATCGTACTTAGCTCTTGATAGGTTGGCGTAATCCCATAATCGTAATGTTTCCTGTTCTGTATTCCACCACGGATTATCACGCCAGTTTACAACTACGATTAAATGCAATTCATCCTCATAGTAACCATTGCGCTCTAACTCTCTTAAGTAAGGAACTATAAACCTTTGACTAAATGGATCTGCACTTGATTGAGGGTTAGCACTAAACCAACACTCTGCACCTGGATTACGTAATATTGTAGGCAGTAGCTTGTCAATACTGGCTTGGCTCATTGTTTGTGCTTCTTCAAACCATGAATACTTATAGCCCTGTGCTGACTGAATAGAGTTAGGGTTCCTTGATGCGCCTTTATAAGCTGTCTGTGCACCATCAGGAGATATTATTCGCTTCTCTTGTACATTCCATCCATTAAGCATTAATCGGTCATTAATGGCACCCTCGAACACTCGATGAACTGAATCAGAAATAGAATCCTGAAATTCACGTAAACAATAAACGTCAGCCTTCTCAGTTGCCATTTTAAATGTTAACGCGTCACCTATACCAATAGACTTACCTGAACCCCTTCCACCTATAGCAATCTTTAATTGTTTAGGCTTTGTTAGAAAGTGTTCAAGCTTGCGGTTAATCTTTAGGTGTGGCATTCATAAACTCTACTGTCCATTTACCATCGGTCTTAAAGCTTTCGCCTTCAGCGTTTTTAATCTCTATTGATTTTTCATCAGGAAGGTATTTCTTGAGGAGTGATAATCTGTGTGTGATAGCGCTATTGATACGGCTAACTGAGACGTTATCTAACTCAATAGTAACGTCTTCCAGTTTTTTAATATTATCAACTATTTGGCGTATCTTATTGTTCTCGCTAAGGTAGCGCCTTAATTCTTCTTTGTTAACCTCTCTGCGCTTATTGGCAGAGGTAGTTGATTTATTCATTTTGTCAGTCCTTACGGTTATTGACTAGCTTACTATGCTGGGTGATTGATAACCCATGATGTAATGTCTACTGTTGCAGCTGCCACTATTGAAACTGAATTTAATTCCAAATCACCACCGCCACCTGTAGCCGTTACAGTGCCATCAATTACTGATGCACTTCCCGATGTTAACGCGCGAAAATATCCCGCTGTACCTGTTGCGTCTGCACTTGCGTCTTGAGTGATCGCCCCTGCTGTTGCGCTACCTGCTGACCATGTACCGAAAGCGCTAGCACTTAATGGTAGTGTTGCTAATAGCGTACCTGTTGCCGCACTATCAACACCTGGACTTGAGCCTGTTCGTATCTCAATTGAGCCAGTATTTAATAAATCTGTCAACGCCGTACCTGCTGCGTTTCTTGCTGCTATTGTAATTTCCATTACTTAACTCCTAAATAAAATATATTTTAACATTAATTACTTATCAGTCCAAATTGTACTGATTGCTGTTTGGTCTGCCCATGTTGTGTTTGCTGGTAACTTGTCAATCCATGATGCTGGAACCCTGCCAACTGCTGACATAGTAAAACTAGAAACTGTTTGATTTATAGTCCCTGATATTTGCTCAGCTACTGTCCCGCTTAAAGATTGAGTGAATGCACTTACTGTTTGTGATATTACGCCTGAAATATTTAATACTGCTGAACCTGTAGCTGACTGAGCAAAAGCGCTTGCTGTTTGGCTTATAACGCCAGTTATTGGCTCTGATGTGATTGAGCCGCTTGCGCTTTGCGTGAATGATTGCGTGTTCTGTGTAATTGCTCCTGATATACCGCTACTCGCTGGAACTAAATCAGCGCCAACATTGAGCGCAAAAAGTGGAGATGTTGATTTTATATTGAAATTATTATTTGCGTAATCTTCAAAGTCCGTAGTAGCTACCGTTTGCGTATTTGTTCCTGGTGCTGTTCCATCATTGGACGCGTTAAAATCATTCGCGGCGTTGGTGCTTAATGTGTAGTTGGTTGCACCTACCACATCGTTATACCCTACGCTATTCGTTAATACCCCAGATACTGACCTGTACAAAAAGTTATTAGAGCTTATGCTTGCCTTGTTTACTACTGTAACTCTTGTCACTTCTCCCGCAACATCTAGAACGCTCTGATCAGCCAAGTCATAACATATCGTATTGATAACGTCTTTTATGCCTTGTATGTTAGCTGAACCATTATACATTAATGAGTTTGTTATTCTGGTGTTTACTGGCTGAAAAACATCAGAGGACCACCCGTCAAAATCTAACCCATCTATTGTTACATGCTCACCCCTTGAAACTACCAGAAATGTATTAACACCGTATATTGTGCCAGTATTACCAGCTATTCCGTCTGTATAATCAGCGGCTATCGGCCTTATAATTACGTTTCTTGTTGCATCGGTGGTGTAAGAATTAAAATCAACAAAAGAATCCGTGTTTCTTAAATCACCCTTTAGTTCAAACACCATGTAAGAATCAGCGGCAACCAAATCGATAGCCTCTGCAATTACCGCCGCCCGTAGGTTAGTGTAATCACCTGAACCGTCTAAATAGACTCTTACTAATATCTCTGTTGCCATTATATTCTTTCTCTAATATAAAGGAGCACTTCCGCGAAAGTCTTTGTTATTTCTCCCGTTTGAAATAGCTCTAGCCACTCAGAAGTGTTTGAACTTGGCGATACAAAATACCACTTATTAGATATCAAATCACCTTCAACCAAAGGGTCTGTCAAATACGCCAAGTCTTCTTTTGTCTTGTCTGATACCTTAACAAGTGAAAAATTACGATGGTACTCTGTAACTGGTCTTGATGGGTACTTTAACAACCAAGCGTTTAACGTTTCGTTATGAGTGTAATTTTCTTTTGGGTTGGTCACGCTGGATATTTCACCAGAATCACCAGCCTTATTTCCAACTAAAATATGACAGGCCATTACTTACCCTTGCTTATGTTGTCTTTGATTGCTTTAGCTATGTCAGTCATTGCGTTAACTTGATTCTGATGTATAGCGTCTTTTCTTGCGTCATTATCAATACTGAATTTTGTGAACGTAGCACTGCCTAGTATAAACACCACTAAGAACCCCATTACCATTTTCTTAAGCTGCTTAAACTCTTCAGCTTGCATTGAGTTTGACAAAACTTCACTGTTAATGATTTTGATGTCTTTGTTTATTGATGATATATCATTTTGACTGTTTGTGATCTTTTCAGATAAGTGGTTTAACTCGACATGAACGGTATTAAGGTTCGAGACTGTATCGGCAAGCTTCTCAACTACCCTGACCAAATTGTCAATTTTCGTGTCTACTGCTTGGATAGTTGGCTCTTTCAAGTGTTTCTGCCGATGTTATATGTTTGATTATTTGCAATAATAGCATTAAACCGCCTAAGCCTACAAATACACCAGTTATAAATATAAGTAAGCCCATTCTTTCCAACTATTAATAAAGCAATAAACTCGACAGTTTTGTATATATTCTTCCAACTTAGCCCGTCACCTTCTTTAATATCAATTAAATAATAGTAGACTTCAGAGCTAACAAATAAGTAATTAAAAAAACAAGAAACGATCATACATACACAAAGTAAAGATATTAAATAAGCGTTTAAAGTTCTAGACAATTTTAACTCAACTAAAATATATTTATAGCAGAATTCAGCCAGAAATAAGTACACAACCGACACGACTAGACATTTTAGCTGGTAATCTATATCTATAGGCTTAATTAAAGATAAGCCGACCCCTGCGAGCCAGCTTATTAGTAAAACCTTTAAAAGATTCATGATGGGTTAGTTTACTTTTTCTTTGGTGGGACTGACGATTCATTATCGCCTGGAACACTTGGAACGAAGTTAAACATAATATTACCTTACTTTGTGTGTGGAGTTTTATTATATCAAATTCCTGCGTCTTTTAATAATTTTCTGTACCGTTTAATCTCTAGCTCTATGTCTTGCCACGTAGGAAATAATTCTTTTAGTGTGGGGTAATTAGCCTCACAAGACAAATGATAAGCAAACCCTTTGCCGTATTCCGAGTCTAAAGCGACATCATACTCAACTGGCATTCCTGATCCGTGTTGATTGCAATTAACCGAACATTGTTTATGTATATTTTCTAGTATAAATCTGCGCCTATCACCTCCACCCCTTCCAGCATGGTGGCGATGACCAGCGTCATACTTTATTGTTGGGTCAGTTTTACCACAGGTATAACAACCCTTGTCTTTATCTCTAACGTGAGTGACGTACTTATGGACTTCTATCTTTAACCTGTTAAACCATTGCGGCCTAGTCATCAACTCTTTCTTCTTAATTACATCTTTTTTTTTCTGAACTACACGTATTTTTTCTTTCCCTTTGTTTTTGTTAGCATAACCCCACTTAGCCGCAGACTCGTAACTACAAAACGCCATGCTATTAACTACAATATAATCTCTTATTCTATCCCCGTGATAAGCACATTTACGTTTACTATTAGCCATTAACCATCCTTACTTGTTTAAACCCCCAGCGTACTAAGCGCATACCAACACACTTTAAGCACTCGTATTTATTCTTTTGCACCTTGTCAGCTTCTTCTGACGTGGTTATTAAACCTTTACAGATAAGGCATTTGCATGGCTGTTTACGTGTAGCTTGTAGCATAACCTACCTCAATAGTGATCTATTTTCTCTGAATACTTATCGGCGAAATTAACTGGACTCAGAAAGCTTATTTCTTTGCTTTTTATCATTAGGTTAATATAGCACTCTGAGCAGGTACATCTCCCGTCACCTTTTCCTAATGATGAGCTTGATCGCCCACAATAATTTCCGCATTGGCATTTCAACTGCCACTTGCCACGACCAAGATAACCAGTAACTAATAAGGCCCCTGCTATTTTACCGGTATAATTAACAAACCCATTACCTGCTTTTGATATTTCCTTTATTGAAACATGCGGCTTTTGAATTAACCAAAAACTACCTTTAGCTGTTTTTTGATCCATAATCATTCCTTTTGCTTTTCTAATTGCCGTAATTACTAAACTCTTTCCGCTTACTTGCTTCGTGAGTCCTGTAAATCCCTATTCTTTCTTCTGCTATTTTCATTCTCCATTGAAATTTAGC
>Ga0307492_10000423_pt1 | contig 18051 bp, 16 predicted proteins | sample SI3LmetaG_FD_202365 | JGI IMG/M metagenome (GOLD analysis project Ga0307492, IMG submission 202365) | Sea-ice brine microbial communities from Beaufort Sea near Barrow, Alaska, United States - SI3L | ecosystem: Environmental > Aquatic > Marine > Coastal | place: USA: Alaska | collected 2017-05-06 | reverse complement strand
ATGAAACACAGGCCAAGCTATTCATGACTGTCTCAGAAGAAAATCCCAAGCAAAAAAAACATGAACGCAATACATTTGTGTTTCTGGCTGTCTTTCTGGCGCCAATTTTGTCCGTTATTTTAGTCGGGAGTCTTGGTTTTGCAATCTGGATTAGCCAGATTTTCTTTGGCCCACCAAGCACCTGATAGAGATTTGAATTTCTATAGCAATAACAGTATGGAAAAGTTAGAGAATCCATCACGGCGCGGTTTGTTTCGAGGTGAAGTCAAAACCAAGAAAGCTTTACGGCTGCCCTGGATCATCAGTGAATCAGATTTTATTGATAAGTGCACGCAGTGTCACAAGTGTATCGACGTTTGTGAAACCGAAATAATTTCACGTGATAGACAAGGTTACCCGATAATTGATTTCGAAAAAGGGGAGTGTACTTTCTGTACAAAGTGTAAGGAAGTCTGTGATCAGCCACTGTTTTTTCACCGACAGTCCAATGATGAATGCCTTTTTAAACCTTGGATTCTTGACCTCTCTATTACCAGCACATGCCTCGCAAAAAATAATGTGGTTTGCCAGAGTTGTATGGACGTATGCGAGCCGGCGGCGATCACTTTTTCGTATGAACGCGATGGAGAGGTATGCAGCATCCCTCAGCCTCAGCTGACTATTGACGACTGTACTCAATGCGGTGCTTGTATTACCAGTTGCCCGCAAAGTGCCATTGTAATGAAGGTGAATTAAGCATGATGATAATCGAGAAGGTCGAGCAAGATGCACAAGAAACTAAGCAAATTAGCATTCAGGCAGATAGCCAAACTAGTAAACAAAACGAGTATCACATCGCCAGTTTTGTTGCTCAGGTAATTACTACCGAGATGGATCAGATTAAGCTAGCTATAGAGCAGGTCAGTGGTTCAGAAATCCATGCTGTTAGCCCTGAAGGTAAGATTGTATTTACGATCGAAGGTAGCCATCAGGCTGGCATTGGAAGAAATATCGATCAATTAAAATATAATCCGGGCTTGCTGTCTTTGGCGCCGATATACCACCAATTTATAACTGAAGATTCAGACTCTGAAAATTTTGATTCAAATACGCCAGATTCAGAAACATCAGACTCAGCATGTTCAGACTAAGAAAAAGGTCCCACTATGACAATTAATCGCCGCGAATTTATTAAAGCAAACGCTGTCGTTGCCGCAGCCACCGTCGCCGGTGTCTCAGTTCCCGTTTCTGCCACAAACCTGATCACTAACAGTGAGGAAACTCAACTCAAGTGGGATAAAGCTCCCTGTCGATTTTGTGGCACCGGTTGTAGTGTTAATGTTGGTGTACTTGATGGGAAAATAGTCGCCACTCATGGAGATATCAAGTCGCCAGTTAACAAGGGTCTGAATTGTATTAAGGGTTATTTTTTGTCGAAGATAATGTATGGCAAAGATCGTTTAACAACGCCCTTGTTACGCATGAAAGACGGCAAGTATGCCAAAGATGGTGACTTTACACCCGTCACATGGGAGCAAGCTTTTGACGTCATGGAAGAGAAAGCTAAGACAACTCTGAAAGAAAAGGGACCGACGGCTGTCGGCATGTTTGGCTCTGGCCAATGGACCGTACAAGAAGGTTATGCGGCAGTAAAACTAATGAAAGCTGGCTTTCGATCTAACAATATTGACCCTAATGCTCGACACTGCATGGCCTCGGCGGTTGGTGGGTTTATGCGAACCTTCGGAATCGACGAGCCAATGGGTTGTTATGACGATATGGAAGCAGCCGATGCGATGGTGCTCTGGGGTTCTAACATGGCAGAAATGCATCCGATTCTATGGACGCGTGTGACTGATCGCCGTTTGAGTGCGCCACATGTCAAAGTCGCTGTATTGTCTACTTATAAACACCGCAGCTTTGATCTGGCTGACAATGGCATGATCTTCACACCGCAAACCGATTTAGCCATTTTGAATTACATTGCTAACTACATTATTCAAACCGATCGAGTGAATAAGGATTTTATTAGTAAGCATACCAATTTTCGCCTGGGTGAAACCGACATCGGTTATGGCCTACGACCTGAACATCCGTTAGAGCAAAAAGCAAAAAATAATGGCAAAACGAAAGGCAGTTCAACGCCGATCAGTTTTGAAGAATATGCAACGTTTGTCAGCAGCTATACGCTCGAATACACCTCTGAACTATCGGGTGTGCCGGAATCCAATCTAAAAGCGTTGGCCGAGTTATACGCCGATCCTGACATCAAAGTGACTTCCTTCTGGACAATGGGGTTCAATCAACATACGCGTGGCGTGTGGGCGAATAATCTGGTTTACAATATTCATCTATTGACGGGAAAAATTTCGACTCCAGGCAATAGTCCATTTTCTTTGACAGGACAGCCATCAGCCTGTGGTACGGCTCGAGAAGTAGGTACATTTTCACACCGCTTACCTGCCGATATGGTCGTCAAAAATCCCAAACACCGAGCCAGAGCCGAAGAGATCTGGAAACTACCCGAAGGCACTATTCCGGCCAAACCGGGTTACCATGCGGTATTGCAAAATCGAAAGCTAAAGGATGGCGAACTCAATTTCTATTGGGTGCAATGCAATAACAATATGCAGGCAGCCGCTAATATCACTGAAGAGGTTTTCCCAGGCTACCGTAACCCGGAGAACTTTATTGTCGTCTCTGACCCTTATCCAACCGTAACAGCGCAAGCCGCAGACTTAATATTACCGACTGCCATGTGGGTCGAGAAAGAAGGTGTTTATGGTAATGCCGAAAGACGTACTCAGTCATGGTATCAAATGGTCGATGCACCCAAGGGTGCTATGTCAGATATGTGGCAAATGGTCGAGTTTTCTAAACGCTTTAAGGTCGAAGATGTTTGGCCTGAAGAGTTGATAGTCAAAAAACCAGAGCATCGAGGTAAGTCACTATTCGATGTGCTTTATCGCAATGGAAATGTTGATGAGTTCTCTCTCGATGAAGTGCCGGATGATCGTTTGAATCAGGAATCACGAGATTTTGGGTTTTATATCCAAAAGGGACTATTTGAGGAGTACGCGAGTTTTGGTCGGGGGCATGCGCACGATTTAGCACCTTATGACAGATACCATCAGGAGCGCGGTTTACGTTGGCCAGTGGTTGATGGCAAGGAAACTTTACGACGATTTAAAGAAGGATCGGATCCTTACTGTAAGCCAGGTAGTGATTTTGATTTTTATGGCAAACCAGATGGTAAGGCTGTTATTTTTGCATTGCCTTATGAGCCAGCAGCAGAATCTCCAGATGAAGAATACGATCTGTGGCTTTCCACTGGGCGTGTGCTTGAGCACTGGCATTCTGGTTCCATGACTCAGCGCGTTCCGGAACTTTACAAGGCAATGCCTGATGCGCTGGTCTATATGCATCCAGATGATGCCAAAGCACGGAACATGCGCCGCGGTGATCTAGTGAAGCTTGTTTCCCGCCGAGGAGAAGTGCAAACCCGGGTCGAGACCAGAGGGCGCAATAAGCCGCCGATTGGGCTGGTATTTATGGCCTGGTTTGATGCAAGCAGATTAGTTAATAAAGTGACTCTGGATGCGACTGATCCGCTATCGAAGCAAACGGATTACAAAAAGTGCGCCGTTAAAATTGTGAAGGTATAGGAGGGCAGTATGAAACACTTAATGATAAAACTTATTATAGCGATTCTGTTTTTTTCTACTACAGCAATCGCAGTAGAAAATGAGATAGCAACGCTACGAGACAAGACTAAAATCGATCAACAACAAGAGCCTAATACCATTCCCAAGGTAATTAACAAAGATATTAAAAAGTCACGCAACTATCCAATGCAACCACCAATTATTCCACATACGGCTCGTAACTATGAAGTGAACTTGAATAATAACAAGTGCTTGTCTTGTCATAATCGTAATCGCACAGAAGAATCTCAGGCACCTATGGTGAGTGTGACTCACTTTATGAACCGCGATGGCAATTTTTTGGCCGAAATTTCACCTAGACGTTATTTTTGCAATCAGTGTCATGTCACCCAACGCGATACTAAACCATTAGTTGAAAATACCTTCATTGATATGCATAGCCTGATCAAACATAAGAATTCTGAAGAATAACGTCCCAAATAATTGATCAGGAATTAATGAAAATGAAAAGATTTATTCAAATTGGGTGGAAAACATTAAGGCGTCCTAGTGGTTATTTTAGCCTGGGTTTTTTGGTGATAGGTGGGTTCGTTGCGGGTGTCATTTTCTGGGGTGGATTTAATACTGCGCTAGAAATAACCAACACAGAGGAATTTTGCATATCGTGCCATGAAATGGAAAACAATGTTTACGAGGAACTAAAAGCAACGATTCATTTTTCTAACCGGTCTGGCGTCCGAGCCACATGCCCTGATTGTCATGTGCCCCATAAATGGAGCGACAAGATAGCGCGTAAAATGCAAGCATCGAAGGAAGTATGGGGTATGATATTTGGTACGATTGATACTCGAGATAAGTTTGTCGCCGAACGTCGTCGGCTAGCACAGCATGAGTGGACACGACTAAAATCGAACGACTCTCTTGAATGCCGAAACTGCCATAACTTTGAATACATGGACTTTACCGAGCAAAGCGAACGGGCTGCTGTTCAACACTCCACTACACTGGCATCTGGTGAAAAAACTTGTATTGATTGTCATAAAGGTATTGCTCATGAGTTACCTGATATGAAGGGTGTTGAAGGTTGGTAATTAAATCGTAGTTTTTAGGTTTTCCGATATAATCCAATCCCAAGGTTATAATTTTTCGATGAAATTTTACACTATAACTTTCAGCCATAAAGCTATCCCTGGGTAATCGTAATATAATGTTTCACTAAAAGGTTTGGAACAATAGCGAATAGTGGTTTTGTTGAGCTTTTTGGCTATACGCTAGGAATGTCCATGCACTCAAAATTTATAGAATTAAGTCTTAGTTATGATACTTAACCCATACGTTCTTTCCCGACCGTTTCGCTTCGTACATTGCGGTATCAGCATTATGTAACAGCGCTTCAACGGTGTCACTATCGTCTGGAAAAACCGCAAGTCCAACGCTTGCGCTAATGCTAAACAACTCACCGGCTACTTCAAACGGCGTGCTCGCAGCGTAAATTATTTTTGCTGCGACTTCGGGCGCGCGCTCACTAAGATCGTCTCCAGATAGCATGATGACGAACTCGTCACCTCCTATTCTTGCAGGAAGATCGCGTAATTGGCTGTATTGATTTTTACCAATGGTTGCTGGCATTTTTAACAGCAAGTTCAACCGCCATGCAAAGTCGATGAGTACGCCATCACCTGCTCTATGCCCAAGACGATCATTAATCGGTTTGAAGTCATCGAGATCTACAAACATTACGGCTATCTGTGTGAATTGATTTTTAGCCTGCTCTAATTTATCCGATAGTTGCTCAGTGAATAATCGACGATTTGCAAGATTGCTTAACTCGTCAACGTGGGCCAACACCCAAATTCTAGAGGCTGCGTCGTCCAGTGATGTGCTCATTTTCTGGAAGGCCCCGACTAACTCTCCAATTTCGTTGCCTCGTGTTGCGACAGACATTGAATTTCGCCAATATTCAAGGTCCTTCACCGCACCAGATAGCTGGTGGTTCGCATCCCCAGAGGCACTGGGTACATTGATTTTACGCAAGATCCTCGTCAACCGTTCGATGGGCGACACCATAGTGCCTTGCAATAAAGCCCACAGGCTAGCGGTGACTATAAGAACAGCCAGCATCAGGATCACGATACTAACCTTCATTGATGATTCTCCTAGTGCTGTAATATCGGATGCCATACCCACTCGCAATGCCGCTATTGGCTGGTCATCTAGGTTCTTGATTAAATTCATTGCGTAGATTTCTTCATCCGTTTTCACCATCACATGTGCGACACCAGATATCAGTAGCTCGTCTACGGCAGCCTGAAACTCGGCTGGTATGGTGGTGGTGCTCAGGTCGATAGGCAGCAAGTCAACTGTCGAATGTATGCTCGTGCTGAGTTCTTTTAATAGTTTCTGGTTCAGCACACGACCTAAAATAAAATACCCTCCAATGAGACCATCTTCTGAGATTATTTTGTGAGCGGTAATGAGGGCTGGCCCATTATTGGTAGATATCCAGCCTCTGTGTTTATAATAAATCGACGTTGACTTGATAAGGGCGTTAACTGACGATATTCCATTGGGTAAAATACTGAAGGAAGAGTCCACTTTACCTTTCTTATCCGAATAGGCTTCTTCAAAAATTGCGTTGCCGTCTCGATCAAGTACGATTACAAAATCGAAACCTAACGTGCCCAGATAGCCACTAGCGAGGTTTGAATCGTAGAAGTCATCATTCTTTCCTTGCGCGTACAACCAGGTATCTTCCCAGTATGCCCAATCTAACACCATGTTTTCTATATAATCCCCGTGGATTCTAATAATATCGCGAGTCCGAAGCAATTGTTCTACAATCGCTCGTTGTTCTAGCTCGATATAGGACCGCCCTTGAAGCTGACTAAGCACCAGACTGGCAGTCACACAATAAATTGCAAACACCAACAAAAGTATACCAACCACTTTTTTTCGTAATGACATATTTATTTACCTGTAAGATCAATCTGAGTTTTGAATTACTAAGGCTACTTGATAGCAATATTAGGTTGAGTCATGCCATCATAGGTGTCCTTTCAATTTATTTATCGACTTCTTTTGATACTAGGTAATGACTCCGTATGCTATGAGTTATCTGTACTGCAAGCTTAAAAACCAGTAACAGCCTTGGTCCAACTGCAGTTTGGTGAAGTAAGAATTGAGCTATTCTTTAGTTTAAAAAATGTTTGTATTGGCATTCAATAAATAATGCACCCATTATTTTTAATATTGGTAGGAAAAAACCGAATGAAGCGTTAGTAAATGGAATTCTAGTCAAAAATATAAGCTTGCAGGATGAGATCACTGCCCGATAAATCCGAAAGGAGTTAAGGCGCAACCAAACTTTGTTAATTCTTTATCAACCATTTTTCCCCTCCAACATTGCGTGACAAATATTACTATCAAAAATAAATTACATTTATTATTGATGCGACATGGCAATAGCGTTAATTCACACTAGAGTGCTTGTGAATTTGAAAACTGTTTGCGACGGCGTCAGGTAAAGACGTAAGGACAAGATGACTATTTCCTGTATACAGTACATTTATAGTATAGTTTTGTTATAAGATCTAATTATTTTTTGGACGACTCCAAAAGTAAACTCTTAGAGCTGATTTAAATGGACAGTGTTAAAAGCTGGCAAATAACACGCTACCTATAAAGGTGCCCTATTTATATGCCAATCCGCAGGGCTGACCTGTGACGTAATTAAGCCAGGTCAGAATCACAGGCAAAAAAAGCCAGCGGTAGTCGCTGGCTAAAAGACAATGAACCGTGTTATCAATGTGTGTGTGGGGGGGGGGGTATTTCTGATTGGTGACCACAAATGAGAGTCTAATCGATGGATGGCTCAATGAGCTTGAAATTAGCCAATAAAAGCTCAGGTCTCAGGAAGAAATAGATCAAACAATACGCGAAGACAAATTGGTTTTAATTGCTGGGTTGATATAGCGGTCAAACACCATACAGATATTACGCACCAGTAAGCGTCCAGGATTCAGGATGTTAATAGCATTGGGCTTCAGGCTGATCAATCCATCGTCTTCCATCGCTTTTAGCTGCACTAGTTCCTTGGCGAACTGTTTGTCGAAATTGAGGTTCCAGCGTTTCTCAATACCACCTATATCGAGCCTGAAATGGCAGATCAATTGTTGAATGATGTCGTTACGGACGATATCGGTGAGTTCGGTTTCACAGCCTCTGTAAATAGGCAGTTGATCTTTCTGGATGGCATCGTGGTAGGTGTTGATATCGGTTGTATTTTGACTAAAGTGATCACCGATATTACTAATTGCTGATACACCCATCGCGACTGAGTCGCACTGCGCATGCGAAGAATACCCCTGGAAATTGTGATGCAGCGTACCATTACGTTGTGCGACGGCAAGCTCATCATTGGGTAGCGCGAAGTGATCCATACCAATGTAAACATAACCGGCTTGGGTGAGTCGTTCGATCGAGTAACGCAATATCTCAAGTTTTTCCTCTGGTTTAGGCAAGTCTTCATCATGAATTCGACGTTTCGGTGGAAAGCGGTTTGGGAGGTGAGCATAGTTATAAACCGCAATGCGATCTGGCTTGATGTCTATCAGGGTATCGAGCGTTTGCGCGAAACTAACCACTGACTGGAATGGCAAGCCATAGATCAAGTCGATGTTGATTGATTTGAACCCATAAATACGCGCTGTTTGTACGACCGAACGGGTCATTTCGACACTTTGCACTCGATTCACCGCAATTTTTACCTTAGGGGCGAAATCCTGTACGCCAATGCTTATTCGATTGAAACCAAGATGACGCAAATGCTCGATACTGCGGTCACCGGTAGACCTTGGATCAATTTCGATTGAATATTGGCCTTCATCATGTAGCTTAAAGTGCTTGCCGATTTTATCCATCAAAGCCTGCATTTGGTCATTGCTTAAAAAGGTCGGTGTACCGCCGCCCCAATGTAATTGATCGACAATTCGGTCCTGGTCAAAAAGCGCTGCCTGTAATTCGATTTCGTGAAACAGGTCCTCTAGGTACTGGATTGAGCGTTGTTTATTTTTGGTGACTATATTATTGCAGGCACAGTAATAACAAATCGTATCGCAAAACGGAATATGAAAATAAAGCGACAATGGTCGTGGAATAAGCTCCTCATTGCTGGCTTTTGCCCAGGTTCGATAGTGATCGCTGTTGATACTTTCGCGAAACTGAGTGGCTGTCGGATAAGAGGTATAACGAGGACCTGCTAAATCATATCGTTTGATCAGCACCTTATCGAATGTAATGTTGTTGTCCATGGTGAAGCCAGGTATAAGAAGACTTGTAAGGGGTTACAATAATCTACCGACAATATGACACTTTGATAAATATCAACTAAGCGTTGTATTCAAATTAAAATTTTCTAAAGAGCATTTCAGGAATCGATCAGCAATGATGGATTAATGGTTTGGAGCATTACTCTAGTTAAGTAAAGCAGGTAGTTGCCTAATGTCGTCCAGTACAATATCTGCAATATTTTCTAGTTCATCACGTGTGCTGGTGCCGGTGAGCACGCCGACACAGAGGCCCACTTTAGCATTCCTGCCCATTTCGATGTCGTGGCTATTGTCGCCGACTACGATCACTTCCGCAGGGTTTAACGACTGTGATTTACAAAAGGCCAATACCATGCCTGCTTCGGGTTTAGTGCCGTGCCCGCTGTCGTAGCCACAGAGAAAATCGAAGTGTTTTATAACATTAAATACCTCTAGCGTATTGAGTATGCCCTGGTAGCTGTCAGCAGTGGCGACACCGAGCTTTAAACCGGTTTTTTTTAACTGCTGGAGAACCTGCTTAAGGTCGGGTACGGCGGTGGTGTTGATTCGCCCTTGTTCCGCGAATATATAATGAAGTTGATTGACTAGACTCTGACATTCGATATCACGGCTACTATTAACGATATCAGGTAATTGTTTTGACCAGGCTTGGGCTATTTCTATAGTGTTGCCAGCGGCGAGTAGTGATCCGCCAGTAAATTTTTGAGTGCTTGCATCGTAACCATGTTGAGTGAGTAATTGTGTTGCCAATGTCTGGTTTCCCTTGGCGAGTTGGAGTGAGGCGAGATGGTAGGTGGGTAACCAGGTGGCGCTGAAATCAATGAGGGTGCCATCTTTATCAAAAACGATGCCTTTGTATTTCATTAAACTATTGTCCTGATTAAATGAGGCGACTGGCGAGAGAAAAGTAGCAACATTTTTCTTTTGTCAGCATTGCGGTAACTAATTCGTTTTAGTTCGTTCGTTTAAGCTGACTGAGAGTGCTATAAAGTCCGTCGAGATCGCTATAAGCGCCTTGCAGGTGGCGAACACCTCCTTTGGAATAAGCTTTGCGTGCATGCATAATTCGAGTATTGTCGAACATCATTAGTTCTCCTGGGCTGAGTTTAAACTGAACTTGCAACGCCTCGCGTTCGATAATCTCTGCGTAGTGGCGATACGCGGCGTAAAATTCTGTTATTCGATTTGGATCGGTTTTTATGTTGCCTATTGAGCGGTTGTTATAGCGCACCTTAATAATTTCATTTTTCTCGTTAAGCTCAAACATGGGTACTCTAGCATGCAGATCTGTATTTGCATCCTGGAAGCGATAGTTAATCCATTGCTGGCACAAAGTTTCAAAGTGTTGGCGGTTTTCGTCGCGCAAAATATTCGCAGCCATGAAGCCATCTTGTAAGATGGACTCGCCACCGGTAGTAGAACTTTGAAGGCAGTGAAGTAGTTGGATACCGGGTACCGGATCGCGATACGGGTTGTCGAGATGGCAGCCTAAACCTAAATTGGTGAATGCGAGGTTGTTAGCATCAACCTTAGTTCGGACTTCAAAGAGTGGGCCGTAATTGGTTTCTCGAACAAAGCCGAATTGTTTGATAACTTTAAGTACCTGACCCTCATGACAAGGTATGTCATGAAGAATTACAAAACCAAAGTCTTTGAAAGATTGCAGCGCGGACTGCTTTGAATCTGGCGAGTGACAGAATAGATCGTAGCTGCAGCGTGGTAGTTCGACTTCGAAGGTACTTTTTAGCCAGAGTTTTTTGCCTATTTCACTACGATCATCCGTCTGCACATTAAGGCAGTAACAGTTGTCTCGTAACCAGCTCAAAGAGAACTCTGATTGATGTGAGTCTGGTGTGAAGTCGATAACTAGCCTGTCATTATTTTGCTCGACATAAGCTATGTGGATATCGACTGGAATATCAGTAATATTGATTAGTCGTTGGCCACTGACTGGATCACGACTTTGAGGCATTTGGCAATGATCTCGTAACCAGATAGACGCAAGCTGACTTTTTCGACCATCACTCCAGTCTATAGTGAGCTGGTTTTTTGTGAAGCTAAAATGTTCTATGCTAAACGCCATCTGCTTAATTGACATGTTGAATCTACTCTGGTCGCAGTGATGCTTCTATTTGGGCGCGATAATCTTTAATTGGTTTTATATCCAGCCCGACAATCTTGCCATCATCATCATAATGCCGAGCTTTTAGCGCTGTCTGGTGGTATGGGTTTGATTCAAAGTCTTCAACCTCAGAGGTCGACATGGGCCCACCTTGAACATTCAAAGACTCAATCGATGCGTCTGATAATCGGTTTGTGTAGTTTGGATCTACCGCGCAGAGATATTTTTTTGCAGCGACGTGTAAGCGAATTGGCTCGGTTACCGATGCAGGAAAGAAAGGCGCAAGGAAAGCAGAGCCGGCATCTTCGTGACAATTGTTGATACCATTTTCGAGTGCATCGATCGGGAAGTCTCCTACAAAATGACCAATATCGTGTAACAGTGCTGCAATCACTAATTCGTCTGAGGCGCCATCAGCAATGGCACATGCTGCAGTTTGCTCCATGTGTTGAGACATGCTGACTGATTCGCCCATATATTCTTCGGCACCTCGGTGTGCAAACAGATCGAGTATAAAGTCGACGATGTTGCCTCTATTCAGTTCACTTTTAGCCACAAGTTGCTCCTTATCGACTAGGCCGTCAATTATGTTGATGGTTTAATAGGTAATATACTGGAGTAGATAGTGATATTAGTAAATCAAATTATAATGATCGTTTAGATCGGAGTAGCAGGACTTAAGGTTTGTGAATGTTATTGGTGATAAAACCTTTTTGCAATAGAAGTGACTCGAAATTTTATCCAGACAGAGAAAAGTCTATATGCCGTGATCGGCCAACTTTTTATGCAGGGTAATTATTTTGGAGCGGGATTTCCGGTAGTCCACTTTTTAAAACGAGTTTCGCAATATTCAAGTAGTAACGCGTAATTGGGGAAATAAAGCTCGAATCCGTCTTCAGCGGGTGCATCATATTCACAAAAGTCGTTGTCGTGAGTTCTACAAATGGTTGGGCGATCGTCGTAGATACCACATCTGCCATCCATTTCGAGATGCGCGCAGGGTGCATCAATCATTAAAAACCAACCATCACTATCTTTATAAATGCCGATGTTTTTATGTGATACCTGCCAGAGTAATACTTCAAAATCATACTTTGAACGCGGCGTATCGATTTGTTGAGTAATATAAGTGCAGCAGGTTGAGTTGGTGCAAAGATCGCACTTCTGCGCTGATCCAGCAGTTTGAGCTACTTCGATCTTAGGGAAGTCTAAATTATTCATGCGGTTTCATTGAGCCAGTCCCTAGGCTTTAAAAAGTATTCTGTGAGCAATGCCTCGTCGCTGCCGGGCTCTGCCTGATAGTTGTATTGCCAGTTAACAACAGGCGGTAACGACATTAAAATTGATTCGGTGCGTCCACCTGATTGTAATCCAAATAAGGTGCCTCGGTCATAAACCAGATTAAACTCGACATAACGTCCGCGACGGTAGAGTTGAAATTGTTTTTGCTGGTCGGAATAAGCCGTGTCTTTTCGTTTTTCTACGATGGGTAAATAAGCATCGAGATAATGATCACCCACGCTGCGCATGAATGCAAAGGATTGTTCGAAGCCGGGTTCATTAAGATCATCAAAGAACAGGCCGCCAATGCCGCGTGATTCATTGCGGTGTTTAAGGTGAAAATAATCATCACACCATTGTTTATATTTACCATAAATATCTGAATCTGTGGCTGAGCCAAAGTCAGCACAAGCCTCATTAGCCACTTGATGCCAGTGCACGCAATCTTCGGTGTAGGCGTAAAATGGTGTTAAATCGAAACCACCGCCAACCCACCAGATAGACGATTCGCCTGTTTTTTCGGCAATAAAAAAGCGCACATTGGCATGCGAGGTGGGTACATGTGGGTTGTTTGGGTGAATAACCAGCGAGACACCCATGGCACGATAATTACGTCCCGCTAATTCGGGACGGTGCGCGGTGGCTGATGCAGGTAGGTTGTCTCCGGTCACTTCTGAGAAATTAACACCCGCTTGTTCAAAAACATCACCACCCGTTAGTACCATGGTTTTACCACCGCCTTCACCGGTCTCACGTGTCCAGTTATCCACCATAAACTTTGCCTTACCATCAGCTGAGGCAATGGCGTCAGTGATGCTAATTTGCAGTGCTTGCAGATATTGTCTTATTTGATCTGTATTCGACGTCATGGAGTTAAGGTCTGATGATGTCACCGGATTCTAGAGATTTTATCTCACTGGGGCGGCCGGTGCCGGGTTGATAGCCACTGATAATGTGATCCAGTTGTTTGGCAAATAATCTGCGTGCTTGAATTGAATTACGGATGGTTTTTTTACCACTCATGTTAGCGCTAGTCGACACGATGGGCGATTCTAACTGAGTGCAGAGCGCCGTAATAAATGGGTGACTAGTAATTCTGATGGCAATGGTTGAAAACCCACCACGAAGCCAACTGGGGCATTTCTGGCTAGCAGGGATAAGCCAGGTCGTTGGCTGGGCTTGTGGCTGTTTTAGCAGCGCAATGTCATTAGTTGATAAGTCGCGACTGATGTAAGGAAGGCAATAGTCCAGTTTAGACGATAGCAGGATAAGTCCTTTGCTTGCCGAGCGCTGTTTGATCTGCAAAATTCGCTCGACACTCTCTTCGAGTAACGGGTGACAGCCAAAACCCCAAATTGTGTCACCAGGGTAGGCAATTACTGCGCCAAGCTCTATCGCATGACTTAATCGGTTGATAGCCCAGGGCGACATGCTTGGAATCTAGGCTGCAGTTTTTTTAACAGCCGCTTTCTTTTTAGTAGCGGCTTTTTTGGTAACAGTTTTTTTAGCCACCACCTTTTTCTTAGGCACGCTTTTCTTTTTGGTAACGGCCTTTTTAGTAGTCGCCTTTTTCTTTACCACTTTCTTTTTTGGAGATGCCTTTTTCTTGGGCACGGCTTTCTTTTTCACAGCGGCTTTTTTCTTTCGCTTTGACTTGGGGAAAGGGGCTTTCTCGATCAGTTCCTGGCAGGTTTCTAGTGTCAGTGTTTCGGGATCTTCGATATCTTTAGGTATGCGGGCATTCTTTATACCATCAGTGATATAAGGTCCATATCGACCACGCAATATTTTGACGTCTGTGCCTTCGAATAACTTGATTTCTCGGGTGGCATCGAATTCTTTTTTCTCGGCGACGAGTTCAAGTGCACGCTCTAAGGTGACCGTAAATGGGTCGTCGCCTTCTTTGACTTTAAGCGATACGTATTTGGCATCGTATTTAATATATGGTCCAAATCGACCAACATTGGCGGATATTTCTTCACCCTCGGGTGACAATCCGAGTGCTCGTGGCAGTTTGAATAGTTCTAACGCTTCTTCGAGCGTTACCTTGTCCATCTTTTGCCCCGGCTGAAGACCTGCAAACTTAGGTTTGTCTTCATCTTCACGCGTGCCAATTTGGACAAAAGGTCCATAGCGTCCCATTCGAACTGAAATGGGCTTGCCTGACTTTTCACAAATGCCAAGTTGACGTGACTGAATCGCTTCGTCTCGACTAACGGTTTCCATTTTATCATCGACTAACGCTTTAAAAGTTGACCAAAACTTTTCCATTAATGGCAACCAGTCGGCTTCGCCACGTGACACTTGGTCTAGCGTGTCTTCTAGTTGAGCGGTGAAATCATAGTCGACATACTGAGGAAAATGTTGGGTCAAAAAACGTGCGACTACACGTCCGACATCGGTTGGGTGGAAGCGTTTGTTCTCTATTTCGACATACTCTCTATCTTGCAAAGTGGTGATGATAGAGGCATAGGTTGAGGGCCGTCCTATACCATATTCTTCCAGTGTTTTAACCAACGTTGCTTCGCTGAATCGTGGTGGTGGCTCAGTGAAGTGCTGTTCAAGGCGAATTTCTTTTAGTGTAACTTTATCGCCTTCCAACAAAGGTGGCAGGATGTTTTCTTTTGTATCATCCTTTTTGTTGTCATCGAGCCCTTCGGTATAAACCTGCATAAATCCAGGATCACGAATAGTCGAACCACTGGAGCGGAAGATATTTTTAGCACCACAGGCGAGGTCAATCGATACTGTATCAAGCGTTGCGTGGATCATTTGGCAAGAGATGGTTCGCTTCCAGATCAAACTATACAATCGATACTCATCATTGCCTAAATGTTGTTTGATGATTTCTGGTTCATTCATTGCGCTACTGGGACGTATTGCTTCGTGCGCTTCTTGTGCATTCTTTGCCTTAGTCTTATAAACAGGCGGTATTTCGGGTAGATTTTGCGCCCCGTAGCGTTTACTAATAAGTGTTCGAATATCACTAATAGCATCTTTCGACAGGTTGACCGAGTCGGTTCTCATATAGGTAATAAGACCTACCTGACCGGCACCAATATCAATACCTTCATAGAGCTTCTGGGCGGTACGCATTGTTTTTTGCGCACCAAAACCGAGCTTACGTGAAGCTTCCTGCTGTAAAGTAGACGTTGTAAAGGGAGGTGACGGGTTACGTTTGCGTTGTTTCTTTTCAACTTTACTGACAATTAACTGGCCATTGGCGGCTTGAGTTAATTGTTTATGAGCGGATTGTGCATCAGTTTCATTAGTGATGGTGAATTGCTTAACTTTTTCACCAGACAGAATGTTAAGTTTCGAGCCAAAGGCGCTATTTTCAAATTCATTGTCAGATTCGATGCTCCAATATTCTTTAGGGTCGAATGCGTCGATTTCTAATTCACGCTCAACAATCATCCTAAGAGCGGGACTTTGTACTCTACCGGCAGAAAGGCCTCGTCGAATTTTGCGCCATAATAAGGGAGAAAGATTAAAGCCAACCAGATAGTCTAGTGCTCGACGCGCTTGCTGAGCATTGACCATGTCCATACCAATTTCGCGTGGATTGGCTACCGCATCTGTGACGGCTTGCTTGGTTATTTCGTTAAACGCAACTCGATAAGTACGCTTATCTTTCATTAATTTCATTTCTTTTAGCAACTCGAGCAGGTGCCAAGAAATAGCTTCTCCCTCTCGATCTGGATCGGTTGCTAGATAGAGAGTTTCAGCTTTGCGTAATTCTTTCTTAATATTGTTGATGTGCTTTTCGTTTCTTTCGACAACGCTGTAATTCATTTTAAAGTTATTGTCGGTCTCGACTGCACCTTCTTTGGGAATTAAGTCGCGCACATGGCCGTACGAAGCAAGAACCTTAAAATCCTTACCCCAGGTATTTTTCGATTGTCTTGGCTTTAGCCGGAGATTCTACAATGACTAAATGTTTGGCCATAAAGGTAACTACTTATAAGACTGGGGTTAACGGGATAGAATCTACTGGTTTCTTCAATGGAAGATCGCAGGTTGGTCGGCGAAAACAATATCCTCATAGTGCATTAGGGTATCTTCGTCGTGTTCTTCTGAGCTATTAAATAAAACCATCATTACAACCCATTTGAGTTCTTCAATGTCGACTTCTGAATTTGAGTCAAGCGCCATCACTCGGTTGATGACTAATTCACGTAACATCGGTGTTAATACACCAGACTGCTCCAGAAAGATTAAGAAGCCCTGGGCATTTTGAGCCAAACGAGCCGATTCTTGTGGGGCAAATATACGAGTGGCCTGAGATGACTGGTCTATGGAAGGTATATCGTCATCCTGCGCAAGCCCGTCAAGCCAGTCAAATGCCTTGTCGATTTCGAGCGAATCAAAACCAGCCGCTCGAAGATCATCATCGATTCCATCCCGGTCTTCGGGTAGGTCGTCGTCTTGATCCGCATAGCAGGAAAAGATATACATCAGAACGTCTATGACACCTTCTTTCATGGATTCCTCAAAAATTTAGAACTTGGATAAAATTAACGCTATATTCTGACGTAGTGGCCGCCAGGTGCCGACTGAATAAGCTCGTCGAGCTCTAGAAGTAGTAGCATGGATGAAACCTTGTCGATGGTCAAGCCACTGCGTTCTACCAATCTGTCCGTAGAGATAGGGTCATAACCAATTTGTTCAAGTAGCTTACTATAGTCTTTATCGAGTTTTTTGCTGGCTTTAGATGGGCTGGAAGAGGGTTGCTCGGTGACAGGCTGGCTTGCGATATAACCGAGCAAGCTCGATAGGTCACCAATAATGTCGGATGCTTTGTCTGCTAATCGAGCACCTTCTCTAATCAGTTGATGACAGCCCCTTGCTTGCGGATTATGGATTGATCCAGGAATAGCAAAAACCTCTCGCCCTTGCTCTGCGGCTTGATGCGCGGTAATGAGTGAGCCACTTCGGCGAGCGGCTTCAACGACTAAAGTAGCAACACTGAGCCCGCTGATAATTCGATTTCTGCGTGGAAAGTTTTCGCTACGTGGGCGTGTGCCGAGTGGGAATTCCGTGACCAACAACCCATTTGAGTGAATGTCGTAAGCCAATTGACGGTTTTTAGCGGGATAAATTTGATCTAGCCCAGTGCCTGTTACCGCTATTGTCTTACCTACGCCAGCTAAAGCGCCTAGATGTGCGTGGGTGTCGATACCCATTGCCATGCCGCTAGTAATTGTAATGCCAGCATTGGATAAATAGGAGGCAAAGTCGTGCGCTGTTTTTGCGCCGCCAGGGGTACAGTTGCGGCTGCCAACGATTGCAATTTGAGGATTAGAGAGTAAGCCGATATTGCCACTGCAGTAGAGTAGGGCAGGGTAGTTTGCGGTTTGTTTCAACAATGCGGGGTAGGCTTCATCGTCGAAGCAAATAATGTGATTACCCAGTTGCTCTGCCCAGGTTAGTTCTTTTTCTATCTGGACTTCGTTGGGGGATTTTATTTGGTCTATTTGCTGAGCTGACAGCCCAACTGCTTCCAGGTCATGTCTACTGACGGTGAATATCTGATTGAAGTCACCCCCGAATTTTTCACGCAAGTCGAGCAAAGATACTCGACCAATACCGAAAACGTGAAATAGACGGAGGAAATTAGCAAATTGATCCTTTTGCATGAATGTTCCATCTATACTCTATTGAATGAGTGATAGGC
>Ga0307492_10000421_pt1 | contig 18065 bp, 17 predicted proteins | sample SI3LmetaG_FD_202365 | JGI IMG/M metagenome (GOLD analysis project Ga0307492, IMG submission 202365) | Sea-ice brine microbial communities from Beaufort Sea near Barrow, Alaska, United States - SI3L | ecosystem: Environmental > Aquatic > Marine > Coastal | place: USA: Alaska | collected 2017-05-06 | reverse complement strand
TCTCAGGAATACCTTTGTTGCTATCTTTGAATTGAAAAGCAGAAGTTCTTGAGGTGACTTTTAACGCATCAATACGAACTAGGACATTAATAATTTCTTCTGCCATGCCATCAGAAAAATACTCTTGTTCGCCTGCTTTAGATAGATCTTTGAATGCTAAAACAGCAATTGAGTTCTCGCTGATTTCTTCTTGAACCGGTTTTGTAGCAGGACTATCTTTTATTGGGATGGAGTTTTTGACGATAAGCGCTTTTTCTTCGCTCACTACTTTTTGTTCGGGTTGATTAAATTGCTGCCAACCGGCTAAAGCTATCACCACCGTCAATCCAAATAGAATCAATATCTCAAAGCGATTGTCTGTTTTAACGTTACTATTATCATCCAAAGCTTCGGTGGGTTTAACACCTTCTGGCGTCATTTCAAAAGCCCAAGCGAAAAGTAAAGCAATGGGGAAACCAATTAATAATCCAGCAGTGATAACACTGTCAAACCAAAGGGTAAATTCAATGAGCTTTCAAGTGTGCCTGCTACTTGCATTAAGACCCAAGCAACTACTGCATAAATGCCCGCGATGCGGAAAACATTTTTTCTTTTTAGCTCGTTCATTAAATTCATTATGTCTTCTCGTTTTTTCGATACTCTGCCAATAGCTCACGTTGCTGTGCAAGTTGTTGCATCAACTGCTCACGGGCTTTAATGAAGACCGGTTGCTTGCGCATCTCTGTGAAATACGGCAAGTGATCTACCCAATACCAACCTCGGGTTCTTTTAGATGCCACAGTATTTGCATAAGCTTGTGCAGCTGCTTGGGGTTTGCCTTGTACAGCCAAAATACCTGCTTTGGAGAATAAACGAAAGTAAATCTCAGTTGGGTTTTTCTTAAGGATGTCTTCAGCCTTGGCTAACAACTGATCGGCAGCTTGCGCTTGATTGGTTTGTTTTAAACACCAAGCAATATCAATTTGGTCATAAAGACCCATTATATCGGCCCTCAATTCATCGCCGAAATTCTCTGGGGCAGCAGATTGCCATAAATTGATCACTGATTCACAATCACTATTGAATAGGGTAAATCGTGCTAAGTTTTTTTGTAGCAAAATATTAGTTGAATCTCTCTCAAGCGCTGTGGTAAATCGCAGTTGTGCTGCTTCAAAACCACCCGCAAACAGTTCCATTTTTGACTCCCAAAAACCGTAAGTCCCATGAGTTGGAGTTATTCGTTTGGCTTTTTCTAATTCAGCTTGTGCAGCGGTCAAATCACCTAAATTTAAATAGTGCCACGCCAACCAATATCGGTTTAAGATGTTTGCAGTGTCGAGCTCCACGGCCTTGTTTTGCCAGGAAACAGCGAGTGCGAAATTACCCAAATCGTCGTTAACCCAGGCTAAACCGGTTAAGACCCCTGGAAAACCAGGACTCTTCTCATAAATGGTTTGGTATTGACTCAATGCGGCTTGTAATTGTCCAGTGCTGCGTAAACTCCAGCCCACATTGTTTAAAATAATGCTCGACAATGGTTCCAACTCAGCGGCCTTTCGATGGATGGCCAGTGCTTCTTCAAACCTGCCTAGGTCATTTCTTAGCATGTGTCCGTACCAGTGGTAGGCTTGGGCATTGTTGGGGTTCAAACTCAGAGCATACAAATAGTTTTTTTCTGCTGCCTCAAAATCACCTGCCTCATCCAAATAAGCCGCTTTAGTGGTTTGTGCATCGGCCAACAATGGGTTTAACGCTAGTGCCTTTGCAATCAGTGGCTCACCTAAATTAAACATCTGCTCCTGTGGTAAGTCACTATACTCAGATAATAAACGCAAAGAATTGGCTTCACCCACATAAGCCTGTGCGTAATTGGGATCTAACTCAGTAGCTCTTTGAAATAAAGTCCGTGCTTTTTTGAGTGAATCACTGTCACGTTTGGCCAGTAATTGCCTGCCTGCCAAATAGGCATTGTAAGCTTCCAAATTATCAGTGGGAATCGAAGATATACTTTGATTTTCAGCTTTAGTTAGTTGTGCTTTGAGCGCCGCGGCTATTTTTTTAGATATTTCTGTTTGTACTTTAAAAATATTACTAGCCGTGAGTTCGCGATCGAAAATCTCTGCCCAAATATGCTCATCGGTTTGAGCATCTATCAATTGCACATTAATTCGAATTTGATTACCTGATTTTTGTACGCCACCTTCCAGGATATTGGCAACGCCTAATTCTTTTGCAATTGTAGCGATTGACTCTTTTGTATCTTTGTAACGTAGAACCGACGTACGTGAAATAACTTTTAAAGCCGATATTTTGGAAATATGAGTCAGTAAATCATCATGCAAACCAACTGTTATCGGTTCGCTCTCTGGATTGTTTGCCATGTTGGTGAAAGGTAACACCGCAATGGACTTTTCCCGCACTGTTTCTATCTGGGGGTTATCCGTGGGTGTAGAGCTAATCTTTGGTTGCACTGCTGGTTCGGGTTGTTCAGTAGTTTGACTATTCCAAACAAAATAACCCAGTGCAATCACCAACAAGCCAATGATTGAATATTCGAGTTTTTTACCGGTAGTCTCGGTTATGGATTCATCTCGCTCCACTACAGATTCTTTCTTAATTCCCTCAGGCGTCATTTCAAATGCCCAGGCAAAGATTGCAGCAATAGGAAAACCAATAAGCAATAACACAAGCACCATGCGTCCAAATACTTCGGGTAAATTCAACATAGGTGTAACGGAGCTGACGACTTGGATCACTAGCCAGCTAACAATGACGTAAGCACCGGCCACTTTAAAAACATTACGGCGTTTGAGTTCCTTGAATAAGCTCATTTTATCTTCCCGTTATTCTATTATTCTATTATTCTATTATTCTATTTAAAAGTATCCCGTCATTGCGTACCCAAAGCACTCGCTTTGCTCTCGGGGCATGCTAAGCGAAGCGCGGCAATCTGTTTGGGTTTACGTTTGTACTAAGAGATTGCCACGTCGTACCTCCTCGCAATGCGGGATCATGTCCCAATAAACTGTCCGGTATTTGTAGGGCAGAGAAAGGTGGCCAGCATTGCGCACAGTTTCTTAGAACTCATGACAATCTCGGCCTTATCCCTTTCTCCTAGTTCTTAGTATATATCCTATTTACTTAGAACTTATGTAAGCATAGGATGACAGAGATTAGTGCCTTCTCTCAATGACAGGCTCCTTCCATTACAGCATAACGAACTAATAGTAACAGAATTTTAGCTAAATGATTAGGCTCTAGTTAGGAGAAGAACTGCATACAGGACAACCATCTTTCTTCGAAAATTTTAGTTTGGTGAACGACATATCTAACCCATCAAATAAAATCAACTCTCCAACAGATACTTGCCCAGCGCCTGTAATGATTTTAATCGCTTCTAATGCTTGCATACTCCCGATTATTCCAACAACAGGCCCTACCACGCCGTTTTGCGAGCATGTTTGGTCTGTGGAACTGCTATCTTCATAAAGACATTGGTAGCAGGGAGTATTTTCTTCCATTGTGAAAGTGGTTAACTGCCCTTCCCATCGAATGGCTGATCCAGATGCCAATGGAGTTTTGGTTTTGAAACAAACTCTATTTAATAAAAAACGGGTTTCAAAATTATCACAACAATCAACTAAAACATTCGCATTGCTCAGCAATTGTTCTAACTCTTCTTCATTCAGGCGTTTATCAATGGTGTTAACTGAACAATCGGAATTAAGTGCTTCGATAGTTTCCTTAGCAGAGGTTACTTTATTTTTGCCAATGGAATTTTCGTCATGAATGATCTGACGCTGTAAATTCGATTGATCAACTTGATCGTTATCTACCAAAGTTAACTTCGCAATGCCGGCTGTTGCTAAATACATAGCAACTGGAGAGCCTAGTCCGCCTAAGCCAACAATTACAACATGAGAGCTTGCTAATTTTTCTTGGCCCGCAATATCAATTTGCGGCAACATGATTTGTCGGGAGTATTTAAGTAGTTGATTATCAGTTAGCATAATAGTTTTTTTTGATTAAAAAGGCTCTAACTCATGTCATCAATCGTCATAAGATAAACCAAGATCATTTGCTATTTTCTTGAGCCGCTTATCTTCTGTCCAAAGTTTAACTGATTCCAATTTAGAGGATGCGAGGAGGTGGATATCAACATATCCAACACCTTTTGAATAGAGCTTATTTTTTTCTATAAAATATAAGTATTCACTATCATCTATTGTTCTTGTTGAAGGTAAAGATTGTAATAATGAAATAATTTCTTGACGATTTTTAATACTACCACAAGCTAATTCACCTACCACAAACGGGTGACAGTAAACATCACCATTTAATAAAAGCGTCTTTAAATAAGGTTCGCTTTTTCTTAGGTGATTCATCCAAACAGAGGTATCGACAAGAACCATTTTCAGTTCTTCCTATCGTCGCCTTTCAGGTACTGAAATGTCACTTTCAGTGCCTCCAAGCGCGGCCAGTCGCTTGCTGTTTTCTTTTAAAATTAATGCTTCTAACCCCAGTCGAACAAGTTGTGTTTTTTCTTTGACGCCAGTAAGTAAGGAGGCTTTATTTAAAATCTCGCTATCAATGTTTAAAGTTGTTCTCATTTGCTCTTCCTTCGATATAAACCTATTTAATACAGCTAGATCTAAAAACTTTAAGCATATCAATCAGCCATACATATATGTATACTTTAGACTCATAAGTGGCTTAATGCAAGAAAACCCCAGTTGATATTCGGTCTAGACCGGCAAGATCCTTGATGACCTTGATCTTTTGATAACCAAAACTTCGGAATATCTCTCTTAATTCGTTAGCTTGGTAATAACCATGTTCAATCATTACATTCCCACCATTGACTAATCGCGGTCTTGATTCTTCAATTATGATTTTAATATCTGCTAATCCGTTATCACCAGCTGTAAGCGCTGATTTGGGTTCAAACCTCAAGTCACCTTGATTCAAATGAGGATCATTTTCTTCTACATAAGGAGGATTAGAGACTATAAGATCGAACTCAGTTTCTTTAATCTTAGAAAACCAATCACTTTGAAAAATTTCCACATTACTAATTTTATTTTTAATAGCATTTCGTTTTGCTAAATCAACGACATCTTCAACATAGTCCGTCGCATAAAGCTTATCATTTTTTCTTTCAGATGCAATGGCTAATGCGATAGCGCCAGTCCCTGTGCCTAAATCTAATATTTTTGCCTTCGGTAAGTCTTTGAGAAACTCTAAAGCTTTTTCAACAAGCAACTCAGTTTCTGGTCGAGGAATTAAAGTGGAAGGGTTGGTCTCCAAAGTTAAAGTCCAAAAATCTCTCTCTCCAGTAATGAACGCGATTGGCTCGCCCTGCTTTCGTCTTTTTACTAGCTCAAATAATAGTGTTTCTTGTTGTTGAGAAAGAATCGTTTCTGGCCAAGTTTTTAGCCATGTGAATTTTTTTTGTAAAATGAAGCTGAGCAAATATTGTGAATCGATGTTTGCTTCACTTCCCCCAATTGATTTGATCGAGTATTCTATCGCTTCGTTAATATTCATGTTCTTATTCAAACTATTCGTTGATGTGTTTTTAAAGAATAATTAGCCTCTTCACACAAACACATGGCTATTTTTTTATCATAATAGGCAGCTTCATTAATAAATGCCAAATGAGATGGCTCTCCCGAATAAAGAACATCCTCACCATCAAAAGTAATGAAAACAGGATCGCCTTTTTTTAAATACGGAAAATATTTTCCTAAAAGCGATGGATGAACGGTCGCTGATATTTCACCAAGGTCATCCAATGGAAATAAAAGATTAGAATAATAACTAAAGGTATTAAGAATTTCAGGCAATTTCTGTAACGTGTTTTTATTAAACAACTCAACAAAATCTAAACAAGCATTAACCGCTAATTGAGTTTTTTCATAAGTGGGATACTCTAACAAACCTTGAGGAACAGGTCCTATTTCAATTAGAACACCGCAAGGCGCAATTGTTTCTAAAAAATGATGGTCATCTAAAAGTTCAGCTTCCGAGGTAATGGTTACATCAGGCAGTATTTGTTTTAAATATGATGCTAATTGTAAATGAAACTCATCAATACGAGTAATTACAATATTGGTTTGCATGTTGGCTGTACTGGTATGCAAATCGATTATAAAATCTGTTTTTGATTTTGATTTACCTTTACCGAGTTTCGGCCCATATTTTTGATTAATTTTTTTTGCTAATAGTGCTTCTTTACTTTTCAGTTCAGAATTATTTAAATCTTCAACCTTAAAGCTTCGATTGAGATCGACATCAATGTATCTTTTATTTTCTTTTATAGCTGCTGGATTGGCAATGAGATAATCAAGAGAAAAACTTGAATAATTAGCCTCAATTCTTTTTTTCTTAAGGTGGTTAAGCAAGTGAATTCCAGTCAACTCATTACCATGAGTTCCTGCAACCAATAAAATTTCTCCTATTTTATTTTTATTAGTTTTCATTCGATTAGTCTTCACTCAATTAGTCTTCACTCAATTAGATTAATTTCAGTATTAGTTTGTTTCCGATAAAGATGCTAATTGATCGGCTTGATATTCACTATTTAACGGCTCTAATAACTGATTTAAATCGCCCTGTATTATTTCATCTAATTTATATAGAGTTAAATTAATACGATGATCCGTCATGCGACCTTGTGGGAAATTATAGGTTCTAATTCTTTCTGAACGATCGCCACTTCCCACTAAACTTTTTCTTTCTTCGGCTTGTTCGCTATGAGCTTTTTCTTCTTGTGCTGATAACAGTCTTGATTTTAATACACTTAACGCTTGTGCTTTATTTTTGTGCTGAGAACGACCGTCTTGACACTCAACAACCAAGCCCGAAGGTAAATGAGTAATTCTAATGGCTGAGTCAGTTTTATTAACGTGCTGCCCGCCCGCGCCAGATGCTCTAAAAGTATCGACTCGAATATCACAGGCATTAATTTCTATTTCATCCAGCTCATCCGCTTCTGGCATCACCGCAACCGTACAGGCTGATGTATGAACACGACCTTGTGACTCAGTTTCTGGGACTCGCTGTACACGATGCACGCCCGATTCAAATTTCAATTTAGAAAAAACATCGGTACCAGACACTAAACAAATTATTTCTTTATAGCCACCTTGTTCACTACGCGTCTCACTCATTACTTCAACTTGCCAACGGTTTTTTTCCGCGTAACGACTGTACATTCTAAATAAATCACCCACGAATAATGCCGCTTCATCGCCGCCGGTACCTGCACGAACTTCTAAAAATATATTCTTCCCATCATTGGGATCTTTGGGTAATAATAATTTTTGCAGTTCTGTTTCAGTCGGTTCAAGTTGTTTTTTGCATTCTTTAAAATCTTCAGTCGCCATTTCTTTCATATCAGGGTCAGAGTCTTTCATCATTTCTTCTGCGCTATTTAAGTCTTCAATTAGTTGGTTATATTTTGAAAAACATGAAACCACTTCTTCTAATTGCGAGTACTCCTTAGATAAATCGCGAAACCTATTTTGATCAGAAATAACTTCAGGCTCACCTAACAAGTGCCCTACTTCTTCCTGCCGTTCAGCTAAAGCTTCTAATTTTCGTATTATTGAATCTTTCATGTTAGGTTCTCTTATACCGCTCGTTTATACTATTTTCTTGAATTTAATTTTGTTATTTTTTTTGCTCAGAACAAAATGCATCTGTCAAAATCTCTAACGTTTTAATATCGTTATTTTCTCCCGCCTTACGAATAGAAATTCGAGGCGAGTGCATCATCTTTTGGGTTAATCGATTACCAAGTTCCGAAACAATCTTTTGTAAATGGTCTTGCTCACTTTTTGATAGTTGTAATCCTAAAGATTCCAATTTAGCCAATGAACGTTCACTTTCACTATTCTTAAGTTGCTCACATTGTTGCGTATAATCTTTTAACAAAGAAACCGCTGACAATGACTGCAACCAAGTTAAATATTTTTTACTATGATGTTTAATAATGGTTACTGCTTCTTTTGCTGCATTTTCTCTTTGTTTTTGATTTTTCTTAATCACACCTTGCATATCATCAACAGTGTATAAATAAACATCATTTATTTTACCCACTTGTGATTCAATATCACGCGGAACCGCCAAGTCAACCATAAAAACTGCTCGATGTTTGCGAGCAATAATGACCTTCTCCATTAATCCTTTTCCGATAATAGGTACTGGGCTAGCGGTAGAACTAATGATGATGTCCGCTTTTTCAACCAATTCAGCTAGAGAGGTTAAACTGTGAGCCTGTCCACCAAATTCTGATGCTAAAATTTGTGCTCTTTCAACGGTTCTATTCGCCACATTAATGTTGACTACACCTTGCCTTTTTAAATGCCTAGCAGCAAGTTCAATGGTTTCACCGGCACCAATAAATAGTGCATTGATTTCACTAAAATCTGCAAAAATACGTTTTGCTAAGGTAACCGCCGCATAAGCTACCGAAACCGCACTTTCTCCAATTTGGGTATCGGTGCGAACCTGTTTTGCCACAGAAAACGTTTGTTGAAAAAGCCTGTTTAAATACAATCCAAGCGTTCCAGCATTTTTAGCATAACCAAATGCATCTTTTACTTGCCCCAATATTTGAGGTTCGCCTAAAATCATGGAATCCAACCCACAGGATACTTGCATTAAATGGTCAACCGCTTCAGCTTCATGTTGAGTGTAACAATGCTCACCAAATTCTTGATGGTTTAATTTGTGAAAGTCGGCCAGCCAAAGAAGAATTTCTGTTTCCATATCCAAATTAGGATCATTAATCGCCTCTTTATTTACCTTTTTAGCTTCGAAAGGACTGTTTTCATTGTTACTTACTTCAGAAACAATGCCAGTATTAGAAGCAAGCCTAGTTTCAGAAGCGTTAGAGTGACTCAAATGTCTATAAATGATTTCCATTCTGTTACAAGTAGAGACAATGGCAACTTCTTCAACGCCCGTCTTGGCTTTAATATCGAGTAGTGCACGACTAATTTCTGTCGGCGAAAAAGCGACTTTCTCGCGGATTGCCACCGGAGCCGTTTTATGGTTAATTCCTAAAATAGAAATGGGCATAGGCGAAAAGAGTTAAAGCTTGCTAAGCTTTAATCAAAGAAAGGAATAAAGGGTTATTATGCCTACAAACCGATTGACTTAAAATTTTGACAGCCGTTTTTACCAATATTACTTGAATAAACTGGGTGATTTGGAATTTACTACTAAAAACGATGGAACTTATCATTCACATTTTGCTCAAAATTGTTTGCTTTCGTCACTAAGCGCTATGATAATCGCAAAGTTATTGATAATCCAGATAAACAGTCATATCAACTGAATACCTAGGGGTCTGTCCAAGAATAGAATCCTAGTAAAAACGAAAACCATGAATAGAGATGTTTTATGAGAAACCTGAAGAAAGTAAATAATATTAACGCTATTGAGCTTAATCTATTTTATTTATCTGAAATGACATGTAAAAACTGCTTTCGTAGCATTGTACTGCTGGTTATATCTGGCCTGATGCTTGGTTGCGCTAACCTCTCAAATAACACTGAATCGCCTGACAATCATGGTCAGCAATTTAAAACTGAGCATAAAACCCACTCTTTAAGTGATATATCGCATCTAAGTATCGCTGAAAGAACAGAATTATACGAAATGATTATCGCAGCTGATTTAGCGTCATTTAACGCAGACAATGAATTAGCCACCTCTTATTATTTAGCCTCAGCTAATATTTCTAAAAGTATTAGCCTTATTAAATTAAGCATTGATGCTGCTAAACGTGCAGGTGACATCCTTGCCATTATGCAAGCATCGGAGTTATGGCTCGCTATTTCACCTGATAATGTCAATGCGTTAACCTTAAAAATTAGTAGTTTGATATTACATCAGGATATTGTAGAAGCGCTTAACGAAACAAAACGACTATTTGAGTTGCGAAAAAATGAAAACAATCGCTTTTCTTTACTTAATGAAATCAGCCAATCTCAGTCACCAAGAATAATTAACGTATATTTTGCCAGGCTTAGTCAAACTTACCCTAGCTCGCCTTCAATTCAGACGGCTTGGGCGACCTATATGGTGGGCTTTGCATTACGCTCAAAAAAACCAGCAAGTGTTTACACTCAAGCATTATCAATTGTAGAAAGTGCTTTAAATGTGCAAAGTGACTTTTTACCTGCTATAGATTTAAAAACCAAGATCTACTACCAAACTAAGAAAGATGAAAATGCAGAGGCTTTTTTACGCGGTCTATTTATCAAACATCCAAAATCAAAAGAAATTGGACTATTATTAGGACAACTACTTTACGATTTAAAAAAATATCAACTAGCAGAACAACAATACATTTCACTGCTTAGTCACTTCCCAAAAACACAGGAAGCACAGTTTTATTTAGGCGCTATTTACTTTGCTGCAAACCGTTTTAAGGAAAGTTTAGGGCTATATAGAAAATTGCTGGGCAAACAATATAAACCACAAGCCACTTATTTTTTCTGTGGTAACTCTGCAGCCCAAGCAAAAGAATATTCACAGGCAATCGCATGTTATGACTTAGTCACATCTGGCCCTTATTTAACCAGAGCAAAATTAGAGTTAGCAAAATTATATTCCTTAAATGGCGAATACAATAAAGCACTTAATACCGTAAGAAATCCTAAATATAAAACAGATAAAAAAGCAAACATTCGTCTTCTTAATATTGAAATAGAAATTCTAAAACAGCATATTGATGAGCAACAAGCGAGAACCCTACTCAAATCAGCAATGGATACCTACCCCACTCATTTTTCATTTTTAATTAAAAAAATAAAATTTGATTCGCTAGATAAAGATGCTGAAGCATTACAATCACTCTTCACTAAAGTTTTAAATAATATCTCTGGCAAAGAAAATGTTATTAATGCAAAAGAACTACAACAATATAACTTAACAGTCGCATCATTTTTTCAGACAAACAATTTTCATCAGAAAGCGGTTAATTGGTTAACTGATGCGTTAAAAATAGATCAAGACAATACAGATTATTTGTATTCCCGAGCGCTTTTCAAAGAACCGTTAGGTTTATTAGATGAGATGGTGAGTGATTTTAAAGCTTTATTGAAGCTTCAGCCAAATAATATCAACATTAAAAATGCATTAGGTTATACCTTAGTCGATATTAATAAAGAGTTGGATTATGCCTCAGGATTAATTGAAGCAGCTTTTATTGAAATGCCTAACAATGCCGCGGTTATTGATAGTAAAGGCTGGTTAGCTTATAGAAAAGGTTATTTAGATCAAGCCATTAAGTATTTAGCCACTTCGTTTAAACTATCGCCCAGCGCCGATGTAGCAACACATTTAGCAGAAGTTTATTGGAAGAAAAATGATAAAAAACAAGCTGAGTTTTACTTTAAAAAAGCGGAAACTATTCAACCAAATAATTATCTTTTGAAAAAAACGAAAGAAAGGTTAGGTGTTCCTGCAATCAATTCAATCGATAATAAGACTGAATAATTTATTCTCAATAAGCGTTTAAATATGACTTCTCGACTTTTAATTAGTATCATTTTTTTTATTACTCTCAGCGGTTGTGTCACAAAAAAATTAACACCACTTGATGCCAATAAACACATTCCTTTAGACAAAGCTAACCATTGGAAGCTCAATGCTCGTGTCGCTATTCGACTTCCTAATGAAAGTCACACCGCCACTTTAAACTGGCAAAAGGACAATAAAACTTTTGACTTTTACTTAACTGGAGCCTTTGGTGTCACCATTGCGCATATAGTTCAGGATAAAAACCAAGCATCCATTGAAGTATCAAAATCAGATAAACGTTATCATAGGGATATTGAATTTTTAGTTCATAACACTTTGGGCTGGAGCTTTCCGATTCATCAGTTGAGTGACTGGGTTAAAGGTCTTCCCTCAGGTAATACGAATGAAAAAGTCACAAGAGACTCGTTTGACCGAATTGAGCATATTAGTTTTGAAGATTGGGAAATTAGTTTTTCAAAATATAAAAAATATCAGGGATTTATTTTACCTAAAATTATCACAGCCAAACATCCTGAGTTAACCTTAAAGATCGTTGCAAAAAATTGGCGGTTTTATGAGTGAGTCCAGATCATTTCAAACCAATCTATCTAAACCCAGCCTGTCTAAACCCAGCCTGTCTAAACCCAGTCTATCTCAGTCAGTCTTATCTGATTCTACGTTAGTTAATACTAGGTTATCTAATACAAGATATCCTTGCCCTGCAAAACTGAATTTGTTTTTGCAATTTATTGGGCAACGTGATGACGGTTATCACTTATTGCAGAGCTATTTTCAATTACTGGACTTTGGTGATGAACTTGAGATTAAAATAAATTCAAGCTCTAAGATTAATTTCACTTGCAACAATATAGAGCTTGAATCCAATAATAATCTTGTTATGAAAGCCGCCAGGTTACTGCAGGGTAAACTAAAGACAACACAAGGTGCCGATATTCATTTAATTAAAAGGCTTCCGGTCGGAGGCGGTGTTGGTGGTGGTAGCTCGAATTGTGCGAGCACTCTTGTCGCATTGAATCAGCTTTGGTCTATTGGGTTAACTAATGATGAATTAGCCCTAATTGGTGAGTCTTTAGGCGCCGATGTTCCATTTTTCATACGGGGAAAAAGCGCATTTGTTGAAGGCATTGGTGAAAAAATAACCCCTTTAGCCATCAAGCCAGCCTACTTTTTAGTCATCCAACCTGACTGCTCGGTATCAACTAGTGAAATTTTTTCAAATCCACTATTGACAAGAAATAGCAAAGCCATCACAATACGCGACCTCGAAACACTGGGGCTTCCGTTTGAAGGCTTTAACCGTATGCAAAACATCGTATGCGAGCAAAGTTCAACCGTATCAAATGCGCTTAAGTGGCTGAAAAGTCACAATAAAAGCGCAAGAATGACGGGTTCTGGAAGTAGTTTATTTGCTGTTTTTGACAATCAAGAAGAAGCAACTAAAATAGCGACTCTGAGTGAACCAAGTTGGTTAACTTTTGTGGCTCGAGGAATTGCAGATTCGCCTTTGCACACTATGTTTTCTTTACATACTGTGGGAACAGCAAATTAAGCAATAATTAGTATTTAGTAACAAGTAGTACGAGTAGCATTGCTGGGATGTCGCCAAGCGGTTAAGGCAACAGGTTTTGATCCTGTCATTCGTAGGTTCGATCCCTACCATCCCAGCCATTTTCTTTCTTGACTTGTTGGTCGAGAATTAAATTTGATGAGAATTAAAACGCCGATGGAAAGCTTTCTGATAGCAAACCACCATTCTCTCTTAATAGAATTATTCTCGCCTGAAATATTTTCAATTAACACTAAACACAGCAATATTGAAAAGTACCAAATTAATAAAACGATAATTAATAAAACAAAAATCAAACAACCTATTGGTTTTATATCGTCTATATTTAAATCCTTAATTTTTGTTAACCAAACCATAAAAGCTAATCTTTTGGAGATTAACCATGTCTGAACTCATGCTATTTAGTGGAAATGCCACACCTGAACTTGCTGCAAAGGTTGCCCAATATTTAGGCGTTAAAATTGGCAAAGCTAAAGTCTCCCGTTTTATGGATGGCGAAGTCAATACCGAGATTTTAGAAAATGTTCGTGGCATGGACGTGTTTTTATTGCAATCAACATGTGCCCCGACTAATGAGAGTTTAATGGAGCTGGTGATTATGGCGGACGCACTCCACAGATCGTCTGCTGGTCGAATTACCGCCGTAGTGCCATACTTTGGTTATGCTCGCCAAGACCGACGAGTCAGAAGTGCAAGAGTTCCAATCAGCGCAAAAGTAGTGGCGGATATGATGGCAGTAGTTGGTATCAACCGTGTATTAACGGTTGATTTACATGCTGACCAAATTCAAGGTTTTTTTGATATACCAGTAGATAATGTTTACGCCACGCCCATATTAATTAATCAGATTCAAAAAAATGCGACAGGCGATGAAATCGTCGTTTCTCCAGATGTTGGCGGTGTTGTAAGAGCGAGAGCCGTAGCAAAACGGCTGAATGACTCAGAATTAGCGATTATTGATAAACGTCGCCCTGAAGAAAATCAAGCGGAAGTAATGCATATCATTGGTGACGTTGAAGGACGAGATTGTATTATTGTCGATGATATGGTCGATACCGCCGGCACACTCTGCACCGCCGCAGATGCACTAAAAGCTAATGGAGCCAAAAGTATTTCAGCCTACGCAACCCACGCCGTTTTATCAGGCAATGCGATAAATAATATTAATAATTCAGCGCTCACACAACTAGTAGTCACCGATACCATACCTTTAAGAGAAGATGCTCAGCAATGTAGCCGTATTAAAGTACTTTCTTTATCTGATATGTTAGGGGAGTCGATTAAACGAATTCATGATGAAGCATCCCTAAGTTCGATGTTTATGGATTAACGCTCATCGTGATTCGGGATAAGCAATAAAGAATATGAAAATTTAATATTTAGGCCTCAAAAGAACTCTTTTTTTCGCTTTTTAACTACTAATAGCCTTTCTACATTGCTCTAAACACTATTCTCCATTATAATTCGCGCCCTTTTTATCAGCTATCGCTTTTAAAAAGGCAAAACCCTTCGAACTGGTCGCGGTCGAGGGATATAACTAAATTCTTATTGGAGAAATAAAATGAGTGATTCATTCATCGTAAATGTTGAACTTCGTGATGACTTAGGGAAGGGTGCGAGCCGCCGCCTACGTCGTTTAGAAGATAAAATACCTGCTATAGTTTATGGAGCTGGCAAAAAGCCACAACCTCTTTCAATTGCTCACAAAGATGTGATAAAGCACTTAGAAGACGAAGCTTTTTACTCACACATCTTAACCTTACAAGCTGGTAAAACTAAACAGCAAGTTATTTTAAAAGACCTACAACGTCACCCTTTTAAGCCAAAGGTTACACATATGGATTTCTTGCGTGTAAGCGCTAATGAAAAACTTCATACCAGTGTTCCTATTCATTACATCAATGAAGACGAATGCCCAGGCGTTAAAGAAGGCGGCGTAATCAACCACAGTTATACTACGGTTGAAGTTGCATGTTTACCTAAGAATTTACCAGAATTCATCGAAGTTGATATGGCTGAGATGACTATGGACCAAATCTTACATTTATCAGATATCGTAATGCCAAAAGGTGTTGAAATTGTTGAATTAACTCATGGTGAAGATCATGATCAAGCAATTGCAACTATCCACAAAGCAAGAGCTGCCGTATCAACTGATGCTGATGATACAGAAGCAACTGATTCTGACAACTCTGCAAAACCAGACGCAGAATAATCATTATTCATAGCGGGCATAACAACCCGCTTAGATGATGAGTAAAATATCATGATAAAACTTATTGTAGGGCTTGGTAATCCAGGCTCTCAATATTCTCAAACAAGACACAATGCTGGCGAATGGTATGTTAACGCCCTTGCCAACAGCTTTTCAATTCCGCTCACCTTAGAAACTAAATTTTTTGGTCATGTTGGACGTGGCAACATTGACGGCAATGATTGTCGTTTGCTCATTCCAAATACCTTTATGAATTTAAGTGGAAAATCTGTTGGAGCGATTGCGACCTTCTACAAAATTTTACCGGATGAAATTCTAGTCGCTCATGATGAGTTAGATATTGATCCTGGCACCATTAAACTAAAAAAATCAGGCGGCCATGGTGGCCATAACGGGCTAAGAGATATCATTAGCGCATTGGCTAACTGTAAAGACTTTTACCGGTTAAGAATTGGCATAGGCCATCCTGGTGATAAAAGCCAAGTAACTAACTTTGTACTTGGAAAGGCACCACAAAACGAACAACGCGCCATTGATGAAAGCATTGATGAAGCATTAAGGCATACTGGTGATATCATCAGTGGTCAACACGATAAAGTTATGCAACACATGCATGGCTTTAGAGCGGAAATAAAATAAGAACCGTAGGTTGGGTTAGAAGCGTCTTTTGGCTTCGTAACCCAACAATTGCAAAATAATGCTAAATTCTGTTGGGTTACGGCAAAAAGACGCCTAACCCAACCTACAAGAAACAAATTTAATATTTTCCCTCCGTGGTGAAATATTTTTAGATTTTCGGAGAATTTTAATGGGTTTTAAATGTGGCATCGTCGGCCTCCCTAACGTCGGCAAATCAACTCTATTCAACGCACTAACCGATGCTGGCATCGATGCGCAAAACTATCCATTTTGTACCATAGAGCCAAACACTGGCATTGTTCCCATGCCAGATCCAAGATTAGATGCGCTAGCAAAAATTGTTAAGCCTATAAAAATATTACCAACCACAATGGAGTTTGTTGATATAGCAGGTTTAGTAAAAGGCGCATCAACAGGTGAAGGCTTAGGTAATCAGTTTTTGGGTAATATACGCGAAACAGACGCAATCGCCCACGTAGTAAGATGCTTTGAAGATGATGACGTTATCCATGTAGAAAACAAGATTGATCCGTTAGATGATATTGAAGTCATCAATACAGAGTTAGCACTTGCTGACCTTGAATCCGTTGAAAAACAAATATTTAGAAATACTAAAATTGCCAAAAGTGGCGATAAAGATGCCAAAGCGCTGGTTGAACTGTTAACCAAGTGCAAAGTTCTATTAGACGATGGTTTACCCATCCGATCAGGTGATTGGGATAAAGAAGAAATAATAGCCATAAAACGCTTACAAATGATTACTAGTAAACCAACCATGTACATTGCTAATGTGAGTGAAGATGGTTTTGAGAACAATCCTTTCTTAGACCAAGTAACAGAACTGGCTAAAAAAGAAAATGCGGTGGTCGTTGCCATTTGCGCATCGATGGAATCTGAAATTGCTGGACTAGAAGCGGACGAACAAGCTGAATTTTTAGCGGAAATGGGATTAACTGAGCCAGGCTTAAATCGTGTAATCCGCTCTGGTTACGACCTACTACACTTACAAACCTATTTTACCGCAGGTGTTCAAGAAGTAAGAGCATGGACAGTCAAAGTTGACGCCACCGCACCACAAGCGGCTGGAGTCATCCATGGTGATTTTGAAAAAGGCTTTATCCGTGCAGAAGTTGTTGCTTATGATGATTTTATTGAATTTAACGGCGAAGCTGGTGCTAAAGAGGTCGGAAAGTGGCGTTTAGAAGGTAAGGAATACCTTGTCAAAGACGGTGATGTGATGCATTTTAGGTTTAATGTTTAAAAATATCGAGATTAAGGTAGATTTTCTCGATAGACCGTCAATATTTATATCTGATCAAGTTTGATTCTATACAAAAATGAATATTCCTTGAAAACAATTCTTGGTATGCCTTCTCCAAATTCCAACATGGGCGTTCCCGCTTCAGGAAATAAACTCAAAGTATCTGTTAAATAATTTTCTAAAGAATTGATATAGTTAATCACAAAATCAGGGAATGGTTTTTCTCTAGTAGCTAGTCAGTGATGCCTTCTAACCTGGATTTAGCCCTGTCTGAGAAAACAATAGTTAATTTACTCATACTTGTTACGCAACTCTTCCATAACACCCGCTATTTTTATCCCTTCGGATTTATCTAATTGTTTTATAGAAACAGAAATATCATCTTGAATTTGCCTCTTTTTCAAAAACGTGACAAAGTCTTTAACCAAAATATTAGTGTTATTAGCATAATTTTGTTGGATGGTTTCTTCTAATTCAAGGTCATCTATTTAAAATTTAAGCATAATTTTTCACTCTCACATACTACTTTGTTTAATTATAGCGATTTAACCTAGAGCTGTCTCTATAGACTAAAAAACTGATAGGTTGGAGTTTAGGTGATTAGTTAACGATATTTAATAAACTCAGCATAAAATTCTAAAATAATTGACTAAATTGCCCTCTTTAAGTTGACAAACACTCCGCTAAACTGGAAAATACGCGCCTCTTGAGTCTTGACCAAAGTATTCAAGAAATGATTTAGAAAACGATTTAGAAAAAAAAATTATGGCAAGGTAGCTCAGTTGGTTAGAGCACATCACTCATAATGATGGGGTCGGTGGTTCAAATCCACTTCTTGCTACCAT
>Ga0307492_10000420_pt1 | contig 18073 bp, 12 predicted proteins | sample SI3LmetaG_FD_202365 | JGI IMG/M metagenome (GOLD analysis project Ga0307492, IMG submission 202365) | Sea-ice brine microbial communities from Beaufort Sea near Barrow, Alaska, United States - SI3L | ecosystem: Environmental > Aquatic > Marine > Coastal | place: USA: Alaska | collected 2017-05-06 | reverse complement strand
GAAAGGTACAAATAATTTACTGATTGCTTCCATCCCTGACTTTAGTCCTCTTGTTAAAACAAGATAAGACAAAACAAGTAGGGTGAATGAAATCAAGTATTGTGATAAAGGGTCATTCAGATAGTGATTATAGCGCTCAATATTCTCAGCAGCAAAACCAAAAATCACACTAAAGCTTGATGAATAAGCAACATTAGCAATAACATAAATATAATAGGATTCTGCAATTAGGATGGTAACAATTAAGATGCAGCCTATGGCTAAACCCGCTGGTTTTCCGAGTAGAGAGCTGAAAGCACCAATGGGACCTTGACGAGTACTTCGGCCTAAAGCCCATTCAGCCATCACAGCTGGTACTGCAAAAAATAAGGTAAATATTAAGTAAATAAACAAAAATGCACTGCCACCATATTCTCCCATCATATAAGGGAATCGCCAGACATTACCGAGACCTACTGAAACCCCAACCATGGTAACAATGGTTGACCAACGACTTGAAAATAATGGGCGTGAAGACAAATGAATTCCTTTATTATTGAATGATAGATTGAATGATGGATTCAGTGATTGGCTGAGTTTTAAAATTAGCGGAAAATCGTACTTCTAACATTTCAAAATCATCTGAGCAACCTTCGAAGCAATGAGCAAAATGTTTGGGAATTATACAGGTATCACCTGTTTCCAGTATTACTGAACCTTTAGTGAGTGTATTAATCGATAAATTGCCTGTTAACACAAAGAACATTAAAAATTCTTCTTTATGCTCTATAAACTCAGAATTAATAACGCCCTTCCTCCTAACAACATAAGCACCTGCTAATCCTTGGGTCGCATCAGCTATTCCAAGGTCTCTGGCTTCAAATCCTTCTCTCCTCCATTCCCTATAGACAGCTTTATGGTTTTCATGGTGAACAAATGTTTGACCATTAAAATCATGTTCAGGATTTACTGTGCCATTGGGTAATAGCATTTCGTGATCTGCATGAGTCTCATGAATGGCAGGACAACCAATTTCAATAACGTCTAAATTACTCGAGCTTTCAAGCACCCGATGTCTAATTTCTGGAGGCTGTAAAACGGCGTCTCCCGCTTTTAATATAAACTCTTCACCTTGATCTTCATAAACTAACCTCACCCAACCTTTATAACAATAAATCATCTGAAAACGCACTTTATGAAAATGCACATAATCAGACACAGGGCCAGCTTCAGGAATTTGAATATGAGAGGCAATAAACCGTCCGCCCTGGCGACCAGGAATGAGATCTCTATAACGCATACCTGCTCGGCCTAAATGCCAAGAATCAGATTCATTATATTTTGTATGAACGAAAGAGGAAATTTGATTAGGTATAATGAGAGGTTGCTCATTGCTCACTAATTCTATTTCTGTACCATTAGGAGCCCGGATAGTTTTATTTAAATTTTTTGTGCAAGTAAATCGCAACTTTGATAAACAAACTTTACCATCAATCTGTAAACATATTTTGGTTCCATAACCACTGATCATAGCGGTCTGAGGATCGTCGGCTGGAAAGATTGAATCAATTCGAAAACCAAGCAAATCGATGTAAAAGTTTAAGGTTTCTTTTAACTCCGTACAAGATAAAACTAGTTCTGCACCGTCGATATTAGCACTATAATTTTCAAGTTCTGGAGATTTTTTATCACTCATTAATACTTCTCAAAACACTAGTTATTATTAGCTTATTTTGTAATCAGTAAGCTCTATAATGTAAAGGTAATCTAACTGAGGAATAGTGTCGCATGACTTACAGAGACTGTCCATTGATGTTATGTTAGCAACGACGTTAGAAATAAAACACTTTTAAAGAACTTCATATTCAGCACTACCCTAATTTATAGCTCATAAAGTATTCACTGTAATATAGTAGACACTTTTAGAGATGATTTTTTTAATATATTACAAATCATGATTAAAACGACTTATTTAACATCATACTATAAGATTTTATCGAAAGGCTTTGCTTAAATTAATTTATAATAAGAGCGTCAGTATCGTCATCCAGATCACCTTTGCTCGCTTTAAGTATTTTAAGATACTCTTTTGCCGCTTCAGCTTCAGGTTGCTCAGGATAGTCTGAGAGGATAATTCCTAAGTATTCAATGGCATTGTCATCTTGATCGAAATGTTCTGCTAGTAACGTTGCCGTTTGATAATATACTTTAGCCATTAATTCTGCAGAACTGTCTTTAGTCATCAAACTTAACAACAGATCTAATGCATATTCTCTACGACTCATCTCAATTAGGCTAAGCGCTATAATATAGTTATCAGAATCTAAATCAGCAGACCATTGTGGTAATTGTTCAAGGGCTATTTCAGCAACATGAACCGCCTCAGAGTGTTTTTCTTGATGGATAAACTGTCTTACTAGGTGTTTTGTTACGTTATTTAAACGCTTTTTATCATCAATATTAGTGAGTAGTTTTAAATAGAATCGATGTACATCCATTTCTACCATCGGTTGATTCATAGCCGTACTTAACAAATTAAGAGCATCTTCCTGCCGTTGCTCTGCAATAAGAATTTCAGCTTCTTTAACAGCCGCACTTTTAATTATGGCAGTGTTTTTTCTTTGTTGAGATTGACGCCGATGTTTATGTTGAGGTGCAACCGCAATACCCAGCTTTTGATGATATTGAAAAGTGGCATAACCTAGCATTGAAAACCAAGCTGTCCAAAGATAAAAACTCACCCATAAAGATAAACTGCTGACTATAAAATGGCTTTGAGCTTGATACTGTTGCAGCCAAAACGATGCGGCTAAAGCAAATAACCACGTTACATAGAGGATTATATAAGGAGCCCCAATGGCAGTAATAATATAAAGGATACGCAAAGGGTTGATTGCTGAAAAAAATCGTTTTTCTAAAGCCAGTATAATCACTGAAGCAGGAAAACCTAAGCCATATATAATCAATAAGGTTACACTAAACCAAAGGGTATCTATACTGAGTATCAACAACCCTATCAAACCAACTTGAAGAAGTAGTCGTATTAATAAAAATCGCTCGCCTTTATTCCATATTTCCTTGATGGTAGGAATGTCGGTGCGTCCCTCTGCTATTAAGTTGGCAAGTTCAAACAACATCATCACTAACATGCCAAAATAGATACCACCAATAATGGTGCTAGTGAAGCCATACAGTTCAAGTAGAGCGCCAATAAGAGAATAAATAACGAGGCTTGAAAAAATGCCCGATGACAGCGGTAAGCGAAGAAAATAAAGTCCTTCAGTCCAAAAGGACTTAACCACATGTTGGGCATTACTTTGCGTTAAGTGTCCTCTACAAAGTGTGCAGAGAGGAGAAAGAGAGCGACTGTCTTCAGGAACACAATTGAGGCAAAAACTGATATCACAATTAGCACAATAATAAGCGGCTGCTTCACCTGGACAATATTTACAGTCCGCGGAACTCATTATTCTATGGCTAGAGCCACTAATGCTTCAGCTGTCACTCGATTGGTGGTCCAACCTTCCATTTGAACGGCGCCTTGGGAAATATAAAAATCTATAGCGGGTTTATTCCAATCAAGGACTGCCCATTCTAGACGGCCACAACTTCTTTCAACGGTTATGGCCGCTAGTCTTTTTAATAAGGCTTTACCGATACCCTGACCCTGAAATTTTTTCAAGACGTACAAGTCTTCTAAGTGAATACCTGCTTGCCCTAAAAAGGTGGAATAATTATGAAAAAACAATGCAAAACCTGCAGCTTCACCACTGTCACTTTCTGCTATCAAGACTTCAGCATATATCCTCTCTCCAAATAGCGTATCAAGGAGTTGTTGCTCTGTAGCAACGGCTTCATGACTGAGTTTTTCATAATCTGCAAGATGACTAATAAAGGTTAAAATTTGCGGCACATCTTGTTTTGTTGCAAAACGTATATTCATATTATTTCTCTTTATTGAACATTTTAATTAATCGATTCTAATTAACTATGTAAGTGTACGATTTGTTTCACTTCATCAAAGGTATCTAGTACGGTTTGTTCAGGTTCTTTACCGATTTTACTGACAACAATGATAGCAATAGAAGCAAAGACAAAGCCCGGTAATAATTCATATAAATCAAATAATCCACCCGAAAGTTGTTTCCATATCACAACCGTTATTGCTCCTACTAATATGCCTGCTAAAGCACCATTACGAGTCATCTGACGATAAAGCAATGAAAAGAGTACAACTGGTCCGAAGCCCGCACCAAAACCTGCCCAAGCGTAGCTGACAAGAGAAAGCACTTTACTATTTGGATCTTGTGCAATCCAAACCGCTAAGGCAGCAATAACCAATACTGAAACTCTGCCTGTCTGCACAAGTTCTTTTTCAGAAGCTTGGCGACGAAAGAATTTTTTATAAAAGTCTTCCGTTATGGTACCAGAACAAATTAATAACTGTGAATCGATGGTCGACATTATGGCTGCTAAGATTGCAGCTAATAAGAAACCAGCTATCCAAGGGTTGAAAGCAACTTGAGTTATTAGAATAAAGATTGCCTCTGAGTTAGTCACTAACTTGGCAATATCATCAGGTCGATCTTGGAAATAAGCAATTCCTGCAAAACCGGTGATCAGTGCTCCTAAAAGACTTATAAGCATCCAACTCATACCGATGCGTCTTGCGGCTTTGACACTTTTTACATTATCAATTGCCATAAATCGTACAAGGATATGTGGCTGGCCAAAATATCCTAATCCCCATGCTTGGAGGGATAGGAAACCGATTATTGTCAGGCCATTTGTCCAATCGGTAAGAGCAGGATCGACGGTTTCAATAATCTTTAAGGCATTACTGAGTCCATTTAATTCATAAATAACAACAATCGGTGCGACCACCAAGGCAAACATCATTAATATCGCTTGGAAAAAGTCAGTCCAACAGACCGCAAGGAAACCACCTACAAAGGTATAAGAAACAATAACTAAAGCACCGATTAATAAGGCATCTGTATACTCCATTCCAAAAGAAGACTCAAATAATGTAGCGCCTGCAACCATGCCTGAGGATGTATAGAAGGTAAAAAAGATTAAAATGACAAACGCTGAGATAACTCTTAATAATTGTGATTTGTCATTGAATCGATTTTCTAAGTAATCGGGTAATGTTATAGCATCGCCGGCAATTTCTGTGTAAACCCTGAGTCGTGGGGCGTTTATTTTCCAATTTAAATAGGCGCCTATGACCAAGCCTAATGCTATCCAACCAGCACTTAAGCCTCCAACATATATAGCTCCGGGCAAACCGAGTAATAACCAGGCACTCATATCAGAAGCTCCTGCTGATAAGGCTGTCACTGCACTGCCTAATTTTCTGCCACCGAGAATATAGTCGGATAGGTTATTTGTCATTTTATAGGCAACTAGACCGATGCCTAACATGCCTAGTAGATAGATGATGAACGTTACTAATGTTGGTGTACTCATTGTCATGGGGATACCTTTTTACATTTTTACATTTTATTATTATTTTAGTTTTGTTTATAACTCTCTTGATTTTTAAAACCTACGATTGAGATTAGCATAGTTATATTTAGCTTTGAATATTATGGTTCTGGGCTCAGGTATTGATTCTATTTTAGTATTACTTATCTTTGTTCTTTGTTCTTAATTCTCGCTCTTAGGCAAAATAGGATGCTAGAAAATCTTCAAAAGATTGATCCTCATTAGCTTCCATTTGCTTTTGTTTAAGATGAGACTCTCTTGCCTCATTTTCGAAACATTTTTTCGTTTCTTCGGCTAAATTAGCCTGTTTAAAATAGTCGGCGTGTTGCTTTGAGTAGTCCATTGCGAGGGCAAAGAAGCCATCATCTCTCTGTTTAATTTCATCGACAATGCGTCCTGAAAATGTCAGGTCTGGCTGTTCAATCCAAGTTGATAAACGTTCTATGGTATTAGAATAGTTTTTTGTTGCGGAAGATTTATCGAGAAGTTCAGCGACTAACGTTAATTCTGAGAACAATTCAGTTGCCCAACGAACTTTTGATATTTCACGATTATCATGAATAAGTCGCACACTAGGATGGCGTCCATTATCAACTATACGCCGTTTATTTTCTTGGATCTCCGCTTCTTCTCTTGCTGTTATAGCAGGGCTTGAAGTCAATAAATTATGTATTAATAAGCAATCAACAAATTCGCTTTGTTCGGCACTTATGCCGTTTGGATCAAAGATATTCAGATCCAAGGCTCTTACTTCAACATATTCTATTCCACCTCTTTGCAGTGCTTTTGTTGGACGTTCACCTGAGTTGGTTACTCTTTTAGGGCGTACATTAGAATAATATTCATTTTCTATTTGTAAAAGGTTGCTATTCAATTGGCGGTAGGAACCATCTTTTATAACACCTATTTTTTGATATAACGGTTCTGGTGTTTGGATGGCATGTTCTAACCCTTGAATATAACCGTCGATGCAATTATAGGTAATATCCATACTACCTTGAGCATTATTGGAATAGCCTAAATCACCTAAGCGTAGCGATGTCGCATAAGGGCCGTAGACGGTACCTGGCACTAATTGTTCAAGATGACTTTTTTTGCCTTGTAAGTAGGACTCACAAATAGCAGGAGATGCACCAAATAAATAAGGGATCACCCAACTGGTACGTAAGAAGTTTCTGATCATTCCCATGTACTCATCGGAAATGGTTTTTTGCATTGTCTGATCAGAAAAGCCATCAAGCTGTTGTAGATGTTTCCAAAAACTCATTGGCATTGAAAAATTATAATGAACGCCTGCTATGGTTTGCATAAATCGTCCATAGCGGTGACCTAGACCACGGCGATATATTTCTTTCATCTTGCCTGAATTTGAACTGCCATACTTACCAATTGGAATTGAATTTTCATCGGTCATAGCACAGGGCATACTGGCTACCCAAAGCAGTTCATTATCCTCAAGATTTCGATAGGTAAATTTATGAATGTTTTCTAAGACTTTAAGAGGTCGTTTAGGATCATCATAAGCAGGCGTAATGAATTCAAGTAAAGCTTCTGAATAATCAGTGGTTATATAGGAGTTCGTCAAAGCTGAACCAAGGGCATGTGGATGTCCTTTCTGACTAATTAAGCCATCAGGGGTGACCCTTAAACTTTCTTTTTCAATACCTCTACGTATACCTAAAAAAGTGTCTGTTACATTATGCTTAGAAAAATAAGCCAGTCGCTCTTCAAATTGCTGATTCAATTATAGCTCTCCAAAATTTTTATCAAAGGCTCAAAACCTATCAATAACGTTCCTTTGATAAGCTTATCCCACCCAAACTCTTGCGTTACGGAACATCCGCATCCAAGGCCCATCTTCTTGCCAATTATCAGGTGCCCAAGAATTCTGAACCGTTCGATAAACACGTTCAGGATGAGGCATCATAATAGTTACTCTTCCATCTTCAGATGTCAGAGCACTCATCGCATCAGCGGCACCATTTGGATTATAGGGATACTGATTGGTTACTTTACCATAATTATCTACATATCTGGCAGCGACTAATCCAGAATTGTTACAATACATTTGATGGGTTTCATCGGTAAATTGCGCTCTTCCTTCACCATGTGCAACAGCAACAGGTATTTGAGACCCTGCCATCGAAGTTAAGAATATGGAGGGCGATTCTTCAATTTCAACCATGCAAACACGACCTTCAAATTGTTCCGAGCGATTACCGACAAAATGTGGCCAATGATCAGTGCCTGGTATTAATGATTTTAAATTAGATAACATCTGACAACCATTACAAATTCCCAAGGTGAAGGTATCTGAACGATTAAAGAAACTTTCAAATTGCTCGCGAGCTCTTTGGTTATAGAGGGCTGATTTTGCCCAACCTTCTCCTGCTCCTAGAACATCACCGTAAGAGAAACCTCCACAGGCGACTAGGCCTTTGAAGTTATTTAAGTCCACCTTACCTGAAATAATATCACTCATATGCACATCGATACTCTTAAAACCGGCTCTGTCAAATGCAGCAGCCATTTCAAGTTGTCCATTCACACCCTGCTCTCTTAATATAGCTACGGCTGGTTTATTAGTTGTATTAAGAAAAGCAGCGGTAATATCATCGGAGGGATCAAAGGTTAATATAGGACTGATACCCGGATTGTTCATATCAAGACGAGCATGATTCTCTTCTGCAGCGCAATCTGAATTGTCCCGTAAGCTTTGCATATGGAACGTTGTTTCAGACCAAATCTGTCGTAGATTTTGCCGTGAATTTTGGTAAATTTGTTGACCGTTTTGTGTGATGGTTAAAGACTGCTCAGTACTTAATCGTCCAATATTGTGAACACAATCATCAAGACCGGCTTTGGAAAGTAAGTTCAGCACGTCATCAACATCGGCAGTTTTAACCTGTACAACTGCGCCCAACTCTTCATTAAATAAGACTGCTGTGGCATCATCGCTCAAAGTAGTGATATCCATCTCTACACCAGTTGCTCCGGCAAACATCATTTCTACAACTGTAGCAATCAGACCACCATCTGATCGATCGTGATAAGCGAGTAATTTATTATCATTGTTAAGTTGTTGAATGTTATTAAAGAAAGCTTTTAATTTAGAGGCATCATCACAGTCTGCAGGAGAATCTCCTTGCTGCTTAAATACTTGGGCGAGTGCTGAGGCGCCAAGTCGATTTTTCCCACAGCCTAAATCAATCAATAAGAGTGCCGTATCACCACTATCTGTTCTCAGTTGAGGCGTTAGACTCTTTCTTACATCAGTAACAGGTGCAAAGGCTGTAATAATTAACGATAAAGGTGCGGTAACGGATTTGTTAATTTTTTCTCCATCCACCTCTTCTTGCCAAGTGGAGCGCATCGACATAGAGTCCTTACCCACTGGAATACAAATACCTAAGGCGGGACAAAGTTCCATACCAACAGCCTTTACAGCCTCAAAGAGTCCAGCATCTTCTCCTTCACTACCGGCAGCACACATCCAATTTGCAGAAAGTTTAATATCACTAATTTCAGAGATTGCTGCTGAGGCAATATTGGTCACTGACTCGGCAACTGCCATTCTTGCAGAAGCGGCATAATTCAAAAGCGCGATAGGAGTGCGCTCACCCATTGCCATTGCCTCTCCAGTGTAGGAATTAAGAGTGACGGTAGTTACAGCACAATCAGCCACTGGAACTTGCCAAGGTCCGACCATTTGGTCCCTTGCTATCATACCGGTGATACTTCTATCACCAATACTCACTAAGAAGGTTTTATCAGCAACCGCTGGCAACGAAAGAACCCGCTTAACCATTTCAGATAGATCCGCGTCTATTATTAAAGCCTTAGTTTCAACTTTTCTTGAACTAACATCACGGTGCATTTTTGGTGCTTTACCAAATAACACATCCATCGGCATATCAATTGGATGTGCATCAACAGGGTTTTCTGAAACTGCAGCAAAGTGACTATCGGTCAAACTCAAATGGAGTTCTTCGGTAGCCACACCAACTACAGCATAAGGACAACGTTCACGTTTACATATATTTTCAAATAGCGCTAAATTTTTCTCAGCGATAGCCATCACATAACGTTCTTGAGCTTCGTTACACCAAATCTCAACAGGAGCCATACCAAATTCTGCATTCGGCACTTTACGCAATTCAAATTGACCACCGCGTTTACCATCATGAACGAGTTCAGGAAAAGCATTTGATAGTCCACCGGCGCCAACATCATGAATAAAATCTATCGGATTTTCAGTTCCTAATGCCCAACATCTATCAATAACTTCCTGACAACGTCTCTCCATTTCAGGATTCTCTCTTTGCACAGAGGCAAAATCGAGATCTTCGGAACTACTACCTGATGTCATCGAAGAAGCAGCTCCGCCCCCTAATCCAATTAACATCGCAGGCCCACCGAGAACGATTAATTTATGGCCAGGATCTATATCGCCCTTCAGTACATGTTCATCTCGAATGTTACCCATACCACCGGCGATCATAATTGGCTTATGGTAACCACGCAGTGTATTTTCATCTTCACTAGCTTCTTTTTCTTCATAGGTTCTGAAGTAACCGGTAATATTAGGACGACCAAACTCATTATTAAAAGCCGCTCCACCGATAGGGCCTTGTAACATAATATCAAGAGCTGAAACGATACGACTAGGTTTACCATGCTCGGTTTCCCAAGGCTGTGGTAAGGCTGGGATTTTTAAATTAGATACCGAAAAACCACTTAAACCTGCTTTAGGTTTTGAACCACAACCGGTGGCTCCTTCATCACGAATTTCACCACCTGAGCCTGTGGCTGCACCGGCAAAAGGAGAAATTGCTGTTGGATGATTATGGGTCTCAACTTTCATTAAGGTATGGACTAGCTCATTGTGATAACTATATTCATTAGTGTCAGTAGCAGGAAAGAAACGATCTTCTTTAGGCCCTGCCATCACAGCAGAGTTATCACTGTAAGCCGATAATGTACCTTGAGGATTTAATTTGTGAGTATTTCTGATCATGCCAAATAAGGAAATGGGTTGCGGTTCTCCGTCAATGGTCCAACTGGCGTTAAATATCTTATGACGGCAATGCTCAGAGTTTGCTTGAGCAAACATCATTAATTCCACATCGGTTGGATTTCTTGCTAACTTGATGAACTGTTCTACTAAATAATCGATTTCGTCATCGGCTAGGGCCAAACCCCAATCTTGATTAGCCCGCTTTAATGCCGATGCACCATCATTAAGAATATCTACAGTCTTAAGGCATTTTGGCTGATGCTGTGAAAATATTGCCTGCTCTACATTGAAATCGTTAAAGACTGATTCAGTCATACGATCGTGTAATAGTGCTAAAATTTTAGTCTCTTGTTCAATACTTAATGGTCCACCATTTTGAGTTTTTATATGGTAAGCAATGCCTCTTTCTAGTCTGTTGATTACTGATAATCCACAGTTATGAGCAATATCTGTTGCTTTCGATGACCAAGGAGATAGGGTTCCTGGTCGGGGCAATACTAGATATACATTGTCATGATCACGTTCAGCTTCTCGACTAGGTCCATAAACAAGTATTTGTTCCAGAATCTGCATCTGCTGCTCAGAAAGATCATCCGCGACGTCGGCAAAATGTATAAATTGTCCATAAACTTCTGATATCTCAGGCAATATTTTTTGACATTGAGTTAAAAGGCGATGTTTACGAAAGCGAGATAGAGAAGGTGCACCACGCAAGGTCAGCATTGATGTAAAACTCCGAATTCCAAGGGTATAAAGTTGCTTGGATCATACCTGAGTAATGGCCATCGTGCCAACAACCTTATTACTGTATACTGCAAAAAATTAATTTTATATTCTTATTTTGTATACACATTTTATAGTGGTTCGAATCATGACAAAACCTAGAACATCTCTACTAAAAATATTATTACTCTCTATTTCGATAACTTTCTTCATCCCCACTGCTATAGCAAAGCAAAGTAAAAAAGACCAAAGTGGCGAAGAAGCCTATCAAACTGCAGTCCGAACGCACAAATGGGCTAATGACAAAGAACGATTTAATCTTTATGCAAAGGCAGCCCAGCTAGATCACCCGATTGCGCAATTTAATTTAGGCATGATGTATACCAATGGCAAGTCAGTCACCATTGATCATCAACAAGCGGTCTATTGGTATGAAAAGTCTGCTGCTCAAGAATTTTCAACCGCTCAATATCGATTAGGTGAAATGTATTACTTGGCTAAAGGAGGACTGCCACGAAATCTCAACAAAGCCATTGCACTGTTTACCCTAGCTGCTGCACAAAATGAAGCCGGCGCGCAACTAAATCTAGCGATGATATACGGCAGTGGAGAGGGCTATTCTGGAGATTCAAAGCTAGCATTCTCCTGGCTGCAACGTGCAATGTCTGATGGTCATGAAGAAGCGTTCGTCTACCAAAAACTTTTAATTCAATCTAACAATAAGCTTTATTCTGAAGATCAAAAATTATTCTACTGGACAAAGAAAGCCTCAGAGTTAGGTATTCCTGAAGCTAAAGTGAAACTAGCAACTCTCTTTGCTGCTGGTAACGGCGTTGGAGGTGATCAATCTATCCCTCCTCTAAAGATTCAATTAGAGGCTTTACAAAAAGCTGATGATTTGTGACCCACCTCTCCTATCTGCATGACTCTCAAACTACAAACTACTATTATAAGGTATACTATAAAAAGTAAAGTCTTGATAAAGAGCAATAATTTGAGTAACACTTTGATATACAAATGAATATTAAACAAGCATTAGTCATTATAGCCGATAGAGATCACAAAATTTCACTTCGAATACTCATCGTTGTGCTGCTGCTTGTCATTTCCTCTGTACTCTCTTTAGGAATATCTACAACGGTTTCAAAGAGCCATTTACAACAAATTATCGATAGTGGAACCCTTAACGTTATTACTCGGAGCAGCCCAACTACCTTTTATTTAGGTTATCAAGGCCCTGAGGGTGTTGAATTTCAACTAGCGAGTCGTTTTGCTGAACGACTTGGTGTTGAACTTGAGATGACTTCCGTCGATAGCATCAGTGATATTTTTACAGCTCTAGAAACGGGTAAAGCTGACCTTGCTGCGGCGGGCCTTTCTATCACTGCTGACAGGGAATTAAGTTTTAACTTCTCACCCCCCTATCAAGAAGTATCACAAAAACTTGTCTTCAAACAAGGAAAACGCTGGCCGAGAGACATTGATCAACTTAATGGTGAACTCAGAGTGATGGCGGGAAGTTCCCATGCCCAAAAATTACTCAACATAAAGCAAAGCCATCCAGGCCTAAGTTGGACAGAAACGGTTATTAACAGCAGTGAAGATTTATTGGCGAAAGTACTTGATGAGTCCATTGATTACACCATTTCAGACTCCAATGAACTGGCTCTAAATCGAAGGTTTTATCCAGAATTGGCTATAGGGTTTAGTATTGGTGAACCAAAACGTATTGCTTGGGCTTTTACTAAAGCTGAAGATGATAGCTTAAGAGCAGAAGTCATCAATTTTTTTGGTGAATTTCGACATTCAGGTGAATTAGCACATATCATGGAACGTCACTATGGCCATGTGGAAGACTTTGATTATGTTGGCACAAGAACGTTTCTCAAGGCTGCTCAAAAAACACTTCCTAAATATCGCGATTATTTTCATCAGGCCGCTGGTTATATTGACTGGCGATTGTTAGCAGCAATCAGCTATCAAGAATCACATTGGGATCCCAAAGCACGTTCACCAACGGGTGTAAGGGGGATGATGATGTTAACCCTCAATACCGCCAAGCATGTAGGTGTAACAAATCGTTTAAATGTTGAACAAAGTATAACGGGCGGAGCTGCTTATTTTAAAGAGGTGCTCAAAAAAATTCCTGATAGAATTCCAGATCCTGACAAAACATGGTTTGCACTAGCTTCCTATAATATTGGCTGGGGTCATGTGGAAGATGCTAGAAGACTTACTCAGAAACAGGGCGCTGATGCTGATCGTTGGGTCGATGTCAAAGAGCGACTGCCCCTATTGAGGCAAAGAAAGTACTATAAACAAACTCGCTATGGTTACGCTAGAGGTAATGAGCCCGTTCAGTATGTGGATAATATCCGTCGCTATTATGAGACACTTCAATGGATTAGTGATGAAATTGAAGAACAAGCGACTAAAAATTTACTTGCTGATAAAAAGATACCCTTGGTTAAGAGTACTAACAATGCCAATCAAGAAAAACAGCCTGCAGAAAAAGCTCAAACTGAAAATGAATAGTTTAAGTACTGGTTTTGGTGTGAGGGTGCTAAATATCTAGTTCATAAAAAACAACTTCATGATCTCCCAGTGGATCGTTATGAATATCAGTCTTGATGTATGTTAATCCTAGTTTAAGCATGATTTTTGTAGAAGCTTTATTTGCTTCAAAGGCAATAGCTGATATTTTCTTAGCTTTGCCCAGATCTTTAATGGCCAGTTTAAGACTGCTAGCAGCTTCTGTTGCATATCCATGACCCCAAGAGTCTTGTTTAAACCTCCAGCCCAGTTCAATATTGTCAAATTCAGGCTGCTCACTAAAGAAATTCATAGGTCGAACTAAAACCCAACCGATAAATTGATTAGTTTCGGTAATGACTACTTTCCATAATCCCCAACCCTCTGCTTCATTACGATAGCAATCTAATCGGGGAAGCAGTACATCGTTTAAGTACTCTCTTGTTGTGATCAACCCACCGTTGATGTAACGCATCACTTCTTCATCTTGATCTAGTTCATAAAAAAGTTCAGCGTCATCTCTGCTCATTAAGGCATAACTGAGTCTTGTTGAGTTTTTTACTTTCATTGAGATACGTTACCTTTAAACCAATTAACCATTGTCGTTTGTAACCTCGGGTCTTGTTTAAATAAAGGAATAGGTTGATGTTCCTGTCCTAAGAAAATCGCTTGTGTGCCACCGCAACTTGCTCCTATCAGCATTACATTGATGGAGCATCAATACACCTTAAATCAAAACCATCAACCCCCTTAAGATTGATGGTACCTGTTTAAATTGCTTGAGCCATGATACAAATTAGCGATAAGATAAGTGCCTTGTGGAACATAAATTACGCCTTTTAATTAATAACAGTTTAGACTGTCTTTCAGCTAATAACCTAAAGTTTTAAGTTTAAATTAATTTGGCTATATCTAACATCTATCTACGCTAAAAAGAACAATAACTGGGACGGTATGTTAAAGTATCGAGAACATTTGGAGGATGCATGAATTTTAAAGGTACAGACAATTACATTGCCACCGAAGAGTTGCAAATGGCAGTAAATGCTGCAAAAACACTACAACGTCCGTTACTCATAAAAGGTGAACCTGGTACAGGTAAAACGATGCTTGCTGAGGAAGTTGCTGAAGCTCTAAATATGCAGCTCATTCAATGGCATATCAAATCGACTACCAGAGCTCATCAAGGACTTTACGAATATGATGCAGTCTCAAGGCTCAGAGATTCTCAGTTGGGAAATGAAAAAGTCAATGACATAGCCAACTACATAAAAAAGGGTAAGTTATGGGAAGCATTTGCTTCTAAAAAGCAGGTGGTATTATTAATCGATGAAATTGATAAGGCTGACATCGAATTCCCAAATGATTTATTGCTTGAACTCGACAAGATGGAGTTCTTTGTTTATGAAACAGGTGAAACAATTAAAGCCGTGCAACGTCCGATAATTATCATCACCAGTAATAATGAAAAAGAACTGCCCGATGCCTTCTTACGCAGATGTTTCTTCCATTATATTAATTTCCCAGATCAAGCGACAATGAAGGCTATCATTAATGTCCATTTTCCTGATATTCAAGGGACACTTTTGAAAGACGCAATGGATATTTTTTTCCAAATTCGAGAAGTACCAGGGTTAAAGAAAAAGCCTTCAACGTCGGAATTACTCGATTGGTTAAAACTACTACTCGCTGATGATATCCCCGAAGATATACTCAAAGGTCGAGATCACACTAAAGCTATTCCACCTTTATATGGCGCTTTGCTTAAAAATGAACAAGATGTTCATATGCTAGAAAAACTCGCCTTTATGTTACGCCGTGAATCCTAAACGGCCAATTTAATGCTTATCAACTTTTTCTATCTACTGCGCAAAATGGGCGTTCCTGTTTCCATTAGAGAGCTATTGATTTTGCTTGAAGCATTAGAACTACGACTGGCTTTTTGCAGTATCGATGACTTTTATTTATTAGCGAGGCTGTGTTTAGTAAAAGATGAAAAGTACTTTGACCGTTACGATAAAGCCTTTACCGCTTATTTTAAAGAGCTTGGAGATATAGAGGATATTCTTGAATCTTTAATTCCTGAAGATTGGTTACGTTCAGAGTTTATGAAAAATTTATCTGAACAGGAGAAACAAAAAATAAAATCCTTAGGCGGACTTGAAAAATTATTAGAAACATTTAAGGAACGCCTAAAAGAACAACAAGCAAGACATGCTGGTGGTAATAAGTGGGTCGGCACTGGAGGTACATCACCCTTTGGACATAGTGGCTATCATCCTGAAGGGATAAGAGTAGGTGGTGAAAGTAGAAATAAAAAAGCGGCAAAAGTATGGGAAAAAAGAGTCTATAAAGATCTCGATGATAGTTTGGAGCTTGGTACCCGAAATCTCAAAGTAGCGCTTCGAAAACTTCGTAAATTTGCCCGTTCTGGCGCTAATGAAGAGTTAGACTTAGATAATACCATTAGCTCTACGGCGAAAAATGCAGGCTGGCTAGATATAAAGATGATCCCTGAACGTCATAACGCTATTAAGGTTTTACTCTTTTTTGATGTTGGTGGCTCGATGGATCCTTTTGTTAAAATTTGTGAAGAGTTATTTTCCGCCTGTAAAACTGAATTTAAGCATTTGGAATACTTTTACTTTCATAATTTTATTTATGAAAGTGTTTGGAAAGACAACGTAAGACGCTATACCGAAGATTTACCCTTAGAGGAAGTATTAAGAACCTATAGCAGTGATTATAAGGTAATTTTCATCGGAGATGCTTCTATGTCTCCTTATGAGATATCCCACCGTGGTGGCAGTGTTGAACACATGAATGATCAGGCAGGCTATCTATGGATGAATCGTCTTAAAGCTATTTTCACTAAAGTGATCTGGTTAAATCCCGTGGAAGAAAAGTATTGGGATTATACCCAAAGTATTGGTATGGTGAATCAATTGTTGGAAAATGAGATGTATCCTTTATCCCTTCAAGGACTGGAAGCAGGAATTAAATCACTCAGTCATTAAATGATGTACTATAAGTAGAGTCGCTTTATCTATTTTAACTAATGAAAAGAATAATATGAGAAGAATAATCCTAATATTCATTATGCTGTTAATGTTTCCATTGAATTATGGAGCAGCAACATCTGATGAGGAAAATAGTTGGTTTGAAACCTTAAAACAACAAGCAAAATCAAATAATAAGATCAACGATTTGTACAAAGTCTTATATTACATGCCTAAGGGTGGCGATTTACACAATCACCTATCAGGAGCAGGTTATTCCCAGTGGTGGTATGACTTAGCCCTGGAAGCTGAAAATAAAGGTTATATTTACTACTCTAAAGTTCAATTAACCTACTGCCCTGACACTGCAATTACCGATTCCTTCTCCAAATATTATAATTTATTATTTCGAAACATCTCGGAAAATGAATACAAGCAACTTGATGAATGTGTCAAACAGCAGTACAAACAATTAAAAGATTTAAATCCTCAAGAAAAAACAGATTGGCTAAACAGTATCCGCTTAGATATTACAACAGAAGGTCAGAATGAGTTTTTTGACCGCCACTGGCAACGATTACATGCCATTAATAATAACCCTTGGTTAAAATCCGAGATTTTATATAAGAACATGGAAGCCTTTGCAGATGAAAATATTACCTATGTAGAATTTCAAATCTCCCTTGAGGAGTTTGAAAAACCGGATGGTAGCTTTTTTACCGAAGATGAAACCGCTGTTATCTTTCGTAATCGCCTGCTACAAGATGATGCTATAAAAACGGGCGTTGTGGTTCGTTTTCAAATGGGTTTTTTGCGTTTTCTTCCCAGTGCAGTCGATTTACTGAGAAAAAGTTATAAATTTGTACATGATAACAATGATCTTTGGGTTGCCGTTAACATGGTAGGTCGCGAGGATAATGCAAATGGTCAACCATTACGATTTCTAAAAGCCATGCAAGAGTTAAAATCCAAATACAAGGGAGTTCGCTTATCTATCCATGCCGGTGAATCAAAAAAGAAAAATTTCAACGTAAGAGATACCTTATTACTTGGTGCTGAGCGAATTGGACATGGCTTAAATTTAATACACGATATTGAAACTATGGATCGGATGCGACAAGGGCCTTATCTTATCGAAATAAATTTAATCAGCAATATTTTACTTAACTATGTCGATGATTTTAAGCAACACCCCTTTCCTTCATATCTACGAGGCGGAATTCCTGTAGCACTATCAACCGATGATCGCGGTATGTGGGATTCAACAATGACGGATGAATTTTTTGTCGCTGTGATAGAATTTGATCTTAGTTGGGATGAAATAAAATTACTC
>Ga0307492_10000419_pt1 | contig 18082 bp, 15 predicted proteins | sample SI3LmetaG_FD_202365 | JGI IMG/M metagenome (GOLD analysis project Ga0307492, IMG submission 202365) | Sea-ice brine microbial communities from Beaufort Sea near Barrow, Alaska, United States - SI3L | ecosystem: Environmental > Aquatic > Marine > Coastal | place: USA: Alaska | collected 2017-05-06 | reverse complement strand
GAGACAAACACTGTTTTTCAATGAGACAAACACTACAGCTCAGTCAATTATAAACCGAAGGTTCGCCTTCCGGTCGGGTTTTAAAGCGCTTGTGCAGCCACAGATATTGCTCGGGGTGTTCGACGATGCGCCGCTCCAGCCAGGCATTTATGGCACGGGCATCGCTCACATCATCACCACTGGGTATGTCCAGCGGTGCCTCGATGGTGGCCACAAAGCCGCGCCCATCTGCCCTCCGATAACCGCTGATGGGCACCACCAAGGCATTGCCCGCCTTGGCCAGCTTACTGGTCATGGTAAGGGTCGCCGTCGGCACGCCAAAAAATGGCACAAATACCGATGTTTCACGACCGTAATCCTGATCCGGTGCATACCAGAGTGTTGCACCCCCTTTGAGCGCCCGCAATATACCCTTCATGTCTTTGTGGGCCAGGGTGGCGGTGCAGTAACGCTCCCGGGCGCGGGTGATAAAGTAGTTAAACAGGGGGTTATCGTCTTTGCGATAGACAAAGGTTAAATCGACACGGTCGACGATCAGCGAGCCAGTAATATCGATGGGCCCGAAGTGCCCGCTCAGAAGTATCACACCCCGACCGGTCGCTTGCGCCCGACGCAGATGTTCGAGGCCCTTAACTTCCAGCTGCATCGAATGATTCGGTCGGCACCAGGCCAGCGCCGTTTCAAAATAGTTCAAGGTATTGGAATAGAATACCGCTCGCACCAAGCTTTGCTGAGCCAAGGCATCGAGGTGCGGAAAACAGAGGCGAATATTGGTCTGTGCGACCTTGCGTCGACTCGCCACCAAACGGTAGAGTACATGAGCCAGACCCCGGCTAACCAACAGTCGCACGCGCACCGGCAGCCAGGCCATCAGATAGAGGCCGGCGATGGCCAACCAGGTGGGCCAAAACACCGGTGCTAGGAAGTCCCGAAACCGATGCTGTTCGGTGACCCGAGAATTCTTTTGATTTTTCCGCCGAACGGGCTTGTTACTGGCTTCACGCATGCAGTACTAACTCAATAAATAATATAGGCTTAGCAGTATGCCGTGCGCATTCAGCGACGGCAATTTAAATGCCCCGAGGCCACCATGACAAAAGCGCTACCAAAGTTCCTGACCCGCCGCACGGCGGCTCATCGAGCCATCGCGACACTGCAGCAATGGCGGTTATATCTGCAGGGTTGGCAGGATGCGCGTGCTGCGCTTAAAGCCCGGAAAGCCTGAGGTTAACCGTTGTGCGCTAACTCAGCACCAGTACACCGTCGATCTCCACCGCCACGCCTTTGGGTAGGGCAGAGACTTGGACGGCGGCTCGGGCCGGGTACGGCGGGCTAAAATAGGTCGCCATTATCTCATTGACCAGGGCAAAGTGGCCCAAGTCGATAAGGAAGATATTGACCTTAACCAGTTCATTCATCGAGCCACCTGCGGCTGCGCACACGGCACTCAGGTTCTTAAACACCTGATGGATTTGCGCCGCCATCGCGTCATCGAGCACGGTCATCGAGACCGGATCGAGCGGTATTTGGCCCGACAAGTACACCGTCTGGCCGACCTTAACCGCCTGGGAATAGGTGCCAATTGCGGCTGGCGCCAAGTCCGTTTTAATAAATTCTTTGCTCATATTGAGTCTCCTGTAAAAAAACACTATTCATCGGGATATATTTTCATAAACTAGCGGTCCCCCGCTAGTTGTTAAAGGGTGCCACTAAATCGTCGTGATCTAGGCAACAACAAGAAACTGCTGGCTCATCACCCATCAACCGGTGTCATGACTGGCTGATTCATAAGCAATTTAGAGGTATTCCATGAGCTGGACTGTAAAAGATGCGATCGAACTCTACAACATTAACCGCTGGTCTGAAGGGTTTTTTTCGGTAAACGAAGCCGGCGACACCATCGTTAATGTGGCTAACAATATATCCCTTAAGGAGATAGTGCTGGCGGCTCGAACCAAGGGCTTACAGCTGCCGCTACTGGTGCGTTTTCCGCACATTTTGCATGATCGTGTGGCGCAAATCACCACGGCTTTTGCCAATGCTATTGCCAATGAGCAGTATCAGAATGAATACCAGCCCCTCTACCCCATAAAGGTCAACCAGCAACGTCGAGTAGTGGAAGAAATCATCAATGGCCAACGTCTCGCCGGCACCTCCCAGATCGGCCTGGAGGCCGGCAGCAAACCGGAACTGATGGCGGTTCTCGCCGAGGCGTCGAAAGGCCCTACCACTATCGTCTGTAACGGCTATAAAGATGAAGAATACATCCGCCTGGCACTGTCCGCGGAAAAGCTCGGCCATCAGGTTTATCTGGTGGTAGAAAAATCGAGTGAAGTCGATTGGATTCTCGATATTTCCGACGCTATGCAGGTCCTACCTAGGATAGGTGTGCGTGCACGCCTGGCCAGCACCGGCAAGGGTAAATGGCAGAACACCGGCGGTGAAAAGTCAAAATTCGGCCTAACCGCCTCAGAAATCATAGCCGTCACCGAACGCTTGCGAGCGCTCGATAAACTCAGCTATTTTCAGCTGCTGCATTTTCATCTGGGTTCCCAGATTGCCAATATTCGCGACATCCAAATTGCCTTGCGCGAATGCTCACGTTTCTATGTTGAATTGCGCAAGTTGGCGGTACCCATTGCCATTGTCGATGTCGGCGGTGGCCTCGGCGTAGACTATGAGGGTACCCGCTCGCGCGAGTCCTGTTCAATGAACTATTCGACGCAAGAATATGCCAACAATGTGGTCTACGCCTTTCGCCAGGCCTGTGAACTGGCTGAACTGCCCCACCCGAAAATCTTTAGCGAGTCGGGCCGAGCGGTGACCGCCCACCATGCGGTGTTGATTGCTGACGTCGCCGAAGAAGAAACGCCCGATATCTCCGTGCCGGATCAGCCCCTGGACGATGCACCCAATATCCTCAAGGAACTCTGGCATTGCTACCAGTGTACGCTGATTCACGAGCGCCCCTATGCCGAGCTCTACCACGATGCCTGCTCGTTTCTGAACGACGTACACGATGTCTACAACCACGGCACCCTGACACTGCAGCAACGCGCCCACGCGGAAGAAATCACCCGTTCCATCAATCACATCATCCGTCGGCAACTGAATCCAGCGAAACGGGCGCATCGTGATATGATCGACGATCTGAATGAAAAGATGGCCACCAAGCTGTTTGTTAACTTCTCGATGTTCCAGTCGCTGCCAGACGTTTGGGGCATTGATCAGATCTTTCCCATCCTGCCGTTAACCGGACTGGATCGAGAGCCCTCTGTGCGCGGCATCGTGCAAGACATTACCTGCGACTCCGATGGTAAGATCGACTTCTATGTCGATGGTGAAGGCGTCGAGTCGACCCTGCCCTTACCAAACTGGCAGCCGGATGAGCGTCCCTGGTTGGGCTTCTTCATGGTCGGGGCCTATCAAGAAATTCTCGGCGATCTGCACAATTTGTTTGGCGATACCGACAGTCTCGATGCCGTCTTTGCTGAGGATGGCGAGCTGATCCTGCAAAATACGCGCAAGGGCGATTCGATCGAGCAGGTTTTGAATTCGGTGGGCTACAGCCGGGAAATGATGGTTAGCGCCTATCAGTCTCAACTGCAGGCCAGCACGATGAGCCTGACCGAACGGCAGTACTTGCTTGACCAGTATCGCAAGGGACTCCATCAAGTGACCTACTTAGAACCGCGCCAGAAGGCGGCAGAGTAGCACTGTATCGGACAGTCCTAGGAGCACTGTATCGGATAGTCCTAGGGGCACTGTATCGGGTGGTTCTAGTATCCCCGATACCGTATTGCCAAGATCCGGGCCATCGATGGGCCCGTCAATCAAACTTCGTTATTGCTGAGCAGATCGTTTAACACCACCCGAGGCACACCCAGGGCACGTAAGACGCTGCCCACCACGGCCTTGATGGACGCTTCCAGATTGAATTTCGCGCCCTGTTCGGTCGCATCAAACACCGGCTGATGGGCATCGATCAGAGCAATCCGGTCGGATCCCAGCTTGGTTTTCATAAAATCCACGCTCGGCTGCACGTTTTCGATATAAAACTGAAAACGTTTGTGCAGCGATTCTTTGTCATCATCTTCACGCCCCCGGGCCTGGGCGCGAGCCATCATTTCCTGTCGACTGATACTCAGATGCAACACCTTCAACACCGGAATATTCATCGAGCTCAGGAATGCTAACAGATGTTCGGCGGCGCGTTCGGTACGCGGGTAGCCATCCAGGATAAAGGACTCTTCCCGGGTCGAACGGGCCTGTTCAATATGGGCCGCGACAAAATTTTCAGTCCACCGATTGGGCACCAGCAGACCATTCATGGTGCAGAATTCCAACCACTGCAGCTGTGAAGTGAAGTGGGCCATATCGGGCTTTTGGAAGAATTTCTCCAGTGCCGCCTGATACGACAAGACCTTTTTGGTTAGACTTTCTGTGGTATCTACACAGTCAAATATATTGGTCTGGTCACTTAAATCGTATTTGCTTGCCAGCAGCTGGGCAAAGGATGGATCCTCCTTGGCCCCGCGGAAGGTACTGCGCAGAATTTCACCCATCGACAAATGCGCTTCCGGGCGAATCGACAAAGTACGGCACAGGGCACTGGCGACCTCACCCTTGCCGCAACTGGACGGCCCGGTCAGAATAATAACGCCCGGCTCGCGCACTCGGACCTTGTCGACGTGCACCAAGGACGTTATTCGACTCTGCATTTCCATATTTCCCTCACTATAAGCTGCATGGCCACCCTGTCGGGCAGTTTTTGAATAGACCTGGCTTACTGTGGAGCCTGGTTGATAACGAACCGCCGAGCCAGGGTCGCGCAAAATTGGCGCGATTTTCGCTATCTTTGACGCTAAGTGCAAGCCGGTTTGCCGCTGCCGAGTGAATAAAGCGCAGAGTAAACCATCCCAGGCCATCTCAGGCCTTTTCAAACCGTCTCGAACCGTCTCGACGTCTATTCAATATCATGCCCATGGTCGCCTAAATAATGGCCCGGGCGGACCCTATTAACAACAGTGATAGCAGTGACCAATGGATACAGTATCAGCCCACCAGCAGGCTTTACTTAAACTAACAATTGCCTAAGAAAAAGGCACCAAAGCCCTCCCCTATAGTAGCTAACGGATTCTGCTCAGTTAACCGAATCTTTGAGCGCTTTACCCGCCTTAAACGCGACGGTATTGCTGGCCGGGATCTCAATTTCTTGCCCGGTTTGAGGGTTTTTGCCCTTACGCTTGGCGCGTGAGCGCGCTTCAAAGGTGCCAAAACCAACCAGGGTAACCGATTCTTTCTTGGTAACCGTCTGAGTAATTTGATCCAATAAAACGTTCAATACCTCACCGGCTTTCTCTTTGGTCAGGTCCGCACGTTCGGCAATCGCCGCCGCTAACTCGGGTTTTCGCATAGCCACTTCCTTCCTGTCATTATTATTATTAATCGTTCACCAACCAACAGCCCGTTGTCGCAGCAGAAGCAGCAGTATGGGTCGAACTAATGAGGTCTCTAGGTTAACCACCTTGGAGCGATTTTGCCAAGACTTTACCCGCTAAATAATGGCTATCTTGGCTGGTTTTCAGCAAATTTGACACGAAATAACCGCTGTCTCTCGATTTGCGGTGGTGACCCGACCCAGTGCCGGGGTAAACTGCCCATTCAATGTCCCTAAATGAAAGCCGTGACCGAACCTGAATTCGACCCTAGATACGACCCAGATACGTGCAACTTTAACTGGCAAAGCCTGGCGGCGGTACAATGCGCCATACCAGACGAACTCCACTATTGGTTGGCATTACCCTCTAGTCTGACCCAGGCGCTGAGGCAGCGCAGTGACGCTTTTTCGGTCGAGGTGCTCGACCAGCGCCACGTCAGTCTGACGCTGCCGATCGATGGCTTCAGTGATTTATTGGGTCCTTGCCCGATGTTTTCCCGTAAAGTGCTACTGAAACACGGCGCTATACCCTGGGTGGCCGCCCATACGCTGATTCCCGAGCGCAGCTTAGAACGGGGCGGCCTGGAGCAGTTAACCCAATTGGCCAACCAGCCCCTGGGCGAATTGCTCTTTGCGACCCCGGGTGTGACCAAGGACAATCTCCAGGTCTGTGCCACCGGACGCGGCTGGGGTCGGCGAGCGCGCTACCTCTTGAATCATCAGCCATTGCTGGTGAGTGAATTTTTTTTACCTGAATTGATAGCTTATGAACACGAACGCCTTACATTATTACATCAAGCTCACCCGACTTGACCGACCCATCGGCATCTATTTACTGCTGTGGCCGACCCTAAGCGCGCTTTGGCTGGCGGCCGAAGGCTTTCCGGGCCTGCCGATGGTGCTGATCTTCACCCTCGGCGTCATCCTTATGCGCTCGGCCGGTTGTGTAATCAATGACTTCGCCGATCGTAAAATCGATGGTCAGGTCAAACGCACCGTCGCGCGTCCGTTAGTGTCTGGGCTGGTCTCGTCACGGGCTGCATTGTGGCTATTTTTCAGCCTGCTCCTGCTGTCCTTTGGCCTGGTATTGTTGACCAATGCCAATACTGTCGGCATGTCTGTTGTTGCCCTGCTTTTGGCCTCAGCTTACCCCTTTATGAAACGCTACACCTATTTGCCCCAGGTTGCTCTGGGTGCCGCCTTTGCTTGGGCGATTCCGATGGCCTATACCGCCTTGGCGGTGCCGCTGTCCGATATTGCCTGGCTGCTGTTTAGTGCGACCGTCTTGTGGACGGTGGCCTACGATACACTGTACGCCATGGTCGACCGTGATGATGACCTCAAGATCGGCATGCGTTCAACAGCGATCCTGTTTGGCGATGCCGACCGCCTGATGGTTGGACTTATCCAGCTCTTGACCTGGATTACCTGGCTGATAATTGGCTTCAAAGCCAATTTGGGACTCTTTTGGTGGCTGGGCTTGGCGGTCAGTGCCGGTCTGTTTGCTTACCAACATTGGTTGATTCGTACCCGCGACCGAAGCGCTTGCTTCGCAGCCTTCTTGAACAATCACTGGATCGGCATGGTATTATTTGTCGGCTTGGCGTTGAATTATCTGGTCGTTATTTGAGAACCAGATCACAGCTGTCACATTTATGTCATCAAAGCTTCGTTAAATGTCCGTATTCCCAATAAGCACACCGAAACGAGGCAATACGTATGTTGACCCGAACTGTTCTAATTGTTGATGATGAGGCGGCGATTCGCGAAGTAATAGCCGCCGCTCTTGAAATGGCCGGCTATCACACGGTCGAAGCCGCCAATGCGCAAGATGCGCACAGCCTGATCGTCGACCAGAAACCCGATCTTATTCTACTCGACTGGATGATGCCTCAGGTCAGTGGGGTAGAATTAGCACGACGCCTTAAACGGGATCCATTAACGGCCGAAATCCCGATTATCATGCTGACCGCCAAAGGCGAAGAGGATCACAAGATCTCCGGTCTAGAGGCCGGCGCCGATGACTACATAACCAAACCCTTTTCCCCGCGTGAACTGGTCGCGCGGTTGAAGGCAGTATTACGCCGCTCGACCCCGGCCGGCATCGATACTCCGATCGAGGTAAATGGCCTCAAACTGGACCCCAATTCTCATCGGGTGAGCGTGCACGACGCCGAACTGACTATGGGTCCGACCGAATTCCGCCTGTTGCAGTTTTTTATGAGCCATACCGAGCGCGCCTATACCCGAAGCCAACTGCTCGACCAGGTCTGGGGCGGCAATGTCTATGTCGATGAGCGGACCGTTGATGTCCATATTCGTCGTTTACGTAAAGCCTTAGGTGACGAATACAAACTATTAATCCAAACTGTGCGCGGAACCGGTTACCGGTTCTCAACCAAGGTGACCGAAACGGACCCTACATGATTCGAGATTTACGACGCAGTCATTACCAACAACTCACCCTATCCCTGCTCGGCGCTGCCATGGTCGGTTGGGTTTTTGGCCGACCCTGGGCGTTTCTCGCGCTCTCCTCGATCGGCTATCTGATCTGGATTTCGTATCAGCAGCACCGGTTGATCGCCTGGCTCATCTCCGGCGCCCGAAAAACGCCGCCTGAGGCGGTCGGCCTCTGGGGCGTTATTTTTGACCACCTGTACCGGGTGCAACGCGATCATCGCAAACAGGTCAGCAATTACCGCGAAGTGGTGCAGCGCATGCGCTCCTCCACCGAGGCACTGGCCGACGGCATCATGCTGCTCGATGCCCAGGGCAACATCCAATGGTGGAATAGCGCAGCACGGGATCTGTTGCGCCTGCGCAAGGAGGATAGCGGCCAGCTGCTGATCAACCTATTGCGCGAGCCCAGGTTCATCAAGTTCTACCACAAAAACATGCACCGCGAGCCGATCACACTGGAGAATCCGGCGCGTCTTAATTGCCATATCCAGGTGATGATGACCGTGTTCGGCAAGGGTGAGCGGCTCTTAGTGCTGCGCGATGTAACCCGTTTGCAGCAACTTGAAATGATGCGTCAGGACTTCGTCGCCAACGCCTCCCATGAACTGAAAACACCCTTAACGGTGTTCAAAGGACACCTGGAAAACATCCTCACCTTGGCCGACAATTTGCCCCCCCCGGTGACTAAGGCACTGCTCAGTATGAGCAATCAAACTCAACGAATGAACAATCTGGTCAGCGACCTGCTGATGCTAACTCGCCTCGATGCCGCCACCAGCAGCACCGAGGGCCAAGCCATCGATGTGGGCCAGATGCTGACCCAAATTCAGATCGATGCGCTCGAACTGTCCGGCGCACAACAACACCTGATCACCATTGACTGTCAGACCCGGTGCCAATTACTGGGCAGTCCGGGGGAAATTCGCTCGGTACTGAATAACCTGGTGTTTAATGCCGTCAACTACAGTCCGCCCGGCAGCAAAATCGACATCTGCTGGAAGACGACCAGCAAAGGCGCTGTGCTCAGCGTAGCGGACCAGGGTCGTGGTATCGAACAACACCATATTCCGCGCCTCACCGAGCGCTTCTACCGCGTCGACCCGGGTCGTTCCAGTGCGGTCGGCGGCACCGGGTTGGGCTTGGCGATCGTCAAACACGCCCTGCAACATCACGATGCCCGACTCGATATCAGCAGCCAGAGCAATCGCGGTTCGGTGTTCAGTTGTATATTCCCCGAGGAGCGACTGATCGACCCGTCGCTAGACGAATCGGATGAGGCCTTGATAGAAGACAACAGCGCTCCATTGGCCGACCCAGCGAAAACGGGCCGGCCCGGAGCACCGTTTGAGGCTGCGCAAAACGACAAGCAACGGGGTTTGGATCGCGCCTAACGCACCTGAGCCACATAGTGACTTAAAATTTCCAGCTTAACCGGGTCGTCATCGACCACATGGATCGAAATTTGCGCAGTGTGACAGTCGAGCGATTTTTCCTGCAATTGCACCGCAGTGGTAAAGGTATTGATCCGAGCAACCTCATCGGGCCGGTTTTTAGTGGCAATATCGATCACCACCTGTTCGAGCACTGCTGGCGACGGCGAGTCGCTAAAGTCGATGCTAACGGTTATATCGGTTAAGCTGATATCGCGCAATATACCCTGCCACTGTCCCTTGGGGGAGCGCAGGGTCACCTTCCCCAAAGCGCGTAACGCCGACCGCGACTTGGGTTGATCCGCCTTGGCGACCAATTTTGAACTCGGCGATCCGGCTGTCAGTAGACTGGCTGAGGCGCCGTCTGACCTGGGCTGTAGTACCGTTTTCTGAACCAGTGGCGTGGCCGTCAAGACTGATGCTGAATCGTTTCCGGTTCCGCTGCTGGTCGAGTTCATGGTTGCTGAGCCCTTTAAAATGGCCCGGATCAGCTCGCGATGGTTCACCATTAACAGCTTGAAGACCTTTTTCAACAGCTGTTCACTGCTGAAGGGCTTACCGATGTAATCGGACACGCCCGACTCAACGGCCTTAATGACGTGCGACTTGTCGCCTCGACTGGTCACCATCATAAACGGGCTATTAGGCTTTTCCTGTTCCGTTTCACGGGCTCTTAACCACTGCAATACTTCCAGACCGGACATCTCCGGCATTTCCCAATCGCACAGGACCAGGTCATAGGTGCCCTTGTTGAGCATCGACTGGGCCTTTTTGCCATGGACTGCCTCGTCTATATGGCACTGGGTAAAATGGCTCCTGAGCGTGCGCTTAATAAGGTCACGAATGAAACCGGCGTCATCTACCACTAAAAATCGTAGTTTGTGCATTGCATCCTCCTAAGTATCCGGTTATCAACAGAGCTTAGCAGTTAGCCTACTATTCTCCGTTATTCCACTGATTTTATTAGCCATCTCCGTCTTTTGGATCTGGCCGACAGACAGCCTACAGCGCGCGCCGGCATTATTAGGGTAGCGCAAAGGGCTTAGCGCTCAATTGCCAACGCAGCGTATCGGGCTGGACCTGGAACAACTGCACCTGCCGGTAGCGCATGTCCTGTGCCACCAGATCCTGCACGGCCTGTTTAACCATCGGCGGTGTGTTCATTGCGGTATAGATCTGGCTAACGGCGTTCTTTGGCAAGCGAATCTCCGCCGCACTGGCCGCCGTGCGGGCATAGGCCACGCGCCATTCGTCACGCGCTCGGTGTTCGGCATGGTCACAGAAGAACCCTGGCAAGGGGTTGTTCGGACTGATGGCAAACTCATGATCTGCGCCATAGCTGACCCGACGTAACAGAACTGGCTGCCCGGCCGTAGGCAAGAACATTGGGCTTCGGCTGTTCAGGGCGACACAAATACCCGATTGATTTGCGGCCAGGGCCGACCAACCAAAATGACTTAAGGCGCTGCTAAAGAGCCGCAAAAAACCTATTTTGTCCAGTCGACTCTTATTATAGCCGAGGTCCGTCGGTTGGCGCTTCGCCAGGACCCGGGCACGGATGGTCTCGGCCAGCTTGTCGGCCTGAGCCTGAAACGCCTCGAACGACAGCAGTTGCCGGATGTTATCGGGCAGGCGCTGATAGTCGCGTGCCAGTTCGGCATCGAATTCCTGTACAGTCACCACTTGAGCGCCGCGACCTTGCCAGCGGTCCAGATCAATATAGGGTGACAGTAGCGTCAAATCGTCCTGCAGCGGCAAGACACCGCTCTTAAGCGCCTGCACCAGCGACACATCGCCGTACAGAAACAATACGGCTTGGTCGGTCGATTTTACACCTGTCATGGTTAGGCCCTAGATTATGAGTCGGAAAACTGGGCGGAGTTTGACGCATCCTGAGTCATTTGTCAGGGCGCGCTTATCACCGCAACCTGTCTGACCAAGACATTGGCTCGGAAAAACGCGTGTCGGGGGCAATTGGCCTGCCAATAAGACGGAAATTGCCCACAACTGCGGGTAAATCTTCCGTAACAACCAGTCACTTTGTAAGAGATCTCCTACAAGTACTGTAAGAATATGGGAGATTCTTGGGGTCGAGTCGACACAACAACCCGCACAGCCCATGCCTTGGCCAGGGTCGCCAAAAGCCCTGCCTAAGTACCCTGAGGGCAGCCAATGGCAGGCAAAAAAATGGGTATACTGACACCAGTTCAAGATGAACGGGCAAACGAACAGGACCAACGGACGGTAAGGTGGGCATGAGGCCGATCGGAATTAAGTCTAGGACGGACTGGAATGGACTCCCAAGGAAGCAAGCACACAGAACTAGGAAGCACACAGAACGGAACAAGGAAGCACACAGAAAGGAACAAGGAAGCACCAGGAAGGTGGCATACCAGCGGAAGGTCGGAGTTTGGCAGGAGGCCAATCAGGAATAAACCCAGGATGGGCTGAAATGAAACCTCAAGGAAGGCGTTGTATTGACATAGGAAGTACAAAGTTAACTTCCGTTCAGGATGAACAAAATGGAGGCAGCGCTAGGAAGGTAGATCACCAGCGGAGGGTGGGAGAGGCACGAAGCCGATCTAGGAAAAGTCTAGGAATGGACGCGCACAAACTCTCAAGGATGATGCACCAACCGTACTGGACGTACAGGTAAGTTGTTCGATGCAGCCTTACCAAACAGAGTTCGTTGATAGACTACCACTGCTTACGACTCCAGGGGAAAGCCTACTTTCCCCTTTTAATATGTCCCTCCTAAACCAAACGGCACTGCCCCATTCGGTGGCCCTATACTGTAATGACCAGCCAAACTTTATTCGCCCGACGCCACAACCGGTAGCCTTGACTATTCCAGGCCCGACAGCGCTGCGAGCAAAAGGGCCTGTTTTACTCGCGTATTTGTAAGAGATCTCCTACAAAGCACGTAAGTAAAAAGGCCTTAGCTTTACATGCCATTTAACTGATATTTACACAAAGCCACGTCTGGCGCGGCCAGTGTGTTATTTTGCACAATAGGGTTATTTTTGTGGCTAATTCTTAACGAAAACCCAGGACGATACACCCCTATACTCTCTCTCGTTCAGGAAGAACAGGCACAATAGAAACGATGGAACGGTTCGACAAAAATTGAACCAACGGCTCGGATGCCGAACAATTGGACCCAAGGAGTCAGGGTCGGCAAGGATGCAACAAGGATAGCTTGGGATCGGTATAGGATGTACTTGTTGGCTCACGGATAGAGTCAAATCAGGAAGAACCTTACTCAGATGAGTAGAGATTTAAACGCCCGAGGGGAGCCCAGCTGCCCTCGGGTACTCTTATGCCCCAAGTTAAGTCCGCACCCGAAAATCCGCGCTACCCAGTTCACCAGCAGTCCCGCGGCACACAATAGCCAAGCTGCGGCAGCCCGTTTGGCAATGCCAACACAGCCTCGCAGTAATGACTCCGCTAGCCTTTGCGACTTTGGCGTTCTGCCAACACACCCAACAATAGAAAGGCCGCGATCACCACCAGGCCGAGCCACAGACTGCCGGCCGAGAGCATCAGACGGCGTAACAGCGGGATAAGCAAGAGGGTCGCCGCGCCATAGCCAAACACGCAGAACGCGACGAACATCAGCGTGCGGACAACAAAGTGCGCCCCCCGAACCAGCACCCAGATAGCTCTGTTGAGCCGAGCGCCGTAAATAGCCAGTAGAGTCAGCACCAAGGTTGAGGCGATAAAGGTCAGGTGGGGTCGAAACCAGCTGGAAATTTCTGCAAGCAGTGAGGTGATTAGGTCCATTGGGGGGCTCTATTGATGTGGTTTGGACAAAGGCATAGGTCTGGGAACCAAGCTACAGGGCCCCAAACGACACCAGAGTGTAGCCTGATAAGTCTGAAACGCCAAAAACCGGTACGCTTGGTCCTGAATTTCTACACAGCACCCTGGTTAGATTATCTGCCAACATCAGGCTTGTACTGAGAGGTATGCGCAAGGCAAACCTTCACCACAAGGCTTGATAATGGTATCCATAAAGCAAAAAAAACCGCTCAGTTAGAGCGGTTCAGCAGCTGTTCAACGACCAGCGTCCTAATTACCAGTTATCAAAACTATAGCTAGCGGTGCCGTTCAGAGCTCCGGGTAATGAAGCGCCGTCCCAGACGACAAGATCTCCTGCCGTGGTCGCAAACCCGCCATTCGCCGTTAACGTTGACACTTCCAGGCTGTCAAGCGCCAAAGCTGAGACTGTACGCATGACTAAATGGAATTCGGTATCTCCGTTTAAATCGTTATTTCGATCTGCTAAGCCGACAAAATCAGTCGCATCGAAATCTTTCAGCGGCTCACTGCCGGGGACAGTGATGGTATCGAAGGTCACACCGTCGGTACTTACGGAGTATTGGATATTAGCGCCGAAAACATCCATGCGATAACGGCGCCATTTGCCATTAAAGACGTCTTTTGTCTCGCCATCTTGCCATGTATCGCGTTCGGTCCAATTAGTCCCGTTACCGCCATCCCATGCCCGAGCAGTGACATAGCGCGTTGCTGACCAGTTTCCAAGGCCCGTTTTAATTAGCGTATCTTGCCACCAATCATCTGTATTGCGAGCCGATGCGTTTTCCTGGTCAAATACGGCCAACTGCAGACCCTCCCAACCAAAATTAATGGCCGAAAGCTCAACCCGGAAGTTCGCCGGTAAATCGCCATGCAGGGTGTAGTTCTTCCAGTTATATTGCTCAAATGGTGCCGCATATTTGAGCGTATCACCGGTTGCAATGGCCGCAGGGGGAGACTGGGCTAGAGTGCCTTGATACCAACCAGTTTGTGGCCGAATAGTGACCACATTTTGCGACGTGCTAAAGGTAGGAAGCGTTAAGGGATTGTCGAATCGATCGGTCATCGAGGTTGCGAACCCGCCCAGGGTGTAAGTTTCACCAAAGGTCATTGGCACCGTGCTTGGGAATAGCAGTGCTAATGATGCGTCCCAGGGTGACACGTCCGGCTGTGAGTTTTGTAGGTCTGGTACCATATGCAGTGTGCTACCGATCCACAGAGACATGAAGGGTATTGCGCCGTCATCGCCTTCAGGCTCAATATTTTGACTTGATGTCAGAGATAAGGACGCTTCAACAGATGCGTGATCCATCGGCTCTGAGAAGTCAACGCTCAACGAAAACATGTTTTCTGAATCGGTGAAAACTTCCAGCACTATTGGCAGTTCATTGTCATCGATCAAGGCCGTAGCATTAATGACTTCAATATCCTGAACAGCAGAGGCCGCGCCTGAGGCTGAGGCTGATTCTTGAATCGTCAAATAATCAGCAGAAGAGCTGGCAAAAGCTATATCAGCAGTGGCAATTTCACCCATGACAACGGTGTTACTGTCTAAGTTTAACGCCGAGAAATAGAGGATTTCTCCGCTCAGACGCCAGTTATAAATAGTATAACGATCAGCAAGTTCTAGCGGACTGTAACTGGCTATAGGATGTAATAGCGTTGTGACGTCCCGAGTGTCGAGGTTGACCATCTTAATGACATCAGCCGACAGGGCTCCCGGTACCGCTACAGTATCGGTGTAGTACAGGAAACCATTCGCTATTTGGAAGGGCGTACCCTGCATCCAAGACCACCAATCCGAGCCAAGATCCAACTCGAGTTTTGGCACTGCATCGAATGGCAGAATTTGAAACAGCTTTAAGGTCGGCGTCCAGATCCAGTCGTCCGTAACCGAATCGTAATTGTCTCGGCCACCTTCAAATACCCCATACAAACGACCATCGTCTGCTAGAATCACCCGCAGGGGCGTTGGGCTTTGCCAACCTCCGTTTTGCTTATTAGAGCCAAAGAGTGAGGTGTCTAAATTAGCAAAATTGGTAAAGCCACTGGCGTTAGGTCTGGCCAGTTGAATGCCCGTGGCATTCCCATTACCCCAGTTTTCGGTGCCATACAGAACAGTATTGCTTGAGTCCACGGCGAAAAAACTGATCCACATATCCGAATCGGTTAATGGCGTCACAGAACCATCTTCTTTAATCATTTTTAGAACATTACCAGCGGTATCTTGGTTAAAAGATTGGTATACCAGTTCACCAGAAGGCAGTACTAGGAAGAAACCGACCTGCTCAGTATCTTGAGATACAGCAGTGACCGTACCATCCGCTGCATACTTATACACAATTGGCAGCCAACTGCCCCAACCATTGATCCAGTAGTCGGTGATATCTTGGCAAACCTCGGTACTGGTTGCCTCGTCGAAATAACAATTTTCATACGTTTCTACTTCACGGGTAAAGCTTGTCGCTGCAAAATACATGTTACCCGCATTGTCGAATTGAATTGGCTTCTGGTTGCCTGACACCGCTTTCATGTAGTCGTCATCCATCGACTGAACAAATTTCCCTTCTGCGACACAGGAATAGTCGTTCGTAGCCACTTCAACTTCTAGTAGTGCACAGTTAGATTGCGCGATATAACGGCTGTAATCATTGGTATCGGTGCCGTCATAGTTATCCCAGCCGGTTTCCAGCGCCATATATACTTTTGTGCCGTCTGGATTGGCAACGGTGTACATCACTTTCAAGGGATAGTTCGTATCGATGGCCGGACTGGTATCACCGGCACTGTCCACGGCCAGCAAGTTTGAAGCGCCGGCTATTTCGTCTTCGGCTCGAGCTATTTTATACCTGAGCAATTGTCGACCGTCTCGGCTCGTAGTGCGCAGCGCTGCTTTATCCACCACTAGGAGATCTTCGTTCGCCACTAAGGTGACGGCGTCATCTAGATTAAAACTCAAGCTAATCTCATCGCTTGCAGCATCCAGGGATCCGGCGGGATCAGTACTAACATCAGAGTCCGTATCTTCGCTTGCAGCATCGAGGGATCCGGCGGGATCAGTACTTACATCAGAGTCCGTAACTCCACTCTCACTACAAGACGAAAGTAAGACCATAGATGCAGAAAGAGCAATGGTCGCGAAAAGTAACTGCTTATTCATTTTTATAGCTCCGAAAAATGACATAATTGCGATACTCGACAGTTAATTTGACTGCCTGTGGTGTGTTCCCAGCAGGGATGGAAGCTAGATTTGTAGCAATACCCAGCAACCAGCAAAAAAATAACGATCGTTTTAGATTGAAAATCAGGAATCGCACAATACTGCACTTATACCAAAAAAGCATTGTATTGTCAAATTGGCTATCTTTCCAAAAAAAGCCAACATCGGCCCATCTTGCCCGCAGGATCGTCATTAACTTAGATAACTCGTTACAGTCAGTGGAGACTTTTTAGCAAGCTTAAACTGGAGTGGTTTTTAAATAGCCCACAACGATAGAAACCCCGTGCCTTGTGGGCTAGCGGGCTGCTAATGTTTGGTGCGGACACCAAGAGTTGAGTTTCGGGCCGACTGATTGTAAGGGGTGAGCAAATTGGATACACACTTTATCTGGACAACTTAAGTTTAGATCGTGAGGGGCCGTGTCCCCAGTTTTGGTGGAGGCTGTAACCTTTGAAATCTTCGGGTAACGGTCACCCCGGGGCTTTCGTAGGCTGGGCCAATCGGCCCGACGTGAATCAACCGGGACACAGACCGACTGAAATGAGCATAAAAACTGGCTGCAGAGTTGGTGTCGGGTTTTGACCGGATGTTAAAATGGGGTAGTCGCTCATTGAATTTTTATTTGCTTGAATTTTAAGAGGTTATATCTTTAGCTCTACTTTCCAAATAGGCAAATCATGCCATTCATCAGGAAAGCCCATTCGTTTATTTTCGACTCCGTAGCGAGAAAACAATAATTTCAGGTCACCAGTTAGGGAAGAACCGATATCGATAATATTCAATAAGTGCTGCATCACTACAAGGGTATTATAAATTTTATGTTCAGTTTTATTCAAGGCGGTAGTAATTGATATGCGATAATTTACTGAGAGCGCTAGATCGATCTGAAACAATTAACCCTCTACTTTCTAGCAGCGATAACTGCTCTTCAAAGGTCAGTGGCCTCTTATCGAATTTCATCAATCCCCCACTATTGACCCTCCGGACATAAATAACCCGCCAGTTTGAGGTTGATTCCGAAGAAACATAGCCTTGGCGGGTATTATTAAATTCATTATAGAAACTTTAGCCAAAAAAAATCAACATATTAAATTAGCTCCATGCATCACAGAGATAACACAGAATCTTCCGATGATTTAAAGAGCTGAACTTTCTAATCCTTCAAAACGCAAAAACCCCCGCGCCTTATGGGCTACGGGGGTTTCTTTGTTTGGTGCCGACACCAAGAGTCGAACTCGGGACCTACTGATTACAAGTCAGTTGCTCTACCAGCTGAGCTATGTCGGCTAACGGATGCGAACTATATAGATGGAACTAAAAAAGGTCAACAAGCAATTGATTAATATGATGTTTTCTTCGTTTTCTGACGGCAAAAGAGCCTTCGGGAACCAGCCATAAGGGCCCATCAGAACAAAAAGCTGGCCGCCCCGCTAAGTAAGCTTTGCGGGCCGGCCGCCGAGTGCCCTAATCCAGCTTCTTGAGCTGTTCGGTGATCTTCTCCAGCTTCTTATGGCGCACATCCTTGCCTTTGACCAGATAGATAACCGACTCGGCCACATTACGCGCGTGGTCGCCAATACGTTCCAAGGAGCGCAAGGCCCACATCACATTCAAGGCTCTGGAGATGGAGCGTGGATCTTCCATCATCTTGGTCACCAGGGTGCGAATAGCGGTACCGTACTCTAGATCGACCGCTTCGTCCTGATGCATCAC
>Ga0307492_10000418_pt1 | contig 18124 bp, 14 predicted proteins | sample SI3LmetaG_FD_202365 | JGI IMG/M metagenome (GOLD analysis project Ga0307492, IMG submission 202365) | Sea-ice brine microbial communities from Beaufort Sea near Barrow, Alaska, United States - SI3L | ecosystem: Environmental > Aquatic > Marine > Coastal | place: USA: Alaska | collected 2017-05-06 | reverse complement strand
ACGTTATCATAAGATTGATCATGAAAATATGTTTCCTCACGAATAAATCCTAGAGATTCTAAAGCCTTCATAACTTCATATTCACCGGAAGAACAATTGAGTTCTCCGGTACACACTTGCGTATGTTGGGTAATGTATCCGGACGAAAACGTTTCTGAACATAATTCACAGATCACCGGGGAACATATTTTACATTGATTTTTTCGGGTTTCGTGCTCACAAATAGAACTCCCACCACATTTTATACACTCATATTTTCTTTTTTTATGTTCACAAATAGAACCTCCATTACAGTCCTTACAGGTTGATCTAATTTTTTTGTGCTCACATATCTGAGATCCTCCACACTTTTTACATGTCGATCTAACTTTTTTATGTTTGCAAATTTGCGACCCTCCACACGCTTTGCAGTAAGCTTTTATGATATTATGTTCACATATAGATGACCCTCCACACTCTTTGCAGTGACTTCTTAATTTTTTGTGTTCACATATAGAACCTCCCATGCATTCTTTACAGGTTGATCTAATTTTTTTGTGCTCACATATAGAACCTCCCATGCATTCTTTACAGGTTGATCTAATTTTTTTGTGTTTACATATTTGGGATCCTCCACATTTTTTGCAATACGCCTTGATTTTATCATGTTTACAAAATCGTGATCCTCCACACTCTTTACAGGTTGATCTAATTTTTTTGTGCTCACATATCTGAGATCCTCCACACTTTTTACATCGATATTTAATCTTTCCATGATCACATATAGAACCTCCCATGCATTCTTTACAGGTTGATCTAATTTTTTTGTGCTCACATATTCCGCCACCGCCACATACTTTACATGTCGATCTAACTTTTTTATGTTTGCAAATTTGCGACCCTCCACACGCTTTGCAGTAAGCTTTTATGATATTATGTTTGCATATCGAACCGCCACCACATTCTCCACATCGGGTCTTTCTCTTTCCATGCGAACATTTAAGTTGTAGGGTTCTTTCTCGGGACTTTTTCAAACAATCTTTGCACATCTTCATGAAACTTCCACACCGCTTCTTTGTGAAAAACCTATGGGGCAAATTCACTTTACAACGGGTACACTTTCGTTTTTCCTCTTCCAAATCGGAATCTGTATCTGAGTCTGACATTATTGCAATTTATTGTAGTTTAGTGTTATATACTGCTATATCATATAATCTTTAAATCACTTCTTCGCGAAATTTACGTCCACTTCGACGAATCCGTCCATTACACTTATACAACCCGATGACTGGAATTTATACGTTACATTTAGGAAATCCGCCATGACCATCACGTTAGACAATGCAATGATCTGAGGGCGCTCCTGCTCCGTACTGATTTGCGAGGTCAAAGTGCTTTTCACATTGATTTTTTGGGGGCGGTGCATTGTCTCGTAATTATTTGTGCACTTATTCCACTGGGCAAGGTTAAGGCGATAACCATCAAGGATACAGCGTTTGATCTTTCGAATTTCCTCGATTCCTTCATCCAAGTTTCTCTTGAATATGTCATTGAGATTGTAAGTCCCGGTTTCAAGATCAAGACCATTCCAATATGGGTTCACTCCGATCGAAATAAAACTTTCAATTAGTTCGTCTCGGGTGTAAATCACATCAACTAGACCACTATAATAAATTTCATTAGCATCGCACCATTTTTGAATGTAATTAATTGAAAACTTTGTCGTTGATCCCTCTTTGACCATTTCTTCTATACGACCAACTTCATGCATGAATTCATTCCAAATAAATAAACAATCGATAAACTCGTCAGCAATCAGCGCCCTGTTGTAAAATTGAGATGTACTCTCGTCTAAATTTGCCGGATTGCGAGATTTGTATTTTCTGCTGCATATCATTCGCCTTTCAACCTGCAAGAATGATGCGATTGTAATAAGATCCAAAATATTTGCACCGTGGCAAAACCCGGCAAATATCATGCGAACGGGTTCGATTTTTACCTTTCTTAACAAGTTAACATGATAACCCAAAACCGTGGGATTATAGTTGATGTCAATAAGACCGAGGATGTATAATTTCTCGAGAGAGTAGCATAACCCACTTGAGGACGGCGGTGCAAAAAAGTCTAGACTTTTAAAATCTATGTCATTCTCCGAGGTTATCTTGTGCCAGCTTGGTCTAAGTTTATACTGCCTGAATAAAGTTTTCTGTTCAACTTCTGAAAAATCCTGAGGATTAACTTCTTCCATGGTTGTTTTAGTTTCGTTTACAATAATGTTAAGTAAAAACACTGTGATGTCGTCCGTGATAAACTTGGAGTGTAGGTCGCAGGGCAAATCCTCAAATGTTTTTTTAGTATAACACGGATACCATTCACCCTGGGCTAACCGACCAACACGACCCTGTCTTTGTTCCGCCATATTTTTTGTGACGTTTTTGTTCAACAGAATTTCTGTTCCGAAATCTGGGTTAAATTCGGGAGACAGAACCCATCCCGTGTCAATGCAATATTTTAAAGTTTCGATGGTGATTCCGGTTTCTGCAATCGGAGTGGAAACAATTATTTTACGAGCAGCCGGAACGTACGATTTAATTTTTCCTAACTTTTTGTCATCCACGGAATATATGGGAGTTTTCAGATACTTGATATCGGAAAACAAATTACGATAATCCCTGCCGCCTTCCTGGAAACTTTGTCTGTTTAATAAAATAGGAAGAATGAAATGCTTCTTATCGGAGCCTCCCTTCTTATCAAGTTCCTTAACGTACTGTTTAGAATATTCCAATCCTTTTACCGTAGCAACTGCGTTGAACATATTAAGACCTTCGATGAGAACTTTTGCATCTTTTTTATTTTTTACGAAGATAATGATGTCACGTACGGAACTTGATAAATCAGATATATTGTTAACGTGCAATTCCAAAGATTTATGAAGTGCGTATGTAAGATAATTGTGTACGTCATACTCAGGGAAATGTGGTATGATGGGAAACGTACGACCTTCTACATCGATGAAATTACATGGAGGGCATTCAAAATAATCAATGAAAGGTTTAGGATCAAAGGTTGCACTCATCAAGATCAAAAACGGACAGTTGGGTTCATTCCAATATTCCATCATAAATTTCTTTATCAAGTAGAGATTTGTTTCAGTGTTGATGTCTTTCTCATGAATTTCGTCGATGAGAATAAAACTGTGTCTTTTGGCGATTTCCTCGGGTGTCGAGGATGCTAACATATTGAGCAGGATACCAGGGGTCATAGATGTGATGCCTCGTTCAGCTGGCCGAAAGGTTCGTGAACCAGTTTGGTAGCCTACGTTTAGACCCATGGTCAACTCCCTGAAAATCTGGGCCATATCTTGGGCTTTATCAATTGCAGTCAAAACCTTTGGCTGCGTAATGGTGATACCACGCCTGTCAGTCTTGTGGAAGGCTTTATACAGCTCTGGAGCAATTGTGGTGCTTTTCCCTGAGCCCGTACCGCTCCTGATCAGGAGGACCTTATGCCCTATTTTCTTGGGTAGAATTTTGGCCGAAGAACTTCTAGTTTCGGTTCTCCTTTCGATAAATTGAATGATGTAATCTATTGCTCTTATATTAGGTAAATTTTTGACATCCTCGAAGCTCATATGAGAACTTTTTTTTACAACCCCTTTCTTGAGTAATGTTGGTAGAGGCATGATTTTGTTAAATTACTTATATTAATACCTTTGAATAATTTTAACAAAAAAGGAAGATTCAATCAAAAAGGAAGATATTATAAAATTCCAAAAAAATTGAATATTGTGTGTTGAATTATACACACATTATCTTACAACTCAAACTTTCAAAATGGCTCATTCATACGTAACAAAGGTAAAGACTTTCAATGGGGGAACCCCACCTGCTCGCTGGTTTGACATCCAAACCAAGATTCCAGGCTGGAATCTAGGCGAAAAGATCCTCGTGACCGACTTCGAACATAAGGAGAAGGTCACCACCCGCAACAGGGCAGTTATCGTCTTCCAAGATCGAAAGGTTCTTCAGAACAGCGGTGCTGGATGCGTTACCGCAGTCCCAGTATGCATCATGGATGCTGAAGATGCCTACATGAAGTCCTTCTTTGAGAAGGATAGCAATCCAGTCTTCCGAGGTCAGGTAGGTCCGGTGTACGTAATTCCGCTCCTAGATCTCACCTCTTCTCCCGACCACAAGTACTACTTTGGCGATTCCGCTGCGATGTTCGTGACGGCTCGCCGAGGCGGTAACGAGTACAACGAGCCGAACATCGCCAATGCTTTGGCATGCTCTCTCCAGTCCATCAGTTACAACTTGGCTCTGGAAATTACGCTTGACTCAAAGGTTCCTGACGAAAAGAAGCAGCACTTCATGATCACAGCGCTTCGTGAAATGGCCTTCGTTGCCCGGAACGCAGCAGCATTCAGCAAGGATATTCGAAACATCTTCGAAGTTCTTCCTCTTGCAGCCAACTCCAGCGACACACTTCAGTCTATTCTGATGTGTTTCCTCTTTGACAAGACTCCGTGCGATTCCATCCTAATCAACTGGGTTGGTCTCATCATCAAGCGATACTTCCGACACGCAGCAAAGAACAGGAAGTCCCGATTCGCAGACCCCCAAACTCCGGCTACTGGAATCATCGCGTGTCTCCTGATTGTCCCCATGATTGCTGAACTTATCAGTAACGACCTGGGCAACTCGGAGATCATCAACCAAATCACCGGTTGCATCAACGCAGCATCTCTCAAGATCGCAACAGCCATCGCTGACTCGGATCACGCGCTAGACCAGCACGAAGAGAACAAGCTTGTTCTCCGCACGTTCACCGAGGCAACCAAGGTAAAGCTCATCAAGACCGAGATTGTCGACGACCTCTACGACTGTGTCGTTGCAGGAAAGTCTGACGATTTCGCCTCTGAGCTCAAGCTTACTGTTGTTCCCAGCTTCGACGCCGGTGGCGTGCTCACCTACTCTGGAAAGCAAATCAGGACTACCGCAGTACTTATCTTCTCAAACTCAGAAGAGAAGGAAGCTAAGCACTCTTACACTCCTAGCCACATCTCCCAATGGTGCGGCAAGATGTTGAAGCCTGGTAAGTACTCAGTACAGTTCCGCGAAGTTCCCCCTGGACGCTTCGTCGAAGGCAACACCCGAGGAATGAATAACGTAGCGAACATTCGCTTCACCGCAGGCCCCGACCTCATGGAAGGCAAGTATCCAGGATTCTCATCATCTCGCATGGTGTACGACCGCAGCGCCCGCCGGAAGTTCACCAAGATGGAAAACTACATCAAGTTCTCCTTGCACAAGTCGTTCATCGTCGATTGCCAGCTTGACGGGATTCACGTTAGCCAGGATGGCGGTGCGATCTTCCACATCCCGTGTGAGGTTGACGACGCCAAGGATCTATGTCCGATGATTGCATTCAAGTTCTGTGCAGTGGACGTGATTGAGCTTCGCTCCGGCACCCCAGCTCCGGCACCAGTTGTCATGCCACCGGCTGTCAACCCCGACTTCGACGCTCCCCCACCCTACGAGGAACTGAAGTTCGATGCGCCAGGCGGACCAGGCGGACCCCACCCGATCCCATCAGCTCCCCAATCAGAATCCGCAGGTGCAGTCGTACCTCTCTCCGAGTTGATCGAACAACTTCGTCTTTCCCGGCCTCCATCAGGTTTCGGAAAGCGCGCGTTGAACGATCTCAAGAAGAACGACAAGTAAACTTTAGCCCCCAAAAATCTTAGATAACATCTTATTTTTTCTAAAAAAAAGGGGTCTGTTTGGGTCGCTGTGCGTGTCTTTTACTCTTCACTCCAATTTGTGTGAGTAGTCATAAAGTTTGTGATGATTTGAGGAATGCTCCCAAAATCTTTGTAAGAAATTCTTAGAAGAAGATAATTATTATCCTCGCAAAATTTATTTTTTATCTGGTCTCTTTTTTGTCTTTTCTTAAGATCCTCGTCCCCGCCCCACCATTTAACGGATTTAAAATGTTGAGCCCCATTATATTCAATGAATATCGGATCATCGTTGATACCGGAACCGTCCCATTCGAAAATTATAAAATCAAATCGGAGGTTTCTACCAGTTTCTTTTTTCAATTTGCAAAACGGGGTATTAAAACTGTATTGTATGTTCATGGAATTTAATATATGTTTTACAGCAACTTCACCAAAACTACCCTGTTCAACCCCCGTACAAAATCTTAAATGTGACCAAATATTACCCTGTGTTGTTCCTCTCGTTGCCTTGGAATGCGACATTTGTCACATGTTTTATAAAATTCATCCTTGAGATTTTTAGAGAAATACTTCTCCTGAACTTTGGTGCTTTTGCACTTAGAACACTTTTTTAAAATTTTAGTATTTTCCGACATTCCCCGTGTTTCAATATTTGTGTACTTATTTGGTTATATTTCTTTAAAGCATTTCTTCATTTTTCAGAAGTTCAGGAGATTGCCTCACAACCCATTGTGAGTCCAGGAGATCACGTATATTTTTTAAAGAACGGATTAGTCTCCAGATCATCACCTCTCTCCTGTCCTCCTATTTTCTCTTCAAAATTCCAAACCGCATCACAACACATTCGATAATCATCATACATATCTGAAATAGTATATCGGAAAGGATCTGCCAAATTTTGAATGTATATGAGTTTCTGAAAGTGTTTTGCCTTTGAAATGTCCTGCTTAAATACAGTTTCAATACATTGTTTGGAACGTTCCTTTACGTGTTTTGGGTAGCTGTTTGAAGTTCGTTCAAATGCAGCGGTCGCTGTCTGTGCTGTTGTGAAAATGTTAATCATACTATTTTTTCGCAATTCTGAATCTATTTCTTTGTCATCCTGCGTCGTGATGATCGTTGTAATAAACGACTGACGACCTTCGTAGAATATTTCTTTGATTGCTGTGGACATTTTATATAGTTTTTTAAATTTAGAAGCGCAGTCGTCCAATACCAGTAAAACATGTGGGTTAATATCAAGAAAAGTTAGAGCTGCCCTTTCCATTTTTGACAGAGATGTTGATTTTTCCAAGATAAGCTTGTGGTATCTTATCGATGTTTTATAAACCTTTCTCAACATCTTATCTCTTTCCACTTTGATTGCCGATTTTTGTGTTTTCTTTTGTGCGAAGTTAAGCGTTTGAGAACTTGAAATGAATATCATAGAGTCTTCGGCCTTTCGTATAATTGAGATTTCAAGTTCTTTGGCTTGCGAATCAGACACTTTGTCGAACAGAGCTTTTAGATTTTTTAGGTTATTCGCATTCATGTACATTTGTGCTGTATGTTTCTGACGAGAAATGAATTTTTCTAACCAAGCCACCAGTTTTTTAAGATCCCGACCATCTTTGATGAATCTACGCGGAACTTTTCCTGTGAATGCTTGATTAGAACTATTTGTGGGTGCGATGACGAAACAAACTGGAATATAGGGTTTTAACAAAAACATAACTTCATCTAGTATAGTGGATTTTCCCGTACCGGATGATCCATAAAGAATGCACATTTTCCTTAAATAGTATCTGTAATCTTTTTCAAGCCACGGGAGTTTAGAGCCATCTCGTAAAATTAAATGTTTTGAATCATGACTTTCCATTATTTTTTTTAGTAAAAGGTATAGCTATTCAGGGGTAAACCTTTAACTGAATTAAATACAAAAAAAGATTTTTTTTAAATGGTAATTATTGTGCATAACTTGCTGGTTTACTCAGTATGTAGTCTACACCTTGACTTAATGGAGCTTTCCAATCACTGCTATTGCACATGCCAGCGATAACCTTTGAAGCATACTGTTCAAATCGATCGATGTCGAAAACCGCACCATTGCACAAATTATTCATGATAACGTGAATAATAAGCAATTCCATTCGATAAAACAGATCTGCAAACTGTCCTTGCAGAGGGCCAAACCTAGGTTGCTTTTCGCCGAAATTTCCACACATGGAAGGGCCATTCTGCCGAGTTACGCATTTCCACTCCTGGCGGTACAAGAGTTCATCCTTAGCTTTCTGCCCCATTTTCGCCAGCCATGTTTTGCCACACAAGTTATTAACTTCAGATACATTCTGACGCATTTCACGCACCAAATTTCTAAGTTCGCTTTTCATTTTCGTAATTTGCCCACGGCTATTGTCCGTGTCAAGGCATAGTTGACCTTGACCACTCTGCAAGATCGCAATAAGACTGTTGCGAGTGTTCTTGATTTTCGCAACTAAATCACGATCCTTGAAATCGAATGAATTGACGATGAAATCAGTTACATCAGCCATGTGAGACGACGTTGATGTTTTAATGGTGGTTGCCATATCAGCGTTGATTCCTTTCAGCTCGGTGAGTCCCGTCGTTAAATCGGAAATTTGTTTAGCGTTATCTAAAATCACCTTTTGTTTAGCTGCAATATTAGCTTGAGAAGCGTTCAAGTTTGTTTGAATAACCATCTTTTCCCCCAAGGTTTTTGCTTGGGCTTTAGATAAATTTTGTAGCTTAGAATCGAATTCTGCCTTTTCGGCCTTTAATCGATTCAGATGCGTTGTGTTGATGTCAAGTCTGTTTTTCAGATCCCGATACGCAGGGATTTTCATCAACACCTGAGTTTCATAAGTTTTGGCTGGTGAAATCATTCGAATGGCAAGGACTATCAAAAATACGGCTAGTGCAAATATACCTATTCCGGCTGCAATATAAATTTCGGTTTCTGACATTATTTTATTTAGTTTATACTTATGAAGTTAAATAAAATTAAAAAAAGATAAAAATTTTTATTATTTGTGTCACGAAATTTTAAACACCATAAATCCCGAAGACCTTGTCCATACCGTCTCTTGACAGTATTTCGGGTTTAACTTCTATACCCTGATTCACAACGTCATCATTTCCTCCAACCAATCTATCACTTAGGCCTTGGGGAATTTCTTTGGAAGCATCTTCCTCACCTCTTATACGCAAGGTCCCATTATGAATTACAAGTATCCCAATCACACTTAAGAAAGTGTAAAACATAAATTTAAATAAGGTACGTACAGGAGTATCCTCTTCCACGGGAATTAAAATCATTAACAGCAATATAACTATTGCGGTTATCAAAAAGGCTGTCCACAACGTCGATGAGAAGATAGAGTTAAAAAATTTTAATCCAAATACAGTTTCACACCCGCCTTTTAAACTATCGGATATATCGTAAGGCATTATTAGAAAGTATTATTTTTTACTGTTATATTTCACCTAATAAATTTTTTTAAATCTAAAACATACTAAAAAACAAACATATTAAATAATAGCATAAGCAATTAATATACATTAACCAAATAAATAACAATATGTCGCACATTTTAGACAGACATCAGTATGATCCCAAAATGATCACGAATATCGAGGTAATGGCAGCATACTTCGTTGATTTATTTTATAACCATCTTTATTTTGAAGGAAAGAAACTTAAAATTAACGGAAGTGTTTCCAGTGTCACTGAAGGATATAAACATGCACTAAACGCATTTATCAAAAGTTTATCTAATTCAAGACTATACAAAAAGGCCGTGATCGGAATACACCAATATTTTATGAATTACACTGCATTCACAACGATTAGTTTTTCCAAATGTGTTGATAGACTGGCTGCTAATTTCGTACCAACTGATTACTACGCATCGCTCAACAATACTCAAAAGATGAGCATTTTGCGATTGGTGATCAACCAGGCTGTCAAAAATTTCACAAAGAAAATTGTTAACGATCATCTGAACAAAATCATTGACAACCACAAGGAACCTGACAACGTACGCTTGTTACAGGATGAATTAATTGACTGCTTTTTGCTGGAACGTGAAGGCGTATACCAAAGATTTGTTGCCACTCAGACAAAGACTAATTCAAATGAAACTGTTAACCGACTTGTTGCTGAAAAAATGCAAAAGGAAATTAAGAAGCTGATCATCGAGAAAATCCAACTCAAGAAAGAAAACGCAGCATTAAAGAAAATCATTGTCAAGAACAGTATGGAGATAACACACCACGTTGAAAATCTTGGTACTTTGGAAGCAACGGTCAACGAACTCAACGGAACTATTTCTCAATTACGACGCAGAACTCCGCAAACCTCTTTCTCAGGTTCTCGCGAAATCAACCGGCGATCTTCAGTTCCAGACAATTTTTCCGAAGTCACCCCTAACAATCTCAGACAAGTACTAAGTCATAGCGAACCAAGTCCATCAAAATCAATGACCTCGGAACAATCAGAACAGTCGGCGTTTATTCAGCTTGATGAGGAACCATCGTACTCACCCAAGTTAGAGTCCCCACAGGCACCAAGTCCGGCTCCGGTACCAAAAGTAAAACCTGCCCCAAAAGAAGAAATTGCGGTTCCAAAAAAGAAGAGACCTTCATCTAACTTGGGTGATGGTGTCATGTTGGATGACTTTTACTAATCAAATTCCATACTGTACCTACTATCCCTATCATCATACCAGTCATCCTCATAAGCCTCGGAAAAATCAACAATAAATAAATAATACCCGAGCAATCCAATCATGATCAACAGGAAAATTCTGACGTTATTGTCAGCCATCATCATCTTAATGTTTTCTTCGGGATCATCTTCTTTTTTGAATATTTTACCAGAATCGTCACGAGGAAGAATTTTAAATACATCTTTGCCAATGCTGCCGATATCTTTTCTTACAGTAGCAAGCAACACGCCATATTCTTTAATCTTATCATTTGCACCCCCGACATATTCACTTGCGTTATTTTTACTAGGAACTCCTCTGTATTCTTTGTCAAAACCCCCATAAGCACCCTGGGCCGTAATAAGATCACCGGAATTACCTGAACTTAGCGCTGCTTGGACTGCCTTCTCGGACTTATCATAAGATTCGACGAGACGTCTCTTAAATTTTTTGATTTGTGTAAGATATTGGGAAAGAAGACTTAATTGCAAGTTTATATCACCCAAAACCATATCTTTTGACATAGAATTCGTTTTTGAAACTGATCTCCCGTATTCATCCAACACAGGAATCAAGTTATTTCCCAAAATAATAAGATCTTCATATTTGCTTGTATACAGGGTTATATTCAGCGCTATTTCATCTTTTTGACTTAAATATAATTGTTTTAACTCTTCAGCAGACATGGTGTACTATAATCCCACCATTTTACTTTTTGGCAAAAAAATTATCAACCTTATCTTTTTCTTAAAAAGATTTAAGCATTATAATATATAAATATTAACAAGGCTCCCAATAGTTATGACTTCAAAAATAATAGTCTTTCAACCTCCGGAGCAAAAAGAGGTTTCACTCACCAAAACCGAGAGGGAATTACTCTACGAAGATTTGGAAAAATATTCCCCCCTTGATTCTCACCACTTCAAGGCATTTTATGATATGGAAACTGAGGAAATAGAATCTAACGTTGTTGATTCAACAATAGTTTCAATCATGTTTAAATACGTGGCGAGTTGTGGATTTCCAATTGTCCGAGAAATTCCTAAACTTAACTTAAAAGTGCGAAGGCGTACATTCAGGAAGAAACTCGAAAAGGAGCACGTAACCAAAGATTACTTCTTTACAATGCAGTTTTCGCGAATTACGCCGGGATTCACAAAGGGTGGGCAATCTCTCATGTTGGCACCTGACGTCTACTACCAGGTAATAGGAATTAAAATGCCAAAGGATTTAAGAACTTTTAGAGACACAAGTATACCAGATTTGGAATCCGTAGTCAATATCTTTGATTTAACAACAATGGGTCGTTTTGGCCTAAAAAACAGAAACATAAATAAATATGTTCAGTCACGACCTCATTTTTTACACCCCCAGTCACAAAACTCGTTTGACGGAAAAACAATCATATTCGAAAACAGTGATCATGCACTTGAAATTATCAAGAATATCATTGATAAAGTAAAAACAAGGGAAGAATATTACGATACTTACCATGCCTCAGTTTATACATCTTTGCGATTTTCGCCATTTGTTAAATTTAGAGAAATTATGGCAAGCAAATCGGAAAAGGTTGATGAATGGGGTGAAGTTTCTTTAGAACCGATGAAAACCACTCCTGAGATTGACAAAGTGCGGGAAGCGTATAAAGGTACATTATCCAAATACTCAAACAGGTTTCACCACGATTTATGGAACGCCGAAATCACAAATATTTTCGAAAAAGTTAAACTTTTGGGTATCGGGCATCCAAAATCGCAGGAAACCATCAACGGTTTAATTGAAAAAAATCGCATTGAAAAAACTATAAAGTTCCAAAAGAAACAAAAATCGGATTCATATTTGGAGTTTGCAAAAAAACAAGCCATCGCTTTCGAAAAATTCAAAATCAAAAATTTGCATGAATTATCTAAGAAGCAAAATGACATCGTGGAACTTGAATACAAAAATATCAAAAAGATCGAGGAAGGTACTAAAAAAATGTCGGAATCTGTCAAATTGGTTGGTCAGTTGTACGAAAGTGTTGAGGAACTTGATTATAGATCCATGCGCGGAATTCTTTCACAAATTAAAAAATTAGTCCCCGCGAAAGAACTGGATGGCAAACTTGAAGAGAAAACCGCTCTAATTAAAGATACTCAGGATACTTCAATTGTATGTCCTCACATTTTAGTTAAAACTAATGAACTGATTAAAGCCGGTGGAGATCCGTATAAAATGAGTCACGTGAGAGAACATGTTATTACATGGTTTGCACTTCCAGATGTTTCCTTGGGATATTTTTGCCGAGTGTGTGGTGCTTTACTAGCCGAACAGGATGAGGAAGAGTTAGTACAATTCTTAAACGGTCAACGAGTTAATTCTTTTTCGGGTATAGACCGGCGCCAATCTCTCATATGGAAAGAAGTAGCCCACACAATTTCAACATTTGTGAAATTCAAAGATGCTGTTAATTTGAAGAAAATTATTACATCAGTCACGTCAGCTATTAGTGGCGAAATTGGGATGATTGAAACTAAACTAACAAAAGTAAAAACAAATAACAACGACAGTATCCAAGATCTTTTGCGAATCTACATTGCTATTTACACATACGCAGTCATCGTACATATGATTTATCTTAATTACGGAAAAATTACGTTTGTTACCAAAGAAGCAAGACGTGGTGGTGCGTTTAAAGTTTTAGGTGTTGATGGATGTTGCGACACCTTTGGCGATCCCACTTCGATGCAAGGCGGTTCGTCCAAAACTAAGAAACATGGAACTATTGAAGTTTTAGGTGTTGATAATTGTTCTGATAGTGGTAGCGATGATGAATCTCCTTTCGTACAAACCAAAAAGAAAATGGGTCGCAATGAAAAGAAAATCAAACGTGTGAAACGTGTACTCCAAAAGGAAGACAAGAAGCGACTTCAAAACATTTTTAGATCCGCGATAGAATTGATCATCAAATCAAAGAATGCTCTGCTTAACAAATTGTCAAACATTTCCATTGACAGCATCAAACCACTGCTGATCAGAGCATATCAATGGGTGGTGAGTTTAAAAACAGACCTTGGATCGAGTGACACAGTTAGGCAACACAACACAGCCCACTTTTTGAGTATCGATCCCATTTACGAATATATTTGGTACGCACATTCCCTGAAGGCTTTTTCGGAAAAGAAGGGTCAGCCTGAACTAACCGACATCAAACGATACTTGGGAAGAACCCTTACACAAATAGAAGAAGATTATGAAGCGGGAAAATCTATATATGAAACAGCAAGAACGGTGGAACCGTGGGGTAAAACCAAAAAAGCTAAATATGACTATGGAAGTTATTCATACTTATTTAATTATACCAAAAACAAAACTTATAATTTTGATATTGTGCCTGAACATGAGGTAATAAGCACATTTGCAAAGAAGTACAAATACTTGGATGAACTTGCGGATTCCATTCACCAGGAAACAATGTTTAGACTTATGAACCCAACCTACGGGTTTACTCTTGTTAATGATTTGGTAAGAACCCACAATAATTTCAAACCGTTCCGAATCAATGTCGCGGATTATTACTGCCTTGATGGAGTTAAACATAATTTTAACATATTCGTTTTCCATAAAATCTTGCCGTCAGGAATTCTTGATAGTAAGAAAACTATGGAGGTCACTGCCAAAGAAGTTCAAGGATGGTTCGGTAAAAAAGATGTTGAAAAAATAAAGGACTTCAAAAATTACCATTTTACCGACGAAAAATGTTCTAATTGCAGTGCATATCTATCAAAAATAACAAAGGGAAAAGATTTGGACAAAAAATTAGAAAAACTCGATGAAATGAAAGCTTTCTACGATTACTTCGAAAATAGATGCCCCGAGGGTAATTTGCACGATTACAAAATAGATGCCAAAAAAGATATCGAGAATTGTTCCAAGTGTGGATTTACTCGGAAGTTTTTAGATACTTTGAATGTTAAGTACCGGGAAAAGTACAAGACAAAATACAAAGAAATCCTCGAAGAGAGAAAAAAATACGACCAAAACTCCCTCAAGGAGTTCAAAAAAATATCTAAAAAATTCAATGCGAACATAAAGAAATACCCAGCGTGGACAATCAACAATAAACCTATTCTGCAGCTATCTAGAACTATGTCTGTCAAGTACAACATTTTGATTAACCTGGGGCTAAGTGAGGGTAGAAAGTTCGAAAATATCGAAAAGGAAAAGGAAAACCCTCACATTAATTCAACAGTGGAAGAAGATATATTAAGAAATCAGTATTTGCGGGACTATTGCTTGTGGGTGCTTCGTTCATATTATCTTATGAAAAATTACAACATTCTTCATAATGTTACTTATGCGCTGAAGGAAATCATTGAAAGCAACCGAGCTGCAGGTTTAGAGAACATACACGAAGCACTACCCGAAATATACGACGAATTCAATGAAAAGTACATGTATTACCACAGAGCTTTAAAACCGAAACTTCTGTCTAACTTTCTACTTAACTTTCTGTGTGAGTCTTTGAACAAAATAATGGAACACATGTCAAATACTAAACTGGCAAAACTCGGTAAAGATTTTGTTAAATACGGGGTTGACTCAATTGTGCAATCTGAAAAGGACGTGTCCAAACCTTCCCCTTTAAGTTTAATTATTAACAAGGGAGAATCGTCAACACACAACGATGCCATGGTTGCTGGTGACGAATTTTATGACATAAGCGAAGATAACGACGCTGGGAAAGCACTTGATGAATTGGGAGATTCATCGGATGGTGATGATTTTGCCCGGGGAGACTTGGATTTGGACATGGATTCAGGAATGTCTGACAATTTTATGGCCAATCCCATGGATAATTAACATGTACGTTCATTATATTAGCAAGTTAGTGTAAAATTTACTTATAAATTTACTAATTTTTTTCATTGCTCCAGTATAAGCTTTGGTGAAAGTCTGCACAAAAAATGGAAGATTTGGAAGTTGTCATTATTATTTTAATTATTCTTCTATGTTGGCGTTTGTTGTCGAAGTGTTGTTTTCACGAGGGATTTTCTACTTCGGTAATTAAAGATTTAACCACGTTTGGCGGGCGGCAATCGGGTACTTTGGGGCATCATAATAGTTATTTGTATTTGATTGAAAAAGTTAAATCGTTAAACGTACAAGAAGTTCAGTGGGCTCCTGGGTATACACAAAACTTTAAGTATAATGGAATAAAACACAAAAATATAGTTTTTACAATTAAGGGGGAATTGCGAAATCCTAAAATTCTTGTATTTGCACACTACGATCACATAGGTCCTGGATTTCCTGGGGGTAATGATAATGCAAGTGGCGTATTCGCACTATTGCAAATAGCTAAGAGAATGACACGAGTGAAAGATATTTATTACGATATTGTGTTTGTTTTATCGGATGGCGAAGAGTCGGGTATGTACGGATCGCAAGTAGTAGCCGATATTTTACCTGCAAACAATTTAGTGATAAATATAGACACAATTGGAGGGTTTCCTGAAGGTGATATTGTGCGAATTGCAAATGACGGGAGTTATCAAACTTACCTTACCGAAAAAGCAAAAGAAAAAAATATGGATGTTGATTTAATAGACATACAACCCGGCAGGTCGGACATTACAAACTTTACAGGATTTAATGAATGTGTGGAATTTGGGTATCCCACAAAGGCAGGACACTATCATACACATGAGGATACGTACGACAATTTGTATCAAACTAACATGATTAAAATTATTCAGATGGTTGGGGATTTGGTTAATGATGTAAGTCTGGGGAAATTGCCAATTGCAAAAATAATCAGATGATTTCGGCCTGTATAAACAAATCGATGCATAAGTAAAACAATACTAGAATTAGCAGTTGTACCGTAGTGCCCTTTGAGGTAGCAGCATCTGCAGCGGTGGCTCCGTCCATCTTACATAGAACATTATCGATAAACAGATCGCTGAAAATGAAAATACCAAATACAAACAAAAAGATCGCAACCTTGAAGTTGATATTTCCGCAGAAGTCGGTGAACATGTTTCCCAAATCATCTCTATCGTTTTTCTTTGATGCTTTAGCTGGCATGCCCTTAGCAGCTTCCACTGCTTTTGATTCGCTTTGTGGCGCTTCGAGAGTTTCTGAATCGGGCATAGTTAATTTTAGTAGAGTATTTCGCACGGAATTTTCCGAAAGATTATATTGGAATCCATATCTTTTATTTGAATGGTAATAAAAATTGAAAACTCAATGCAAAAAATATAATTACACACTTTTCAAAACAATGAATCAAAAACTTGTCGAAGAATTAGTTAAAGTTCTTCGTATCTTGTGCTTGCAAATAGAACCACACTCACATTTTGTACATGTTGATTTATTTTTTTATGCGGACATAGCGTATTTTTCCGGTATTCTCTATCTTTCCTCCTACATTCGTCACATTGCTTCATATAATTTCCACATCTTTTTTGAGTAAATTTTGAGTGCGGTAACTTAACTTGGCACCGTGCACATCGGGTATGTTCCATTTCTAGGTCTGAATCGGTATCTGAGTCTGAGGACATTTTGTGTTTAATACATATAAAAATGTGATAATTTCATACGTTTCGAAATATGGAATCTCTAGGCCAGGGAAGGGTCGTAATACGGACTAAAGGCCACCAGAACGCCACAGTATGTTTCAGGAGTTTTGCGGTAATCTACCGGCGTGTACAACCCCGCGTCAATTGCTTCACCAATTAGAAATTTAAAATTTTGCCAGAATTCGGGTTCATGTCCATATTCCTCTGTGATAATGTGTGAAATTTCGTGTAACGCAACAAACTGCACTATCCCCCACTTGTGCAAATTATCCTCTCCTGATGCTTTTTCTCTTAAGCAAAATCCTATACTCTTACCTTTGCCTGCAACATATGATGTATTTTTTGTTCCCTTGGGGTTATTCTCAAACAAAACATCCGGATTATATCTATCCAAAAGTATTAAAGTTGCAGTTAACTCGTACTGACCGCCTTGTCTGTTAATGACGTACTTTTTCTTCATATTTTTTATCATGGAAATCAAGAACGTATTTATGTCCGCCAAAAGATTAGCTGCTTCCTTTTCTTCCTTAAATAACCCGACGACTGGATATCGTTTTCCGTCACGACCCGTAACGTATTCCTTGGATACGAAATTATTAATGTCGTGTGAGCACATGCATATCAGAAGAAATACACCAACGACCAATATGCAATAATATGCTGCAATTTTATTCATTATATTACAACGCAGATCTTTTTAAATAATTTTTTTTGATAAACTCCGAGTTCTTTGTCCACAGAAATGGGAACTACAACATTAACCAATCCATGAAATAAACAAACGCTTAAATTGAGTTTGATGTTTTTTCCTATAACTAAATTATGTTCATAACTGTAAATGGAACTATCGGGATTTCTAGAGAATAATTCTAGAAATTGTTGTTTCGTTTCCTTGGTGAGGTGATCTGGAGGCGTAAAAAATATTCGAGTTTTATCGCACGGCATCTCTTTTTCTTCCTTGACAAATTCAACATCATCCCACTTTAAGCAATAATTTTTGATGCCGGACGAATAACACGATTTTATGACTACTCCGTTCTTAGTTTTAGTTACTCCGCCGAGGGAAAGATTATTATTTTTATCGTACACAAGAAAAGCCATGGTCTTAAAATTAACAAGATGAATTATTATAC
>Ga0307492_10000417_pt1 | contig 18124 bp, 21 predicted proteins | sample SI3LmetaG_FD_202365 | JGI IMG/M metagenome (GOLD analysis project Ga0307492, IMG submission 202365) | Sea-ice brine microbial communities from Beaufort Sea near Barrow, Alaska, United States - SI3L | ecosystem: Environmental > Aquatic > Marine > Coastal | place: USA: Alaska | collected 2017-05-06 | reverse complement strand
AGTGGTGTCTTATTGACGTTGATGTATTCGACAAAAGTCTTCAATCCACCTTCGTAGCAAAACCGTTCATGCTTACCGCTACGCTCGTCGGTCAGATCGATGATGATGCCCGCATTCAAGAATGACAACTCGCGTAATTTCTTGGCAAGGATATCGTAGTGGAACTCAATATTTGTAAAGGTTTCAGCCGATGGCTTAAAGCGGCATCGAGTGCCCGTTTGAGTCGTGTCACCGACGACTTCCAAGGCTTTATCGGGCACACCCTCGCGGTATACTTGCTCCCAAACTTTTCCGTCTCGCCAGATAGTGAGCGTTAATTCTTCAGATAGTGCGTTGACGACGGAAACACCTACGCCGTGAAGACCACCCGAAACTTTATAGTTGCTGTCGTCGAATTTTCCGCCGGCATGCAGCACCGTCATAATAACTTCAGCGGCAGACTTGCCCTCCCCCTCGTGGAAATCCGTAGGTATTCCTCGACCGTTATCCATAACAGAGACCGAGTTATTCGGATGGATGATAACCTGGATTTCCGAGCAATAGCCTTCAAGCGCTTCGTCGATAGAGTTATCGACCAGCTCTTGGACCATGTGATGCAAGCCAGTGCCGTCATCGGTGTCGCCAATATACATGCCTGGTCGCTTCTTAACGGCCTCAAGCCCTTTCAATACCTTGATGCTGCTCGAGTCGTAAGATCTTTCGTCAGTCATACCTGATTCTCCATAACACGAATATCGCCGTGTTCCACGTGAAACAATTTGGTGGTAGCCCCACCCCAACAATTCAATAACTGGTCCAACTCAATCCCCGTAGCGATCACTTGGCATCCGCTCTCTAACAGCGCACTGCATACCTTCTCTCGGTGGGCTGCATCAAGTTCAGCAGCAAGATCGTCCACCAAATAAACCAATCCTGAAACGCCTCCTAGCTCAGAAGAGACTCTTCCCTGACACAAATATAAGGCCCATGCTAATACCTTCAATTCACCACGCGAGCATACCGCTACCGCTGGCGCGCCATCAACCAGCAATTCCATCTCCGCCTTGTGAATACCACTTCCTGTGAAGCCGCGTTTTTTATCGGCTTCAAGCTGATCCGCATAGACTTCAGGTAGCTCGCGCTCGCTGTTCCACCCGCGTCTATAGTGACACGTCACATTAGTGAGTTCTGACAAACAGGCACAAATTACCGCAAAATGCCTGGTAAAGGCTCCAAAATACTCGATTCGATAGTCATGTAGCCTCAGACTGACGTCGCATAGCTGATCAGTCCACACGCCAATCTCAATGTCTGAAACACGGTGCTGACGTAGTACAGAATTACGCTGTTTCAGACAACGCGTGGCTATATCCCAGTCCGAGAGAAAGCGAGGTTCCACGTGAAACAATCCCCAATTCAAAAATCGCCGGCGTAGTGCCGGCGGACCTAGCAACACATCCACTGTGTCAGGCCCTAGCATCAAAACCGGCAAAACTCTCGCTAACTCACTCGCTCGATTAACCACTTCATTGTTTACTTTGATATCGCGGCTACCATCTCTTCCTCGGTAAACGCCCACTCGGTGTACCCTGTCACCCTGCTCCAACACGCCAAAGACAGTACACCCTTCGGCTTCTCGATTAATCACAGGGGCCAACCGATGACTTCTAAAACTACGCCCAGAGCCGAGAAAGTAAACAGCCTCCAACAGACTCGTCTTACCACTACCATTGTCGCCATTAACAAGGTTCACACCAGGTCCCAACTCAACATCAACCTGTACTATATTCCGAACATCATTAACCGATAAACGGCTTAGGGTCATAACTTCATAGGCATGACGACATACATCGACTCATCACTGTCAGGATCCTCCAACAGCGCACTACTATTCGCATCGTGTAACGTAATCTTAACCTTTTCACAATCGAGAACACCGAGTACATCCTGCACATAGCCAACGTTAAAACCTACTTCTAAATCGTCACCCGTGTAGTCAACTGACACCGCCTCTTCCGCCTCTTCCTGCTCTGGGTTATTCGCTGACAACTGCAGGCTACCCGTAGACAAGTTGACCCGAATACCACGAAACTTCTCATTCGACAAAATCGCGGTTCGATTCAGCGCTTGGCGAAGTTCGATCTTATCGGCATATATGGTCTTATCACCATCCTTAGGGATAACACGATCGTAGTCTGGAAAGCGTCCATCCACAAGCTTAGACGTCAGCGCATAATCATCAGATTCTGCGCGCAGATGGTTTGCACCAATAGATATCGAGACATTGCCCTCCACCTCTTGCAACAACCTCTGTAGTTCAAGCACGCCCTTTCTAGGCAAGATCACCTGACGGCTATCAGAAATGGGGTTCGTCAACGCCAACGTACTCATAGCCAAGCGATGCCCATCGGTGGCGACGGTCTTCACATAACTGCCACTAAGCTCAATCAACATGCCATTTAGAAAATATCGAACATCCTGCAGCGCCATCGCAAACGCTGTTCGATCGAGAATGCGCTTTAATGATTTAGCATCGATATCAGTCGATAACTCCGCCATCGAATGATCCACCGCCGGAAAATCTGCAGCCGGTAACGTCGACAGCATCGAGCGAAACCTGCCGGCTCTAATGCTCATTTTCTGGCCAGACAGACCTAATTCAATTTCCGCATTCTCAGGTAGCTCCCGACATATATCCATTAACTTCCTCGCAGGTACTGTAACCTCCCCACTCTCACTATCGAGCAAAGCCACACGGGCGACCATTTCTACCTCGAGGTCCGTACCCGTTAAAGAAAGCTGCTTGCCTTCAACCTGCAACAAGACATTGGACAGCACGGGCAAAGTTTGCCGTCTCTCAACCACACCTGTTACTTGCTGAAGAGGCTTCAGCAACGCTTCTCTACTCACCCGTAACTTCATGGATCTTCCTATAGTAAGTGCTTACTTTCTCTGTGCGCTTTTTATATCGACTACTGTTCAGTGACTTATCAACGAAAAAACGCGACTCAGAGCATTATCGGGCTTACCACAAAGCGCGATTGACTATTCCCTGACGCTATCAATAACATCGCACTCTGGCTATCAGATAAGATGACTTGCACCTGATCGCTATCAATAACCGACAACGCATCAATGACATGTACCACATTAAATCCGATCTCAATGTTATCACCCTGGTAATCCACAGCCACCCGCTCCTCCGCTTCCTCCTGCAAAGGATTGTTCGCTTGAATCGTCAAACTGCCCGGAACGAGCACGAGTCTCACATTACGATAAACTTGATTGGCCAAAATTGCTGTTCGCGTTAACGCATCCTTAAACTCACGTCGGTCGACCAACACGATCTTGTCGCCGCCGACCGGTATCGCACGCTCATAATCTGGATAGCTACCATCGATTAGTTTTGTCGTCAGGCACAAGCCATCCGCTTTGACCTGCAGGTGATTATCCGAAAACTGCATCGACAGCGATCGGTCGCTGTCCTTAAACATACGACCCAATTCAATTACGCTTTTACGCGGCACAACAAACTGAGCTTTACCACTAACACTAAACTCACCAGCAATAGTACTGATCGCTAACCGCTGACCGTTGGTCGCGACAAACGTCAGCCGCCCCGCCTCCACTTCCATCAGCATTCCATTGAAAAAGTATCGTACGTCCTGCTGCGCCATCGCGAAACTTGTGCTCTCTAGCAATCGCTTAAGTTCGCTGCCGGCTAACGTCAACTCTACTCGAGGCTTATCCATTTCCGCTCGGGGGAAATCTGTTGCAGGCAACGTAGCAAGATGGGATTTAAAATGTCCGCTGGTAATCTTGAGTCGGTGACTCACATAACTGAACCCGATCATGCCTGGTGGTAAACTGCGGCAGATATCCACCAGTTTGCGTGACGGCACAGTCACCTCTCCATCGACGCTTTCGACATCAGCGTGAAGGTCAGAGGTGCTGGCACTCATCTCAACTTCCTGGTCCGTGCCCGTCAATGACAATTTACCCTTGTTAAGCGTCAACAACAGATTAGAAAGAATAGGCAGCACCTGCCGACGCTCGACGACACTCGATACAAACTGTAAGGGCTCCAACAATGCATCTCGATCAATCACAAACTTCATAGTGTGCCCTGTCGTGTCCAACGTTCTGCACTCGCCTCACCCCACACCTCAGGCAGTCAGAATTCGCAATAAATTGTTATAGTCTTCACGTATATCGCGATGACTCTCCCGCAACTCCTCGACCTTTCGAACAGCGTGTAATACCGTCGTATGGTCCCTGCCTCCAAATGCATCACCTATCTCCGGCAAGCTATGGTTAGTCAGTTCTTTCGCCAGGGCCATGGCCACCTGGCGCGGTCGCGCGATCGAACGCGTACGCCTTTTCGAATGGAGCTCTGCAATCCTTATCTTATAGTAGTCAGCAACAATTTTTTGAATGTTTTCGATACCTACCTGGCGATCTTGAAGAGAGATCAAATCTTTGAGGGATTCCCGGACTTGTTCAACACTGATCTCTCGACCTGTAAAGGTCGCATTAGCAATCACTCGCCGCAGGGCCCCTTCCAATTCACGCACGTTTGAGCGAATGCGTTCACCGATGAAAAACGCGGCATCGGGTGGCAAAAAGACGCCATCAACTTCCGCTTTCTTGTGCAGAATAGCCACTCGAGTCTCTAGCTCTGGAGGCTCTACCGCTGCTGTCATGCCCCACATGAAACGACTCTTCAAACGTTCCTCAAGACCCTCAATCTCTTTCGGGTAACGATCACACGTCAACACAATTTGACTACCATTTTCCTGCAAACGGTTGAATACGTGGAAGAATTCTTCTTGTGTTTTCATGCCCTTGGCAAGAAATTGAATATCATCCATCAGCAAAACATCAACAGTACGGTAGTACTGAGTAAACTCGGACATAGTGCCATGCTCAATAGCACGCACCATATCTTCCATAAATCGCTGGGAATACATGTAAGCAACCTTAAGCTTAGGATGCTTCCCCAGTATGGCGTTGCCCACTGCATGCATGAGGTGGGTTTTACCTAAGCCAACACCACCATAGAGCAACAAACACTTGTAAGTTGCGCCAACATTCTCCGACACCTGCACAGCGGCCGCTCGGGCGAGCTCATTGGAACGACCGGCAACGAACGTATCAAAGGTAAATTCCTTATTAAGATTCAGTAGCGGGTAAAAATTCTCACGTACGGCAAAACTATTATCGGTTGTGCGCGCATTGCCTGAGCCACCCGTTGGTAATCCGGATGATGACCCTATTTGCAAAGAGACAATATCTGAAGACTGACCATCGGTGCCGTATAGTTTGACTAACTCCTGGATACGCTCAAGAAACAGATCACTGACCTGATCTCTGATATATTTATTCGGGGCCAGTAACCTCAGACCTTTCGCACCACCTTCCGCCTGCAATGGTTTAATCCAAGTATTAAACTGCTGTGAGGTCAACTCATCTTCGAGACTGTGCAAGCATTTTTGCCAAATTGTTGCCCCCACCAAAGCCTCCGAGTAGCGAATATATAGAACAGGATTTAAAGCATGCAGCGGCGTCTAAACGACCCCCATCAAGCAGAACAGGATAGTACCCCCAATCGCCCTACCACGGCAATAATTACTGATAAATGAGCCCAAATAAAAACTCTTAATAATCAATAATTTATCCATAAAGCCGGTAGATAACCAGTGGGTAACCTGTGGGTAACTTGTGTATAAAAGACTCACTTTCGTTCAAATCGAGTGGCCTGTGGATAAAATGGCATTTAACCCACAGGTTATCCACACCTTAATACCAACTACACGTCGACTTAATAACAGCCTTTGATATCCCTTAACCCTATGAAAAGACTAATAAATATAGAGTAATCCACAGATATCGACCTCTTAATAGAAATGGTAATAATAAATTTTATATATTAGTAAGAAAGTATTAATACTACGAAGCCCTGTTTTTTAAAAATTGCTGGAACGGCTGTATCAAACGAGCGTTGATCTACGGATTAACTCGCAGCGACTGAACCACTGGCCCTGTTGCCCTGAATAAAAATCGTTAATAATCCCCAAGTTATCCTTAGTACTGGTTCACAACTAGTGGGTAACCTGTGGATAACTTGTGTGTAAAAAGCCCGCTTTCGTTTGCATCGAGTGGCCTGTGGATAAGATGGCATTTAACCCACAGGTTATCCACAACTTAGTACCAACTACACGTCGACTTAACAACAGCCTTTGACATCCCTTAACCCTATGAAAATAAAAATAAATATCGAGTAGTCCACAGATATCGACCTCTTAATAGAAATGGTAATAATAAATTTTATATCTTAGTAAGAAGATATTAATACTAGAAAGCCCTGTTCTTTTAAAATCGCTGGAGCGGCTGAGTCAAACGAGCGTTGATCTACGGATTGGCTCGTAGCGACTGAACCAGTGAACCACTAGATCACAAAATCACTAAGTCACTGGCCCTATAGCCCTAAATAAAAATCATTAATAACACCAAAGTTATCCTTAACGCTGGTAGGCAACTAGTGGGTAACCTGTGGATAACTTGTGCATAAAAAGCCCCCTTTCGTTCAAATCGAGTAGCCTGTGGATAAAACGGCATTTAACCCACAGGTTATCCACACCTTAATACCAACTACATGTCGACTTAACAACAACCTTTGATGTCCCTTAACCCTATGAAAAAACTCATAAATATAGAGTAATCCACAGAAATTGACCTCTTAATAGAAATGGTAATAATAAATTTTATATATAAGTAAGAAGATACAAATACTAAGAAGGTTTTTCTTAAAAATTGCTGTGCCGGCAGTATCACACGAAAGTGTGACTCACTGATTGACTGTTACCAGCCCGTTCATTAGAATCGTGCTCTTTTTTAACCCCCGTCACCGGTGTAACCCAGATGAAAAGAACATTTCAACCAAGCGTTTTAAAACGTAACAGAGCTCATGGTTTTCGTGCACGTATGGCCACCAAAAATGGTCAAGCTGTAATCAAGCGCCGGCGTGCTAAGGGTCGCAAAGAACTCACCGTTTAGTTTATTGTCTAAACGCAGCGGGTTCCTCGAACCACTTGAATCGAAAACAGTGTAGCCTCAGGAAAACCTGAAGAAACACTGAACCATGTGGGTCTTGAAGAGAACTTGATAATGACTTGCCAAGGCTTTCCACCCCATTATCGGCTACACGAATCCCGCGAGTTTGACGCTGTTTTCAAGACCAGCAAATATCGAGTAAGTGGTTCTAAAATGCTCCTTTTGAGCGTTGATAACCACTTGGGATATTCTCGACTGGGTATGGTAGTCGGCAAGAAATCTGTCGCGAAATCTGTGCAACGTAGTCGGATTAAGCGAGCTATTCGAGAATCGTTCCGAACGCTTTGTAATCAAAACACTGAACTTGACGTTAATCAGGTTGGCGTCGATATTGTTATTGTCACCCGCTCAGGTGTGGCGCTACTAGACAACCAGCGGTTAGCACATATACTCGCGAAGAACTGGTTAAGTCTGTCAAGTAAAGTATCTGCTAGATGATAGCGAGATCAACAAAATTGAGCGTCTATCTTAAAAACCCATCGTCAAATTAACTTTCCTGGGCACGGTAAAGATGAAGAGTCTCGTGTTACATTTGATCCGCCTGTATCAACTGTGCCTAAGCAGCGTACTGGGGCCGCGCTGTCGATTCTTCCCTACCTGCTCTACCTATACCCAAGAAGCGATTGAGAAACATGGTTTGTGGCGCGGCAGCAAACTCGGTCTGAAGCGCATCTGCAAATGTCACCCTTTTCATCCTGGCGGTTACGATCCCGTACAAACGACTGCCGACAATCCTACCGTGCGTCACACCCCTAGGATTGGTTAACCGTTTTTCTCGAGAGTCATCTATGGATTTCCAACGCATCTTAATTTTGCTCGGTCTGGCTGTAACAACCTACATGCTGATTCTGGCTTGGAACGACGATTACGGTAGCGGTCGGCCTGACCCTATCGATGTAGTTGCTGGCAGTGCTAGTGAAATCAATGGTGTGAGCGCCGGCAACACGGGATTACCGAGTTTTGACGCGCCATTAACCTCCCTCGATCCAGATTCAGCTGATGTGCCTACAGCTAGTATGCTGCCTGACGCGACAGAGGCGTCAACCACAGCAATCGTGCCTGTGTTGAAACAACAAGGTACTCGGTATATCACCGTAGTGACGGATGTCTTGAATGTCACTATCGATACTCGCGGTGGTGATATCGTCAAAGCCTCATTAATCAAATTTCCAGAGACCATCGACAAGCCAGACGTACCCTTTGTGTTGATGGACCCAGGTAATGCTTACGCTGCGCAAAGTGGATTGATTGGCCCAAATGGTACCGATACCGCCGCTGGCCGGCCACTTTTCACTGCGACCAAGGCTGATTATCGGTTACTAGAAGGCAATGACGAGATACGGGTAGATTTGACCTTGGATGATGGCTCGGTGCTGATCACCAAGCGTTTCACGCTGCGTCGTAATGACTATCTAGTGGACGTCGACTATAACGTTGAGAACAAGGGCGATACTGCCTGGAAGGCGGCTTTATTCGGTCAAATCAAGCGAGATGGCCAATCCCCCGTGATGATTGATGAAAATGCCATGGGGCTGAAGCCTTACACCGGAGGCGCCACGTTTACGGTTGACGCGCCTTATACGAAAGTTGAATTTGATGATTTGGAAGAAGCGCCCTATAAGACGAGCGTCGAAGGTGGTTACATGGCCATGGTGCAACACTACTTCGTTACCGCCTGGGTACCGAAAGATAAAGCCGCCAACCATACCTTCCATGCCCGCAAGTTGGCCAATAAAGACGTTTACCTGTTTGGTTTTACTTCACCAAGCTGGGCCCTCGAACCCGGCGCGTCAGGAAGCCGCGGCGCACAATTTTATATTGGTCCGAAGGATCAATACCGACTGGAAGAAATATCACCGGGCCTGAATTTAACCGTCGATTATGGATTTCTCTGGTGGCTGGCACAGCCCATGTTCGCGCTGCTGACCTTTGTTCACGATCATGTCAATAACTGGGGTTTCGCGATCATTGTACTCACCATTATCGTCAAGACGTTGCTCTTCCCACTATCCGCCGCTGGTTTTAAGTCCATGGCCAAAATGCGTAAATTGCAACCGGAAATGGCGAGGCTCAAGGAGCGCTACGGCGACGACAAGCAGCAATTCACCCAGGCAATGATGGAGCTATATAAAAAGGAAGGTGCCAACCCTCTCGGTGGTTGTCTACCGATAGTCTTGCAGATGCCTGTCTTTCTAGCGCTGTACTGGACCTTGATGGAAAGCTACGAACTACGCCAAGCACCGTTCATGCTGTGGATTAATGATCTGTCTGTGATGGATCCGTATTTTGTCTTACCAATTCTGATGGGTGCATCTATGTTTGTCACACAGATGATGCAGCCAGAGCCACCAGATCCCATGCAAGCTAAGGTGATGAAAATTATGCCGGTGATGTTCACGTTCTTCTTCTTATGGTTTCCCAGTGGTCTTGTACTGTACTGGTTGGTCAACAATCTGTTGTCCATTGCCCAACAATGGTTTGTGACTCGTCAAGTTGAAAAAGCCGGCTGATGGACCCGTCTGGCGTTCAACAAGATACGATTGCGGCCATAGCGACGCCGGCAGGCCGTGGTGGTGTTGGTATCGTCAGAGTGTCTGGCCGTGATACTCGAGAGATCGCCAAGATGGTCATTGGTAGTCTGCCGCAACCGCGACAAGCACAATTGGCGACCTTCACCGAGGCCAACGGTGATGCCATAGATCAGGGAATTGCCTTGTTCTTTGCCGGACCTCACTCGTTTACGGGTGAAGATGTGCTTGAGTTGCAAGGTCATGGCGGACCCGTGGTGATGGATATGTTGCTCAATCGCATCATTGCTTGCGGCGCACGTCTTGCTCAACCGGGTGAATTTTCCCAGCGCGCCTTTCTGAATGACAAAATTGATTTGACCCAAGCTGAAGCGATTGCAGATCTCATCGACAGTGTTAGCCGGCGTGCCGCAAAAAGTGCCGTTAAGTCTTTGCAAGGGCGCTTCTCCGAACGTATTCATGTGCTTGATGAGAAAGTTGTTCGACTGCGCATGTATATAGAGGCCGCTATCGACTTTCCTGAGGAAGAGGTGGATTTTCTGGCCGATAGCCATATCGAAATCGCTTTGGCGGAGATCGAGGCGGCGCTGGTAGAGACCCAGCAGCAAACCCAGCAGGGAGCGCTACTACGTGAAGGTATTACGCTAGTGTTCGCCGGTCGCCCTAACGCGGGTAAATCCAGCTTGATGAATCACTACAGCGGGCGAGAAACCTCGATTGTCACCCATGTGCCCGGAACGACCCGGGATATCGTCAATGAGTACATCCATTTGGACGGTGTACCTTTGCGCCTCGTTGATACGGCCGGTTTGCGAGATAGTGATGACCTGGTTGAGAAGGAAGGTATTCGCCGTGCCAGGCAGGAAATCATGCAGGCGGATATCATTCTGTTGTTGATCGATTATGCCGCACACCCCAATGACTGGCGTGACGAGGCGCTGCGACTTCAGGATGAAACCGGCGACAACGGCATTAAATTGGTGGTTTTGAATAAGATTGACAAGCAGCCCTTGGTCCAGGATCTTGACTTTGCATTGCCCGTTATTGGTATTTCTGCCACCGCAGGTGTCGGTCTGCAGGCGCTGACCGACAAGGTGAAGCAACTGATGGGACTGGATACGCAGATAGAGGGACAGTTTATCGCCCGCAGTCGCCATCTTGATGCGTTGCATCGGGCGGCTCTGGCTGTGGCAGCGGGTAAGGAGCAATTATTGGTACACCGTGCCGGCGAATTGCTTGCCGAAGAATTGCGCTTGGCCCATGAAGCCTTGAACGAAATCACCGGTGAATTTTCCAGCGACGAGTTGCTGGGCCGTATCTTTTCCAGCTTCTGTATCGGCAAGTAAATCTACCTCGCGCCTGTTCCGAAACGTTCCGACACCTCCCCTAAAAGCCAGATAAATACTGGATTTACTACCTATAGATGGCTAACATGCTCCGCTTGACGTCGTCCTAATGTGTGCCCAGATGTGTGCCCGTGATTGGAAAACGTGTGCCCTGTATCAGTTTTCATGGGCACTCACATCTCATAGATTGTAGCGAAAAGGCCCATCTTCTCTCCGATGAAATCCCTTTCAAGGGCGTAAGCGGGTATGGAAAGTCGCTGAAAGCCCCATTCTGCATAGCTTCTATGGAACGTGAACCCAAATGACTCGTGTGCCCAAATGTGTGCCCTTGATTGAGGGTTTTTCATGGGCACACATTAAAAAAACAGGTGAAAAAATGGCGCTGACTGATTCAAAGCTGCGGAACTTGAAGCCACGAGATAAAACCTATCAGATGGCGGACGGAGCCGGACTGTTCGTGGAAGTACAGCCTGGTGGGACAAAGACATTCAGGGTGCGCTACAGGGCAGGCGGACGTGATTCCAAGCAAGAGAAAGTGACCCTTGGCAATTACCCTACATACTCATTAGCTGATGCCCGGACATGGAGGGATGACTGCAAGGCGCTGGCTGGGCGTGGTTTGTCACCGATGACGTTGAAGCGCGGTGATCCAATCCCAGATCATGCGACCCCTGGTGCCAGAGAGTTGGCGCAATTCTTCATGAGTAATTGGTGCGTGGCTACGGTACAGAAAGCACAGGTAAAGGTAAATCAAGCCAACGCCGCTAATACTGTCGAAGCCTTTGCGTTGGAATGGTTCCAAAAGATGGTTGAACCAGCGAACAGCAACCCCCGCAATATTCAGCGAGCCCTCGAAAAGGACGTTATCCCAGCTATCGGCAGCAAGCAGTTAGCCAGTGTGACAGTGACTGACATTCTGGCGATCACCGACAAGATCAAGAATCGCGGTTCCGACCAGATGGCGCTGCAAACCCGCAATATTATGAAGCGGCTGTTTTCCTATGCCATTGCACGGGAAAAAATGACTACCAACCCTGCTTCGGCAATCGAAGCCAAGTACATAGCCACAGCCAGAAGTAGGGATGTGGCTCTATCATCGAGTGAAGTCGGGCGACTGCTGCGGTCAATCTATCAATCCAGCATGAACCGTTCGCATAAGCTCGCACTGCACCTGCTGATCCTTTGCATGGTGCGGAAGTCGGAACTGATAGAAGCGCGTTGGGAGGAGTTATACCTTGCCAAGTTGGAATGGTCTATTCCAGGCGAACGAATGAAAATGGATCACCCGCACTTTGTCCCACTATCAAGCCAAGCTGTCGCGATGTTCCATGAATTGAAGGGGCTCTCAAGTGGTTCTGAATGGGTTTTCCCCAGTCGTCATGGCCTGAGCAAGCCTATTTCAAAAACCGCCCTGAATGCTGCTGTGCGTTCACTGGAGCATGATGTGGGTGACTTTGTGATTCATGACTTCCGGCGTACGGCGTCCACGCACCTGCATGAAGCTGGGTTCAATTCGGACTGGATCGAGAAGGCGCTGGCCCACGAAACAAAAGGCATTCGAGGCGTCTACAACCGAGCGCAGTATGCTGACCAACGGCGGGAAATGTTGCAGTGGTGGGCGGATTTTGTGGACAGCCAGATTGATGAAGGGCGCAAGGTGATTATTGGACGCTTTGGCAAAACGTATCGGGCGGAGGGCTGAGTTATGGTAGAGATGAACATTGACTGGGCCGCAAGTGACGCGCTGAAGGCCGCTCCAGCTGATGTAGAATCAGCGAAGAAAGCCCTTTTGATAGCTGCAGATTACACATAAGACGTGGCCAGCCATTACCGATGCAGCTTGATCAATGGTTGGCTGATGCCATTGAAACGGCCTTGCTAAAGCCCGAACGCTTCGACCCCGACAATGCAGACTCGGCGGCGGTGCTGCTGTTTTGCGCTGCACCTAAGGGCGCGAAATCGGCGACCTGTGAAGGTGAACGGGTTTGAGGTTTGTTGTGAAATGCGAGACATGGTCGGCGCTGACATGTCTGAACGAAAAGCAGCAAAGGTAGTCGGTGAGCGATTTGGCATTTCAGTATCGACGGCAAAAAGGCTATTCAAGGCTGAAGCAACTTTGTGGTTGGAATATAGTGCCGGTCTGCAAGAGAATCCAAAAAACGACGAATAGTGGTTCAAAAGCCTCCCTATTTTTTGACCCAGAAACAGTTCTTACTATGTGTGTCATGCCGGTATGTTCCGGCAAATGCTAGGGAATTACGAGCATGGCTACACAAGTTCAAACAGCGCCCAGCATACTGCGGCGCAAACAGGTTGAAGCCCGCACAGGGCTTGCACTATCAACAATCTATCAGCACGTTCGCGCAGGCACCTTCCCTGCCCCCATTAATATTTGTGCAAAGTCTGTCGGCTGGATCGAGACTGAAGTTGATGAATGGCTTACCGCTAGAGTTGACGAAAGCCGTAAGGTTAAGGGGGCCCTGTGAGGAAGGTAAAAGCCCCGATGAAGGGCGTGATGATTGTGTTGCTGGCGTTCACAATTTTACAGCACTTCCCAGAATATCCCAATCCTCTGCTATGCAACGGTCAAGACTGTTTCAGTGGCTTAAAGATAACCAGCAAATCACTACCCTTCAAGCTCGCAATGAACTGGGAATCATGTATCCAGCAGGACTCGTTTAGGAACTGCGCGATTCTGGCTGCACCATCTACACTCACTGGCAATGGGCCACTGACGTTAACGGCAGACTGCGCAAGCAAGCACTCTATGTACTGAAGGCAGATAACGGGAGTGCAGCGTGAAACATGTCGAACGCATCCAGAACGCACTGCACTTTATCCCCGCCTCCCCCGATGACTGTGATACCTGGACGAAAATGGGAATGGTGATCAAGTCGGAGCTTGATGATTCGGGGTTTGACCTCTGGAACGATTGGAGCGAGCCTGCACAGTCCTACAATGAGAATGATGCAAGGGACGTGTGGCGAAGCATCAAGCCCCGTGGTGGCGTGACCATCGGCACTCTATTCCACGAGGCCAAAGCTTGCGGCTGGCGTGACGATAGCGTTTATCAGCTTCCACCCCCTGAATCGTTGGCAGAGCGGCAGCGCGTTTCGTCGGGACTGGCAGACAAAGACCAAGAAGGCATTCTAATGGAGCGCCAAGAGGCGGCAGCCAAGGCAGAGGCTATTCTGAAAGAGGCAGCACCAGCAAAAGCCGATCATCCTTATTTGGTACGCAAGCAAATTCCAGCGGTTGAGACTCTTTTAGAAATCGACGCAAGCGCGGTGGCCTCCATCCTGGGCTATTCGCCAAAGTCGCGCGGTGATTTACTGACTGGGCGCTTGTCAGTGGTGCGAGTGGAACAGGAAGGCAAATTTTCAACGCTGGAACTGATCGACCCTGCCGGACGTAAGACGGTATTTAGAGGACGTGGCACCAAGGCAGGTGGCTATTGGCTGACTGATCCAATGGCAGCCGGTGATGGTTTCTTCACAAAGGCCATTCGAGACTACGAGGCAGAGCAAGCTGAAGCTGAAAAACCAGTGCTGAAGCGTTACAAGGCAGATTTTGAGGCATGGGACGCTAAGCGCAGCGGTATCAATGATAAAATCCGCTACCTTGCCAAAGACAACAAGCCTACTGTCGCTATGGAATAAGGTCTGCGCGATCTGGCGCGCGTCAAACCAGTGCCGCCGAGAGTCCCAAGGCTGATGTATGCCGACGTAACTCCAGAGGCACTGCGGCGGGCGACAAAATGGCGGTCCTGTGATGCGGTATCAGCAGAAGCTGGCATAGTGTTTGGCTCGCACTGCATGGGCAAAGATAGTGTCATGCGGAATCTGGCAACGCTGAACCAGCTGTGGGATGGCACCAACCTGACCATAGACCGGCGCGCCAGCGAATCATTCACGGTCAAGGGTGCGCGGTTGACCGTAGCTTTGCAAGTACAGGAAGCCACCTTGCGGGAGTTCTTTAGCAAGTCAGGGGCACTTGCACGTGGCACGGGCTTTCTGTCGCGATTCCTGGTGGCTTGGTCTGCATCAACCCAAGGCTACCGTCAATTTGCCGAAGCCCCTGCCAATTGGCCATCACTGGTCGTATTTAATCAGCGCGTTGCCGCAATACTCGACCAGCCAGAACCTATTGATGATGATGGCGTACTATCCCCAGCTATGTTGTCACTGTCACCTGAAGCAAAGCGATCCTGGGTGGTATTTCACGACGCAATAGAGGGCCAGCTTGCCCGCGGCGGTGGTCTTTACGATGTGCGGGACGTGGCGTCAAAGACTGCTGATAACGCAGTATAGTTGACCGCCTTGTTCCAAATGTTAGATCAAGGCACAGGCGCTGTCAGTGGCGAATGTTTCGAGAGCGCCATTCGAATCACGGCATGGCATCTGGGCGAAGCCCAGCGTTTCTTTGGTGAACTGGCATTACCGGCGGGACTGGCAGACGCCATGCGGCTGGATAGCTGGTTGATCGAGCATTGCAGGCGAGAGCGGGTGGAAACGATCAGCAAGTGTTATCTGCAACAGCATAGGGCAGTTCGGGATGGCGCGAGGCTAGAGGTATCAATCGTGACGCTGATACAGCTTGACCAGATGCGGCTGTCAAAAATGTGCGGCGCATAGACGTTGCGGTGAATCCTGTGCTGCTGGAGGCGCAGGTCTGATGCTATCCGCCTTGATACGCAAAAAAGAAATTGCTATAGCTAAACCTGCTACAAAAGACAGAACACAAGGGCGAACTGTAGAAAAAGTAGCAAGTGTAGTCGTAGCAAACCAGATATTCCCCGAAGAGGAATCGGCAATAAGGGGATGGCTGAGGCATATAAATGAAACTGATCCGGCTATCATCGATGACTTAATGACCAAGTTACGGGTCAATGCGGAAGCGCGGGCTTATTGTCTGGAGCAGCCCCTGCTCCAGAACCTAATTACACTGCAAATTATGGAGATTGTAGGCACTTCAGCGTACTAGTCACCCGCATATTGTTCATTGCTCACAGGGCGAGCCTGAACCCATTGTTCGGTTTAGGGACACTGAACGGCGATAGTGTGGCAAATATGAGGGGTAGTGACTCTGGGGTAACGAAAAGGCGCCTGCTCATTTCACGGCTGTTCAGGGGCACTTTCTCTGGTTCACTATCGGGTAATCCTCCCATTCCGTTTTCTGTTCAATTATTGACCGCATTGAAATTGCTTTTTGATCGAGTATTCTGGCTTTGCTGCATCTAGTGTTCTGCCACTGGTGGGTTGACGCCTGTCAACCCATGAGTTGTACATCCACTGTGAAATTGGAAGCCGAGTTGTCGAAGGTTACGCGCGTACGCCCAGCATACAAAAATAGTGAAATACGCGAATTAATCAAAAGCGAATGTTATTTGGTTAAACCGTAAGCGATCAATCTACCCCATCTAGTACTTATGCGCCGCTTGCCATTGCTTCAATGCTATCGGCAGCAGGCGGTTCTTTAAATACATATTGCAGATATGCACAGGGCTCAAGCCCGTTGGCTTTCGCAGTTTCAATAAGTCCGTAAAGGTTAGCACTGGTTTTCGCGCCGTCCACACTGGCAGAGAACAACCCGTTCTTTCGACCAATCACGAACGGGCGGATCGCATTTTCGGTCGGATTGTTATCGATCGATAATCGACCATCCTCGATGTAGACCGTTAGCTTGGGCCAGTGTCGGTCGAGATACGCCAACGCCTTACCCAACGCACCCTTGGATAGCTTTGTATGTAAAGTCTTATCCAGCCAAGTGCGGATCGTCTTAAGTACCGGCACGGCATCTTGTTGCCGAGCGCTCATTCGTTCATCGATAGTCAGGCCTGCTATCCGGCACTCAACCGCGTAGAGCTTTGCGATCATCGCGATCGCCATATCGGCTTTGTTAGCCTTCGATGGATTGCTCGCGACTCTTTGAGTATCAACGAACTTGCGGCGAGCATATGCCCAACACCCCAGTTGCTTAATCTGATTGCCCGCAGTCACAGCGTTATAGCCGCCATAGTCATCGGTTTGTAAATAGCCCTGATAACCAAGCAGTAAATCGCTGGCCACATCACCACGTCGACTGTCCGCATAGTGGAACAATCGAATGGGTTGCGTGGGTGGCCCGTCGACCCTGATCCACATATATGAATTACTCTGGGCGCGCTTACCCGCCTCGGTGAGCACTTGTACGGTTGTCTCATCACAATGCATCACAGGATAATCAAGCAGTCGATCTTGGAGCAGGTTAAGCAAAGGCTGTATATTCAGCTCAGTATAAACGCCAAGCGCATTTAGCGCATAAAGTCAGGGTCTTTGCCGTCGAAAAAGTATGACAATGCCTTGCTTGCTGTTAACCCTTGTTTTCGGCAAGTTGATAGGTAATTGCGAATTCGGTAGAATTTTTTCGCTCCATCCATCGAGCGGAAACAGCCCGATATCTTTTGTTGCACCTTCGTCATGCGCAGATCATTTTCACCCTGATGATTAGTGAATGGAACCTGTTCTTCCGTCATGAACCGTAAGGCGTCAGTTTCTCATTTTATCAACAAATCAAGCGGTTTTCTCACCTTTGAACGTTTAACCCGTCCACGTTTGTTCGGCGTTGGCGCTGGTGGTGGGCGCTCATGCTCTGGGTCTTCAATATTTAAGATATCACCACTATCATTAACGGCTACATTGATGTCCAGCAGGCAAGTCTGCATCGCCTTTGCCCGCTGTTGCTGATCTTGCTCAAAAGCGCGCTCAAGTTCTCTTAGGTGGTGTGCGTTACAAAGACTGTGGAGGCAGTCATACAGATAATAAGGCTTCCAGTGATCATGGTACAAGACGCCCTGAAATGACGAGATAACACCGAATGAATCCATGCCTTCCCGGCCACGTTTTTCATGAGGATAGAGCCGTGTGAGAGACGTAGTCGAGACATTATGTAGCCAGTGACGCTTGCCACCCATGTTAATACCTGTCTCGTCAGCGTGCATGACGGAGGAAGCGATGAGTTGCTGCTTTGCCCCGTCTTCGAACCGCCCCAATCCATTGTAGGCTTGCAGGTTAACGTTGCAGATAGACCCCGCGCTGACTAGCACATCCATTTGGTCAGCAAAGTGGTCTCGAACGCGATCCACCGGTACGAGCTAGAATTGAGACATATAAACCGAGT
>Ga0307492_10000416_pt1 | contig 18159 bp, 19 predicted proteins | sample SI3LmetaG_FD_202365 | JGI IMG/M metagenome (GOLD analysis project Ga0307492, IMG submission 202365) | Sea-ice brine microbial communities from Beaufort Sea near Barrow, Alaska, United States - SI3L | ecosystem: Environmental > Aquatic > Marine > Coastal | place: USA: Alaska | collected 2017-05-06 | reverse complement strand
AGAATGCTTTCGTTACGTCCTCTAAAAAGTGCCAAAATACGATGAGAAGGGATTTTGCTTACCGCTTCATGATATTCAAAATAATCACGATATTTCTGAGCATCTTTTGTATTTGCAGTTTTAATACAGCTACTTTGCAGATAAGCATTACTCCATATCCAAGTACGCAGCCTCGCCAACAAAGCAGCATCTTCACTGAACTCTTCCATCAAGATTTGTCTAGCACCATCTAAGCAAGCTTTCCCATCTGCAAAACCAGCTTCAACATTGATAAATTCTAGGGCTGTCGTAACTGGATCAAGTTCAGGATTTTCTAATAACCTTTCAGCCAAAGCTTGTAAACCAGCTTCCCGAGCAACGCTTGCCTTGCTTGTTCTTTTTGGTTTAAAAGGTAGATACAAGTCTTCGAGGGTGGTTTTAGTGGTCGCTGCTAATAAGCTTTTTTCAAGCTCAGGCGTCAATTTATCCTGATCGTTAATACTTTTGATGATTGCAAGTCGTCGCTCTTCAAGATCGCGCAGATAAATCAAACGAGTATGTAATAGCCTTAACTGGATATCATCAAGAGAGCCCGTGGCCTCTTTTCTATACCGTGCGATAAATGGCACAGTAGCTCCATCATCAAGAAGTTTAATTGCTGCAGATACTTGTTCAGGTCTTGCTGATAATTCATCAGCAATAATTCTTTCTATAGTTAGATTCATATTTTTAGGTATTTTTGAGAGTAGTGAGTTGAAGTTACAAGAAAATAGATGGTTTTATTATAACCATAAACGCCGATGATTAAACTATTGAAATCAACTTTATTATGTAAGAAGTCATATCAAGGTCACATATAAATCACTTAATAGAGCTCTAACTAGAGGATTTGTCAATGAATCACTACTTTTAATATTGAGGCTTTTAGTTTAACTATTCCTTTGATAGCAGTATGATAGGGCATAATAAGTCATTAACTCGACAATTCGACATCTTGAACACAAATTTTTTATTATAAAAATAATAGGCAAATTAATATGACACAAGAAACAACAAAAATCCTCGTAGTAGATGATGACCTGAGACTTAGAAGCTTGTTAGAGAGATACCTAAAGGAACAGGGCTTTCTAGTACGGACGGCTGCTGATGCTGAACAAATGGATAGATTTTTAGAAAGAGAAAACTATCATTTACTAGTGCTAGATTTAATGTTGCCTGGCGAAGATGGATTATCAATCTGCAAACGCCTTAGAGGTAATGACAATAAAATACCCATTATCATGCTTACAGCTAAAGGTGATGAAGTGGATAAAATTATAGGCCTCGAGCTTGGCGCCGACGATTACTTGAGCAAGCCTTTTAATCCCAGAGAATTACTTGCCCGCATTAAAGCGGTGATGAGACGACAAACTAATGATGTACCAGGTGCACCTGCAACTGAAGAAAAAATGGTTGAGTTTGGTGAATTTAAGTTAAATCTTGCAACCCGTGAAATGCACCAAAACGAAACGGTTATTAACCTAACCAGTGGTGAATTTGCCGTACTAAAATCCCTTGTGACCCATCCACGCAAACCCCTTTCTAGAGATAAATTAATGAATTTAGCACGCGGTCGTGATTATTCAGCTCTAGAACGCAGTATTGATGTTCAGGTTTCTCGTCTTCGCAGATTGCTTGAAATTGATCCGGCTAAACCAAGGTATATCCAGACAGTTTGGGGAATAGGCTACGTTTTTGTACCCGATGGTGAATAATCAGTGCGATTTCCAACCCTAACTAAATTTCAATTAATCCGCACTTTTGATTCGTTAGTACATATTAAGCGCCTAAAACTTTTTCCAACCGGGACTTTTGGGCGCATAGCTTTAATGCTTGCAGTGTTATTGATTGTTAATCAGATCGTTACCTATGTTTGGGTAAGTTATTACATCATTAAACCGCAAATTGACCAGACCATGTATTTAATTACACCCGAAATAAAAATGGTTAATCAGCAATTAAAACAACAAGGGATACAGCCGTTACTCGCTGCCGATATCGATTCCGATCTTAGAAATTCAGGCATTCGATTAATCGACACTTCCTCTGGAGAGCCTTCTTCACTGAGCCAAGCGACTTATTATAAATCTCTGACAAAGTCATTAATCAACAATCTCAATATGCCCACTGAAGTTAGACTTGAAGAATCCGATGCCCTATACGCCTGGGTGAAAATGCCAGAACATGATCATCTTTGGTTAAGAGTCCCACTAGCAAGTTTAGGCTCATCTTATCCTGCTCCTTTAGTGGTATTTATTTTAGCCATCACCTTTCTCTCTATCCTCGGAGGCTGGTGGGTCGCAGGTTCGATTAGTCGACCATTGAAACGTCTCGAATTCGCTGCGCGAGAAATCGGTCGGGGCGATAGACCAGGGGATTTGAAAATTGTCGGAACCTCAGAATTAAAAGCAGTAACCTATGCATTTAACCAAATGGCTCATGATGTTCAGCAATTTGAAGAAGACCGAACCTTGTTATTAGCGGGTATATCTCATGACTTAAGAACGCCTTTAACACGTATTAGACTAGCCAGTGAATTCCTTTCGGAACAAGACTTAGAACTCAAAGAGGACATCATCAGAGACACTGAAGATATGGATGAAATTATCGACCAATTCATTGGTTTTGTCCGAGATGGTAGAGATGAACATAATTTACAAGCAGATTTAAATGAGCTAATTAGAATTGTCACTGCCCCACTCGATCAGCCTCCAATGAAGATTGAACTCAAACTAACAGATTTACCTGACTATTCATTTAAACTATTAGCGATGAAGCGCTTACTCACCAATCTGGTCGAAAATGCCCACCGTTACGGTGGTAATAATTTAACAGTGATCAGTGAGTTTGATAAAAACGTCATTCGCATAAGGGTTCAAGATCTTGGGCCCGGAATTAACGATAATAATATAGAAGAACTTTTTCAGCCCTTTAAGCGAGGCGATGCGGCAAGAGGTGGCAAGGGAACTGGTCTTGGTCTTGCTATCGTTCAAAAAATTGCCTTACTCCATGAAGGTGAAATCCGATTATTTAATCGTCCAGATAAGGGACTTGAAGCCTGTTTAACATTACCAAGGGTAAGAGAATTTAACTAAGCAGCAAACTCTTTGTTAATTTTGCGATTGCTTAAACTGATGGATCTTTCGGCGTTGTTTTTTATCAGGACGATGTGAAGGTGTTGAAACAGCTAATTGTGCTATTCGCCGTAATTCTGCTTCTTTCTTTCTTAATTTAATGCTTTCTTCGGTTTCATTATAAAGTTCAGTTGCAACCTTCGCAGGACCTCTTTTGTCTGAAAGTCCAGTAACGGCTACAGTAAAAATGTCATAACCTCGTCGAACACTCAAAATTTCATCAAGCTTCACGCCCCTAGCTGGTTTTGCTCGCTGACCATTCAGACGTACTTTGCCACCATCAATGGCTTGTTTTGCAAGCGCTCTGGTTTTAAAAAATCGAGCAGCCCAAAGCCACCTATCAAGGCGGACCTCTGGAGATTTTGAAGAGCTATCGTTTTTATTATTCATTTTATTATTCATTTTATTAAATCAGCAAATTAGTCTTTAATAACAGGCCTAGAGTTAATAATAAGCATATTTATAATATGATTTAAAATACACTAAATGATGCCAGTTTATATTTATACTTGCACATTATAAGTAAATCTAAACATTTTGTAGCAAAAATGTTGGCTTCTTCACAGAGTTTTCGAAAATCCTACTGTTTCACCTTTAGTCTTCTGTTATGCTAAACAGCTGGTTTAATTGAAAGTATCTCCCTAAATGGATAGCGCTCGATGGAAAACGTTGTATGAATAACCTGACTCAATCCCTGAACGGTGATTCTTTTAAACGATACAGTCGTGAGCTAGTATTATCTGCAAAATTCAGCAAGAGCATAAGTTGGTTACTGATCTTAATTATCATTGCTATGTTTTCACAGTTTAGTTGGTCGATTTGGGAATATTTACAGCCTAGAAAAAATATTATCAGTGAGATTGTCGCTACAAAATCGACAAAGCTGAATGAACTTAATATAAACCAACTGACTTCATATCATTTATTCGGTAATCCAAAAACAACAACTAAAGCAGCATTAAGTAATCAAATCAATGCACCTGTATCTCGCCTTAAACTCAAACTAAGAGGGGTCTATGCCACAGCGGACGATATTTTGGCTAGTGCGATGATAGAAGCTAAAAATAAGCAGGAAATTTATCAAATTGGCGATAATCTTCCGGGTGCCGCAGGTTTGAAATTACACAGCATTATATCTGACCGAGTTATTATGTCTCGAGGTGGAAAATTTGAAACCTTATTAATTGAAGATTTTGGTAAGTTAAACATCTCAACATCTAGTCGCACAACCAGAAGGCCAACACCTAATAAAAACAGAGCAACAGCCGATATAAATATCATAGAAGAAGGCTCTACAAACACTGTGATTGATAAACGAAGAGACCGAAACCTTACCAAGGAATTGATTGAGCTACGCTCCAAACTTTCAGATCCTCAATCTCTGAGTGAATTAATATCAGTTTCACAGGCGACAGAAGATGGTCAATTTATTGGTTTTCGACTCGCACCAGGTAAAAATAGAGCCTTGTTTGGACGACTTGGTTTGCGAAGAAACGATATCGTCACAAATATTAATGGCATTAGCTTAGATGATCCAGCCACTGCCTTTACATTGATGGAACAAATCAGCTCAGCTGAAGAAATAGATTTAAGCATAAAGCGTGGCGATAGGGTCATGAATATATTATTCAGTGCTTCAGAGAATTAACTTTAAAAGAGATACTGTGACCTTAACAAAAATGACATTAAAAAAGTGACAATAAAAAAATGACAATAAAAATACCAACATTACTGAAAAACCCTTGGTTAGTTAGCGCCACTTTAGCGGTCACGGTGCAACTGCTATCCCAGACTTTAGTTTATGCTGATAATCTCAACATGAAGGATGCAAATATTCGCGTTTTGATTGAAGCAGTTAGCCGAATTACCGGTAAAGTGTTTGTACTTGACCCGAGAGTGAATAATCAAAAGATTACAATATTGTCACCACCTAATGTTGATTTAAACAAAGATGAAATTTATGCGATTTTTCTTTCAGCACTGAAAATGAATCAATTGGCCGCTATTGAAGACGGACCTCTTGTTAAAATTACTCAAGATCAGTTAGCAAAATCCGAAGCTGTGCCTGTTGAATATGATTCTGATGACAAAAACAATAAAAACTATGGTGATGCGCTCATAACTCGCATCATTAAAGTTAAAAATGTTGAAGCCAAGCAACTGCAAAGTATCTTACGTTCGCTGATCCGTCCAACAGGACTATTAGCTGTTTATGCAGAATCCAACGTCATTGTCATACATGATCGTGCTTCTAATATTGAACGTTTAGTGAAAATTATCCGTCAGGTTGATAAAGAATCTGATGTAAGCATGGAAATTATCCCATTGCAAAATGCCAATGCCGGAGAAATCGTTCGGATCCTCGAGCGTTTAGAAAAAAGATCAACGGCTACTAAAGGCGGCGGTCGCGCTGTGCCTAACATCGTTGCCGATGAAAGAACCAATAGTATTTTGGTCAGTGGAGAAACCAATTCACGATTACGCATCCGTGCAATCATTGCTCAACTGGATTCACAAGTAGAATCCAGTGGTAATACCAAAGTATTCTATTTGCGTTATTCTAAAGCTGAAGATTTGAAAAGTGTCTTGGTTGGACAGGCTAAAATTGTTGCTGCAGAATCGTCTGCAACTGCAGCTTCGTCTAATGCCATTCAAAGTCGTAGCCGCAACTCATCGAATCAACAAACTTATAATATTGAATCACACGAAGCGACTAATGCACTTATTATCACAGCTCCTCTAGGAATGATGAAGACTTTTGAATCTGTCATCAGACAACTTGATATACGATTAGCCCAGGTCCTTGTAGAAGCTATTATTGTAGAGGTATCGGAAAATCAAGCAGAGCAGCTTGGTATTCAATGGTTATTTTCTGGTGATGGCGGCAATCAACCTGTTGGAGGCACAAACTTTACCAACACCGGACCAGGAATTATTAATTTAGCAGCAGCAGCAGCAGCCAGAAGTGGCATTGATAATGGATCAACAACGGTTGTCAATCCTGAAACGGGTATATCAACGACCACCACGAACAGAACCAATGGCGATAACGGCGCTGCTCTTGGCGCAATCTTATCGGGTGTTCAAGGTCTTGCCGTTGGTATCGCAAATAAAGGTCTTGATTGGGCAGCTTTCCTGCGCGCTCTATCAACAAATACCGATTCAAACATTCTATCAACACCTAGTATTATGGCCCTCGACAATCAAAAAGCGAGCATTCATGTGGGCCAAGAAGTGCCCATTATTACTGGCTCAGCAACGGGTTCTAACAATGCTAATCCCTTTCAGACTGTGGCGCGACAAGAGATCGGTGTAAAGCTTGAAATTACCCCGCAAATCAACGAAGGTGATGCAGTAATTCTAGAACTATCTCAAGAAGTTTCTAGTATCGCAGGTGCCACAGCCACAGATATAGTTATCAATAAAAGAACCATTAACACCTCTATATTGGTAGAGTCGGGTAGTACCATTGTTATTGGTGGTTTAATCGATGATGATATTCAAGAGTCCACCCAATCTATTCCAATTCTTGGCGATATTCCGATTTTAGGACAATTGTTCCGTTCACAGGCAACGACTAAAACTAAGCGTAATTTAATGGTATTTATTCGTCCTACAATCGTTCGAGATGAAGCCAGTGTGGCTAACCTGACTAGCAAAAAATATAACTTTATGAGAGCTAGACAGTTAGAACGACAAGCCGATGGTGTCAACCTTTTGTCGAGCGATACAAAAACGCCCATTCTTCCAGAATTTAATGATGCTCTAGCTTTGCCACCTAGTTTTGAAGAAGCCGAAAAGAAAAACGATAATAATGACTGATACTATGTCAAATACCACAGACTCCACAGTTAACAATCTTGCAGATGAAACTTTTTCTGAGGCAGAATTAACAGAACCTGAACAGCGCTTGCCGTTCTTGTTTGCTCGACGTCACGGCGTTATCCTCACTCACAGTGACATTGAACACGCCTTTGTCAGCTATCGAAAGGATGCTACGGTTATTGGGCTTAGAGAGATACAACGCTTTACTGGCAAGCCACTTAGCCTTAAAGAAGTAGAAGATGAAACTTTCGAAACCATTTTAGCAGAGGTTTATCACACTGATGCTAGTGATGCCATGCATGCAATGGAAGGCATTGGTGACGAATTTGATTTATTTCGTATCGCTGAAGAATTACCTGAAACTGAAGATTTATTAGAAGCGGAGGATGATGCGCCAATCATTCGTTTAATCAACGCTTTGCTCACTGAGGCGATAAAAGATAACGCCTCGGATATTCATATTGAAACCTTTGAGAAGCTTCTTGTGGTTCGTTTTCGAGTCGATGGGGTTTTGCGTGAAGTACTAAAACCCAACCGCAAGTTAGCACCATTATTAGTATCACGCATAAAAGTCATGGCAAAACTCGATATTTCTGAGAAACGTATTCCTCAAGACGGACGAATTGCTCTAAGAATCGCTAATCGCGCCGTTGACGTTCGGGTTTCAACCATGCCTTCAAGTTTTGGAGAGAGAGTTGTACTGCGTCTACTCGATAAACAAGCAGGGCGACTTGATTTTGGCAAACTAGGCATGGCTGGCGATCTTGAAGAACAATTAGAAGCATTACTCTTTAAACCCCATGGCATCATTCTCGTTACAGGTCCAACCGGTAGTGGTAAAACAACGACACTTTATGCTGGAATTACGCTTCTCAATTCCAATGAACGTAATATATTAACGGTTGAAGATCCCATTGAATATCAACTCGATGGTATTGGTCAAACTCAAGTGAATAATAAAGTTGATATGACTTTTGCCCGTGGCCTAAGGGCTATCCTACGCCAAGATCCTGATGTGGTGATGGTTGGTGAAATACGTGACCTTGAAACTGCCCAAATCGCGGTTCAAGCCAGTCTTACTGGACACCTTGTGCTATCTACACTGCATACCAATAGTGCCGTGGGTGCCATAACAAGATTGCAAGACATGGGTGTGGAACCCTTTCTATTGTCATCAAGTATTTTGGGTGTCTTAGCTCAACGTCTCGTCCGCCAACTTTGTTCAATCTGTAAACAGCCTCATAGTGCAAACGAGTCAGAGATTAAATTAATGAGTTTAGCATCTTCGCCTGCACCGACTATTTATTCAGCAAAGGGCTGTGAAGAATGTAATTTCCAAGGTTATCGTGGCCGAACAGGTATTTATGACCTAATGATCGTAGATGAAGAAATCCGTGAAGCAATTCATAACAATGAAGCTGAAAATGTCATAGAGAAGATGGCGCGCAAACATAGTCCTAGCATACGATCTAATGGTCGTGAGCAAGTGTTAAACGGTAACACTACGGTAGAGGAAATTCTACGCGTTACCCGGGAGGACTGATTTGGCTGCTTTTGAATTTATCGCTCTAGATGCAAAAGGTCGTCAACAAAAAGGCGTACTTGAAGCTGATACTTCTCGCCAAGTGCGTAGTCAATTAAGAGATAAGGGCCTTACGCCGCTTAATGTTGATGTGGTAGCCAATACCCAGAAGGCGTCTAAAGGTTTCAGTTTTTCCTTCCGAAAAAATCGCAAACTACCATCATCAGATCTCTCCTTGGTCACTCGACAGATAGCGACCCTAGTTCAAGCATCGTTAACCGTTGAAGAATCATTGAAGGCTGTTGCCGAGCAATCTGAAAAAGATTGGGTTAAAAGTATGATCCTTGCCGTTCGTTCTCGTGTGGTAGAGGGCCACACCCTTGCTGATGCTCTGAGAGAGTTCCCCGGTAGTTTTGATCATCTTTATTGCTCCATGGTAGCCGCAGGCGAAAAATCAGGCTATCTAGCCAATGTACTGCAACGTCTTGCTGATTACACGGAGAAGAGACAGTATTTAAAAAAATAAAGTCTCTGTAGCGTTAATTTATCCAGTATTCTTAGTTTTAATTGCCCTTGCGGTCGTTTCCTTTTTATTGTCTTATGTTGTGCCAATGGTCGTCGAGCAGTTCACCAACATGAATGCCGAGTTACCGATCTTAACCATCATCATTATCGCCTTAAGTGAATTTATTCAAAACTGGGGCCTGGTGGTTTTCATTGGTAGTTTTGTTTTTACTTTTTTCTTTAAGTTTTTATTACGTTCTGAGTCAAGACGGTTCCTTTGGCATCGATTTATACTAAAGATCCCTCTCGTTGGAAAAGTAACTCGTGGACTTAATAGTTCTCGTTTTGCTCGTACTTTATCTATCATGAGTGCCAGTGGTGTGCCATTACTTGAAGGACTGAAAATATCGGGTGAGGTGATGACTAATCTAGTGATGAGAGATGCCGTTTTTAACGCATCTGTGATGGTTAGAGAAGGTTCAAGTTTACGTAAAGCCCTCGGTGAATCCGGTTATTTTCCACCGATGATGCTGCATATGATAGCAAGTGGTGAAAATAGCGGTGAATTAGAACAAATGCTTGAGCGAACTGCCGATCATCAAGATCAGGATTTCGAAACACTGGTATCAATAAGTTTAGGATTATTTGAACCCATCATGATTTTAGTTATGGGTATTCTTGTATTATTAATTGTATTAGCTATTTTGTTGCCAATTTTTCAGCTGAATACTTTAGTTTCTGGTTAACATATTATAGGAGAGATAGATGTCTAGAATTAATCGACAACAGGGTGGATTTTCCTTGCTTGAGATTATGGTGGTTGTAGTAATTATTGGAATTCTTGTTGCATCCATAGCACCGACTTTGTTTGGCGAAACTGAGAAGGCTCGATTGACTCGAGTAAAGGTTGATATTACCGCCCTAGAAGATGCACTTGAGCGTTACAAAATGGAGAACTTTAATTATCCAACAACTGATCAGGGTTTAGAAAGCCTAATTACCAAGTCCAATATGCCTCCTGAACCTAAGCACTTTAAAGAAGGTGGGTATGTTAGACGCATTCAAAAAGATCCTTGGGGCAATGACTATCAGTACATTAGCCCTGGCCAAGAAGGACCTTATGATTTATTTACCTTAGGCGCCGATGGCGAAGTGGGTGGTGAGGGTGCCAACAAAGATATTGGCGGCTGGAATCTTAACGAGATCAACTAATTCATGATTAGATACCAGTCTTTTGCGCAGCGAAAAAGTACTGGTTTTTCGCTGCTTGAATTGATCATTGTTCTAGTGATCATTGGTGTTATGCTGGCTGCTGTAACCCTCTCTATTTCTGATAACCGCGGTGATAACCTCCGTCTTGAGGCTCGACGTTTGGCCGCAAGAATAACCCTAGCAAGAGATGATGCCATCTTAACGAATCAAGAGTTTGGCCTTGAAATTACTAAAGAAGGTTATCAATTTTTAGTACTCGAAGATGAGCGTTGGACATTGGTTCAACGTTTTGGTGAAAGGCAATTAATTCAACAAAAAATTCCAGAAAACATGATCATAGAATTGGAAGTAGAAGGCTTATATGCCAAGTTTCAAAACCAGGACAATGCCAATAAGTTATTTAAAAAGTACGATGAGAATGATATTTCAGACTCTAGGGGGTCGTTAACAGATGATGATACTGATAATTCGGACATCGATAATAGCGAGAACACTACTCAACCTTTTGAAAGCCAAGAAGAAGTAGAGGCCGCAAAGAAAGTTCGGCCACAAATTTACCTCATGACCAGTGGCGAAGTTAATCCTTTCGTTCTGTTTATCGGCTATGACGATGACGACCCTCTTTATTATCAAATTAAAGCAAGCTATGAAGGTCAAATTACCCTAAAAGGCCCTGTTAAAGAACCCTTTCCTTTTGCTGAGATTGAAGATTTATGAGCTTTTTTCCCAATCAAAAAGGTCTAACCCTGTTAGAGCTTTTAGTTGCTCTAGCGGTATTTTCTATCGCAGCTATTGCTATACTCGATACCATTGGTGCCACTTCAAGAATTGTTGAAAATATTGAACAAAAAACCATTGGACACTGGATTGCAGGCAACCAATTAGCTGACATCCAATTGAAATCTGATTGGCCTAATGTTAGCGTGACTCGCAATGAAGTCCAAATGTCTGATAGACGTTGGTACCTAGTAACTAAGGTCGAAGCCACATCCAGACCTGATATGCGACAAATTACCGTTGAAGTTCGTACCAATAAAGATCACAAATCTCCACTAACCAGTAGAATCGCCTTTGCAGGTAAACTCAAATGAACAGGCATTCTAAAGGGTTTACTCTCATCGAAATTATTGTTGCCGTGGCAATTTTTGGTATGCTCAGTGTTGGTGCCTACACAGTGCTCGATGCTGGAGTTAGAAGTCAACAGCAAACTGAATTTAGACTCGAAAAACTGGCTAAATTACAACGAGCCATCCAGACCATCGAAAAAGACTTACACATGCTATCTCTGCGTCAAGTTCGTGATGAGCTTGGTGATAAAATCCCTTTATTTCGTGGTCAAAGCGATGCCTCAGGTCAGGTGAGCTTTATCGAATTTACCCGAGCAAACTGGCGCAACCCTGCAGGATTACCTCGCAGTAATATGCAACATGTTATTTACAATTTCGGTCAGGGTAAGCTGAATAGAGTCCATAGCATATTTCTCGATCAGACATCCAATAGCCCAAAAGTGACACGAGCTTTGCTCGACGATATGAAATCAATGTCGATGAGTTTTCTAAACAAGGCTGGGCAATGGACAAGTACTTGGGCAATGTTTGATAGCCAATCATTAGATAGTTCGCTACCTAGAGCGATTAAAATATCGATGGAAGTAGATACTTTCGGACTCATTGAAAGACTCATTGTTATTGATTTAGTAGCGAAAACTAAATCTGAAGAGGAAATCACTAATGAGTAGTCACAGACAACAAGGTGTAGCCCTAGTCATGGTGTTGATCATTGTTGCTATGATCTCCATTATATCTGCGCAACTCATTAGTGAAAGAAACCTCCAAGCGCGCAGAACAGCTAATATTATCTTAGCCGATAATGCTTGGCATTTTGCACTAGGTGCTGAACTCTTAGCAAAAATAGTCATTAAGGAAAGCCTTAAAGGTGAAAAAAACGTTAACCTATCCCAACCTTGGGCTATGGATGGGATCGTTTTCCCCATTGATGGTGGTACAATTTCGGCTGAGTTAAAAGATTTACGCAGTTGCTTTAATCTGAATGGAATATTAGCTAACGAAAAGAGTGATACTGACCAAGCTGATCAAGACCAAGAGAACGCACCTCTTGCTGGTGAAGTTGTTTTCTCCGAACTATTAAAAAGCCTAGAATTATCCGACACTGAACCGACGGCTCTTGCAGCAACTCTTCGTGATTGGATAGATCAAGATCAGCAGCCTTCGGGATTCAATGGACGGGAAGATTATGAATACAGCGGTTACACTCTTCCTTATAGAACAGCGGACACCTTCATCGGTAGCCGGACCGAACTCGCAACCATTAGTGGCTTTAGCACAACGGTGATTGAACAACTACTTCCCTATGTTTGTATCATTCCTGATGAACCTTCACTAATATTAAATGTAAATACTATTTCAACGGAACAACCAGAGCTTTTGAGTAGTTTTTATGACAAACTTGATAAAACTCAGGCATCCAATATTTTAAATTCTAGAGCGGAACAAGGATTTACAGAAGAGGAATACAATACACAGTTACCCGCTGATGCTATTTTGCGTAAAGGCACCTCCATTAATTTTACGAGCGCTTATTTTGCGGTATCAATAAAAGTTGAGATACAACGAGCAAGGGTCAATTTAAAAAGTTTGTTACACTACCAAGAACAATCTGAAGATGTACTGGTCATTGCCCATTTGGGACTTGATGACTGAGCATTAATAAGTAATCATCATTAAGTGATGGTCATTAATTAATGAGCAATGAAAACAACTATGAAATCCATTTTAGTTAATTTACGTTAGAGAAAGACTATGAGTGAAAAATTATTTATTCAATTTCAACACCATACAAATGACCAATTACGTTGGTTTCATGTTGTTGGGGGTGAATTAAAGCAAAGTGGTACTCAAGCAATAACTGAACTTTCTACATTGAAAGAACAATTTCAATCGGTGTCATGTGTTGCCCTAGTTCCATCCACGGATTGTTTAGTGACCACGGTTTCTTTGCCGACAAAACAACGTCGTCAACAAATTAAAGCAATCCCCTTCGCCTTAGAAGAACAAATTGCAACAGACATTGAAGAGATGCATTTTGCCATAGGTCAACGCAGAGAAGATGGCTTATTAACCGTTACCGCAGTATCCAAAACTAAGATGCAATTTTGGTTAAATACACTTTCAGCCAATGGGATCTCAGTTATCAGCCTATTGCCTCTTTGTAGTCTTTTAGAAGCCCCGCAAGATGCCTGGAGTATTTTTCACTTAAATCAGTCATACATCGTCAATCAAAATGGCAACTGCTGGATGGGCTCAGAAAATGAAGTCAAAATGATGCTCAGTTTATCAATACAGCCACTTGAAGAAGATGCATTACCCGGACTACTTTATTGGAGTGAAGATGATACTCCAAGCTGGATTAATGGATTAGGCTTAGCGGTATCGAGCCATAAGATCAACAGTTGTGAACAAGCTTTATTAAGTCGTTTCGATTTACAAAAAACAAACTTATTACAAGGCGACTTTACAGTCAGAGATGATTGGAAGGCGGGATGGAATGTTTGGAAAAAAGTTGCTGTGATTGCCTTTGTAGCTATTTTGCTTAAATTTTCAATGATGGGCTTTGACATATACACACTCAATGATGAAAGTGCGTACTTACAAGAAGAGATGGCACGTCAATATCATAAGATTGCGCCAGGTGCTCGGATAACAAAAAATATTGAACGACAAATGAAGCAACTCATTACTCAACGCCAAGGTAGCCAAAGTCAAAGTGGCTCGTTTTTAGTGATGCTAAGTGTTGTTGCTGAAGGATTAACCTCTATTCCAGACATTAAACCTACTAATTTAAATTATGATAGCAACAAAGCTGAAATTCGTTTGGATTTAATCATCAGTAGCTTACCGCAACTGGATCAATTAAAAGATCATCTTGTTGCTAAAGGATTATCCATTGAAGTTGGAGCAGCCAGTGCACAGGGTAGTAGTTATAGTGGCCGACTTACCATTAGGAGTGACTCATGAGTAATTTCTCTGACTTAATGGTTAGCTATCATACCCTTGAAAATCGAGAGAAAAAAATTCTTGGTGCGGGCATTTTAGTCGTGAGTATATTTATTATCTATATGTTCATTTTCAAACCAATGAGCGATTCCATTATTCGTTTAGAAAAAAGTAACACAACTAATCAACAATTACTTGAGTGGATAACTCATTCTGTCGCCTCGCTCAAAGGATCCTCTTCGACTAGCAGTGTGAGTAAACGCAATGGAAGAAGTCTTAACGTTATTATTAACACCACAGCGTCAAGCGCTCAAATAAGTATTAGCCGAAGCCAACCTAGGGACAACAACCAATATCAAATTTGGCTTGATAAGGCGATGTTTAATGATCTATTACTTTGGTTAAATGTTTTACAAAAAGATTACGGTATCTTTGTTAGTAGTATTAATCTCGGTGTGACTGAGGTCAAAGGACAAGTTAGGGTAAATCTTACATTCCAAGATTCCGGGAGTTAATGGTTTGCTTAAGAAATGGTCGCTAAGATTATCCTTAGGGTTAATTTTTCTCATCATCATAGGTTTTTTTACAGCACCAGCACAACTGCTTGAGAATCAATTGACTTCACAAATACGAGGTTTAAAAACCAGTACAGCAACAGGTCGATTTGTATCAGGCGAATTTAAACAACTACAGTATAAAAAAACCACGATTAATCAGTTATCCTGGAACTTATCGATACTTTCTTTATTCACGGCTAAAGTCGGCGCAGAAATTAGCATCGACGATGCTCAGTTTAGAGGGCAATTTTTTATCCAACAAGGCATCAGTGGCAGCACTTCAATCAGTGACGTTAATGGCTCACAATCATTAATTGAAATTGCTAAAAACTATGCCCCTTTTCAATTGCTTAGACCAAAGGGCTCAATTGAATGGAAAGGGATTGCTGTTTCTTTTAATGAACAATCTTTTGAGCAGGCTGAAGGTACAATACGTTGGCCAAATGCCCAAATTGAGTTTAATGGCAAGCCTTTTACACTAGGGACTATTCAGCTATCCCCTGTTGTAGAAAGTGGGGCGTTAGTGCTGCGTCTAAGCTCTGATCCTAACCTTGAACTTGATGGTGCTATCACAGTAAACCGTGATAGAACCTTCACCCTCAGTGCCAGTATAAAAGAAACTCTACCTCCAAATATTTTTAATGCCGTTCGTTATTTCGCAAGATCCAATGGCAATGGTCGATTAGTAATGACTTTCTCTGGTCGTTGGTAAAGGCTTCTTTTCCAAAAAGGATAGAGCACCATGATTAACTGGAATGATATCGACACCTTGTTGTTAGATATGGATGGAACACTGCTCGATTTACATTTTGATAATTATTTTTGGCGAGAATATCTGCCTCTTGAATACGCTCGTCGTAATGGCCAAGAAATCGAACAGGTTCGTGACTATCTCTTTAAATTAATGGACCAAGCCTATGGCAGTATTGATTGGTACTGCCTCGATTTTTGGACTGATAAATTAGATATCGATATCGTTTCACTTAAAAGAGAAATTGATCATCTTATTGCTTTGAGACCTGCTGCTGGAGAGTTTTTAGCCGCAGCTCACGCTTCTAATAAAAAAGTTTATATGATCACTAATGCCCATCATAATACTTTAGAACTGAAGCTTGAAAAAAGCAAGATCAGCCATTATTTTGATGAATTAATTAGCTCTCATCAATATGGTTACATCAAAGAACAACAACAGTTTTGGCAGAAGCTCGAACAAGAACTTAAATTTAATCCAAAACGTACCCTTTTTATTGACGACTCCCAATCAGTGCTCGATTCCGCAGCCAAATATGGAATTGCCCATATTTACTCAATCGGTATGCCTGATAGTAAACAGACCACTAAAGAAAACAGTAAATATCCAATGATTGATGATTTTTCTGATATCATTAAAGGTCTAAACTAAACAATCTAATGACATACTATCAATGTCCGTAAAAACACGGTGGATTATATTTTATGGTGAAATTACCCGAAATTCTCGAGACTAAAACTATTGCCAAGACAAAATTATTCCATGTCGAAAGCATGCATTTGAGATTCTCTAACGGTGTTGAACGTGACTATGAAAGACTTGTGGCCGGTAAGCATGGTGCTGTTATGGTCATTCCAATGTCCGATCCTGAAACGGTATTATTGATTCGAGAATATGCTGCTGGTGTTGAACGCTACGAATTAGCCTTTCCTAAAGGTCTTATAGAGAGTGGCGAAAGTCCACTTGAAGCAGCCAACAGAGAAATGAAAGAAGAAGTAGGTTTTGGTGGTAAAAAGTTAGTTTTATTAAAACAGTTTAGCCTTGCTCCTGGGTATTTAAGTCATCAGATGTCTTTAGTTGTTGCACATGACTTATATGAGGAGCGACTTGAAGGTGATGAGCCCGAAGAATTAGAAGTTCTTTCTTGGCCTGTGGCAAGATTAAACGAACTTGTTGATCTTGATGATTTCACCGAATCCAGATCAATCGCTGCAATTTATTTATTGCAACAATATCTCAATAACTTAACTCAATCGAGCAAGGACAAGGATCTTGTTTAATCAATTAACATGTTAAGTTTTCCTCTCGATCTCAAATCAATAGTTGATAAAAACGATTATTCAACTCTGAAAATTGTCATGGAAAAGGTCGTAGAGATTGCTAATCTTGCCGCTCATAAAATTATTGATGTCTATTTAGATGATGATTTTGACGTTCATATTAAGCATGATAAATCTCCGGTAACCGAAGCTGATTTATTAGCCCACCACTTTATTGTTGAACAATTAACAGCATTAAGTGGCAATATCCCTATATTATCTGAAGAAAGTACCAGTACTGACTGGCAACAAAGAAAAGACTGGCCGTTGTATTGGTTAATTGATCCGTTGGATGGTACCAAAGAGTTTGTTGATCGCAATGGTGAATTCACGGTAAACATAGCACTTGTTAACCAAGGCCAGCCAATAATGGGTATTGTGCAAGCCCCCGTATTAGATACTGTCTATTTTGCAGCGAAGAATATTGGCGCTTTTAAATCCTCTTCATCGAATATTACCTCGTCAATAAAAGTACGAAATGTTCCAGTGGTTGATGACCAACAAATATTTACCGTCGCCATAGGTCGAGGCTGCGTCTCTGATAAGCTAAAAGAATTCTATCAAGCCTTACCCGGTCACAACACAATCCGTATTGGCAGTGCCCTGAAAACCTGTCTTATCGCTGAAGGTCTAGCCGATATTTACCCTCGGTTTGGTAAAACCAGTGAATGGGATACCGCTGCAGCACAATGTATTCTAGAATGCGCTGGTGGTTGTGTTTCTGATATGCAACTTAATCATCTTTCTTACAACACAAAAGACTGTCTTTTAAATCCTGAATTTATAGCCTATGGTGATAAAAGTATCGACTGGTCATGCTTTTTTTCTTGATATAAGTCATTACTCAGAAAATAAATCGACGATTTTAGTTGCTCGTTATATGAATCACTTTTTGACAAGCGTAGTATCTATTTTTTAACCTTCATCTCAAAAACGGTACTTAGATTATATGATGAAAAGAAGTTCTCTGGCCCTTGAGATAAAAAATATTCTATTTATCTTTTTTGGCTCCTCTTTAGTTGCCGCTGGCGTTGCCTTTTTCCTACTTCCCGCAAAAATTGCAACCGGTGGAACACCTGGAATGGCAATGTTGATATATTTTATGAGTGGTCTTTCTACTGGTAAAGCGATGTTACTGATCAATGTGCCTTTACTGTTGATTGGTATGAGATTTATAGATTTTCATTTTGCACTACGCAGTATTTTTTCGATTATAGTTACCGCTATTCTTGTTGACGTGTTAAAAAGTCAGATCGACTTTCCATTGATTAATAGTATGCTGTTATCAACACTTTATGGCGGCA
>Ga0307492_10000415_pt1 | contig 18183 bp, 15 predicted proteins | sample SI3LmetaG_FD_202365 | JGI IMG/M metagenome (GOLD analysis project Ga0307492, IMG submission 202365) | Sea-ice brine microbial communities from Beaufort Sea near Barrow, Alaska, United States - SI3L | ecosystem: Environmental > Aquatic > Marine > Coastal | place: USA: Alaska | collected 2017-05-06 | reverse complement strand
TTGCCTGATGATAATTTCTCAAGTATTGACTCTTGCTTGTTTTGAACTTGTTGTAATAACGATGTATTTGATTCAGTATTAAAACCAATCATAGACTTATCCTCATTTACCTTACCTATAGAATAGCAGAATGACCAAGAGTGTGTAAAATACAACCAACTAGTCACAGGTATGAAAAACCATAACAACTTATAGATAAAATCTAAAAGCTCATTTGTCTAAAGCTTAAGCAACTTCACTTCTCACAATAAATTCAAAGACTTATTCTTTTTTTAGGTCGGCCGATAGAATAAGATAACAGTCATTGAAATGAGTGTGTCGTTAATGAGTTTAGATTAAATATGCTGAAGAACATCCGTTTACATATCGAGAAAGATGAGCAGAGACAAGCTGAGCTGGATGAAAAACTTGCAAAGCAAATAATAGAGACTCATAGCAGCAACATAAATGCATTTCAGCGAAACATCCCCTCTCTATTGGGCTATGTGCAGAATACTGACCTAGCTAATTATTCTGTTTTTGTTAACAAATACGGCGAAAGCAATATCGTTGATTACGGTATGGGCAGAACCTTTTATGGTTTTCACCCAGAAGAAGAGGTGCTTGAACAGTTATCGCGGATAGAGCAACACTGCCCTGAAGTGGTGTTTCAAAGTAATATATCACACCATGAGAATGACTCTAAAAAGCCACTAAGTATTGAAACGCTAGAAAGTGCAAAGCTTAAAAACCAGCAAGCACCCATGCCATATGAAATTGAATGTCTAGTTGTACTTGGATGTGGGCTTGGTATTCACCTCAGTCATTTATTAAAACAACATAAAATAAAAAATCTGTTGATTTACGAGCCGGAACTGCAGTACTTCCAATGTTCAGTAATGACTACCTCATGGCAAGACATTTTCACATTAGCAAAAGTGCACAACACCGCTATTTTTCTGCAACTAGAAAAAGACGGCAGAGATCTGATTAAAGATGTAAACGAACTCAAGCAACATTATGCTGTTTCTAGCTTCCACCTTTACAAACACTATAATCATCAAGTGTTCGACTCATTACATAAAGATTTATCTGAGCGAAGCTGGAGTGAAATTGAAAACAGTGGTTTTAAACTTAAGTCGAAGGAAAGTTACTTAGACTTTCTACCAAGTTGGACACCCAACATAGACTTAGCTACTCATTCGTTATTATCAGCTCCCAACGATAGGCTGACCAATAACCTCAAAACGTTTAAGCAGTATTTCCCTGATATCTATAAAGAATACAAAAACTACAGGCCCAAAAAGTGGTTACCCGTCACCAATTCAAAAGGCGAAGTCAACCTCGTTAAAATTGACAGCTTAGATTCATGGTATGGCGAATCGCCCATGCAAGATTGCACCTTAAATTTTGAAAACTTTAACGAACAACCCAATAAAGATGGTTTAATTCTGGGATACAGAGGCACCAAACTCGCCCATTACATTCATTATCAATTTGTAAAAGAAACCGAAGAACTGCTCAAACAAGCCGAAGAAGAAGTAGGCGCCCTGCCCGACAAGATTCCTTCTATCATCATGTTTGGTTTAGGTGTGGGATATCAGCTAGAGCAACTATTGGATGAACATACGGTCGAAAAACTGTTTATCTGTGAGCCCAATCCAGATTTTTTCTACGCCTCGCTGTTTGCTATCGATTGGCAAAACATATTCGAAACAGTCGAAAAATCTGAATCACGCATTTACCTGAATATTGGTGACGACGGCACCAATTTATTCAGAGATTTATTGAGTCAATTTTACGCTATTGGTCCTTATATTCTCAATAGCACCTACTTCTACCAAAGTTACTACAACGCATCTTTAAACTCTGCTATCAGCCAACTTAGAGAGCAGTTGCAAGTAGTGATATCCATGGGCGAATATTTTGACCACGCTTATTATGGTATCGCCCATACCAAAGAAGGTATGCGACGAAAAATCCCCGTATTGGCATCAAACCCAGCCAGTAAACTTAATTATGATGATAAAGAAGTACCTATATTTATTGTAGGCAACGGGCCGTCATTAGACAGTTCAATTGAAGCCATCAAAGAATGGCAAGGCCAAGCCATTATTGTTAGCTGTGGAACCACGTTACAAGCGTTGCATCGACATGGTATTACCCCAGATTTTCATGCAGAAATAGAACAAAACAGAAGTACCTTCGACTGGGCCGTATTAATAGGTGATTTAGATTACCTAAAAAACATCACTCTTATATCCTGTAATGGTATCCACCCTGATACCTGCGATTTATATAAAGATGTAATGATTGCCTTTAAAGAAGGCGAATCATCAACGGTATCAGCATTAAATGTATTAGGCCGAGAAAACTTTACAACATTACTCAATGCCTTCCCGACTGTGAGTAATTTTGCAATCGATCTGTTCAGTACTATTGGATTCACTAGTATCTATTTAATTGGCGTGGATCTTGGCTTTGTTGATGTTAAACATCACCATTCAAAGTCTTCTGGTTATTATCAAGAAGATGGAAAAGAAACCTATGATTTTACCGAAAGCGCGAATACCTCTTTAATAGTGCTCGGTAACTTTCGCCCTACTGTAAATACTAAGCACGAATTTAAAGTCTCTCGACAAGTTATTGAACAAGTCACCACTGGAAAACCTAAAGGCCAGGAATTTTATAACTGCAGTGATGGGGCAAAAATTCAAGGTGCGTTGCCGATTAGGCCAGATGAATTGTTAATCGTAGCGACTGAGTTTCAAAAATCACAGGCTATTGAAAAATTAAATTCGACTGTTTTTTCCTCAAATGGTTTAGTCGATTATGTAGAAAATTTTGAAAACATGTTTTCAAAAGAATTATTGATAAAAGAACTCGATGCTTTTGAAACACTTTTAGAAAAAAAACTGAACAGCAAAGACGATGTCGAGAACATCATCAACAAACAAAAAGAGTTGCTGTTCGCGTCTTATAAAGATGGCAAGTCACTATTATTTTATTATTTGTATGGGACGGTAAATTATGCCAATGCCGTGCTAACAAAAACACTATATTCACAAACCTCTCATTCCTTTACACCTTTATTTTTTAATAAAATCAGAAAAAAGTGGGTAAGAACATTTCATGAAATTAGTTCTATTATTACACAAACTCATATGGATGATTTCGATACATCCTCATTTAGAGGAGCCTCCAGAGAATTAGTCTCACTTAAACTTAATGCAACAAGAGAAAGGTTGTTGGTTGTGACTGATTCTGCAGAATTTAGGGACAGCATTTTGTTAGCGGTAGAGTCTCGTTACAACTGGCTTACTCCTTTGGACATCTTAACCCCAGAGGAAACTAGACATTACCAACATAATCCTAGTTATTCCCTTTACTATGTAAGGCAAGAAAACAAAAATAACATCATAAAAGGGAGTGCTACTACATTAATGATTTCAGATACGGCTGACACACCCAATATTGACAATAATAGTCTGACATATATCTCTATTCTCAAAAATAGAAGCACTGAAAATTATCTTTTAACCATGGCTTTGATTGCGCTCAAAATAAGTCAAAGTACTCACAAATGCGCCCTTATTATTCCCAAGAGCAAAACGACTGGCACCTCGGGCAGGTACAGAAAGCAACTTCAATATGCTGCCAAACATGAATTAATTGCGTATAACTATCCAATGTATGTGTGTTTATACCAAAAGAACAGTGTAACCAGTGAGATGCTGTTATCTCGGAATGGCTCAAGAGGGAAAAAAATCTTGACCAAATTACAAATGAAACATCTTATTTATTAGTTATGTAGCTGAATATAAAGTCGATATAGTTATATATTTTGGAGCATCATTTTATCAATAAGCATCGCCTAGTTAAATTATATAATTTCCCAAAGAAATTCCGCAAAATTTTGGTATCAGCGGAATTTATTCATGTTATTTAATAAATCGTCCCAGTTAAAAAAAGTCATTATATTTGGGACAGGTTCTGCAGCGATAAAATATGTAAAACGCATTAGGAAAACACATGAAGTGATTTGTTTTCTGGATAATAACTTGGCTAAAAATGGAACTACTTTAAACGGAGTATCTATTTGTCCTCCAGATGATATTAAAAGATTTCCAAACATACCTGTTATTATTGCTAGTGACTTTTTTGACGAAATATATGCGCAGTTAAAAGAAAATAAAAATTTTCTTCAAACAAACATCGTTTATTATCGTTCTGTTAAAACTAACGAAGTGCTCCGTGAAAAGATATCATTATTGATCAAGGGTAAAGTATGGGACTTGATTTGTAATACCCCTCACTTTTTAATGCCAATAATTCAGACATTACTGAAGTTAAGTTCTCTCAGTTTGTTTCGTATTGGTTCTTTGGAAGATCAACATGAACATAGGATTTTAACATTAAGGTCCGAATTGCAAGGAACTTCAGTTGGTCCTAATTTCGTTAATCGACGGCATAATAGATTAGAGGTGACTATTCCTACTGTTGGTTTGTATCAGTTCCTAAATTGCCAGATATCCATGTTGTCTAGAGCTTTCAAGATTGATAGCAAAAGCATTGTAGTGGAAAAGATTCATACTATTAGCGACGAGGTTACCAAATATAACAAAGGCCACTTAATCCATCATTACCAAAACAAACTTGCGTTAGTCAGAGATGAGCAACAAAATATTTTGCAGAATGGCATCCTGATAAATGGGTTTTACGATAAAAATTACTACCATTGGGTAGTCGATATACTTCCTCAACTGCAATATATTCAAGAATTACCTGAAAAGTTCAAAAACTTCCCTATCCTAATATCTAACATGTCGCAAAAATATAAATCCATTAAAGAGTTAATAGAATTATTTAATATTGAAAGAGAAGTAATTTACTTGCCGAGTGTTAATGATTATCTTGTTAAAAATCTGTTGGTTATCAGCTCACCGAATCGATGTTGTCCAAGAATAATAGGCTCAGCTTGGTCATTCGCCGACTATACCTATAGCCGTCCAGAAAGCATACTTTACCTAAGAGATCTTGTACTAAAACAATCTAATAGCTCTATTGAGGAGTACCCCAAAAGAATTTTTTTGAGTCCTTCAATGAAACATAGAAAGTATAATCAGGGAGACGTATTCCATCGATTGAAAAAATTTGGCTTTGTGAAGTTTAATCCCGAAAATATGGGCATTATGGAGCAAGCTTTAATGTTTAATCGAGCCGAGATAATAGTGGGTCCTACAGGCGCGACATGGACGAATATCATTTTTGCTAAGCATGGAGCTAATGCTTTATGTTGGATGGCCGAAGAGTGGGGAGACTTTTCATCATTTTCTAACATCGCTGACATAGTAGGTATCAATTTAAACTATCTAACCTATGTAGCCGGTGTAGATGACCATATTGATTTGTTTAGCCAAGAGTACGTGATTGACCAACAAACAATTGAGAACTGGGTGCAAGGGATTACTGATAAATAAGTTGAGGAAAATTTTGTGGATATAAAACATATACAACTCAAAAGTTGTGGTGATGAAAGAGGGTCATTGATCGCACTTGAAGAGAAATCCAATATACCATTTGAAATAAAGCGTGTTTATTACATGTTTAAAACCGGCGAAGATGTTAGGCGTGGTTTTCATGCCCATAAAACCTTAAAACAGGTTGCAATAGCAGTTAGAGGTTCTTGTAAGTTTTTACTTGATGATGGCACTGAACAAATAACAGTAACTTTAGATCATCCCGCGCAAGGTCTTCTCATTGAGTCTTTCATGTGGCGAGAAATGTTTGATTTTTCTCCTGATTGCGTATTAATGGTGTTGGCTGACCAACTCTACGACGAAGCAGACTATGTCAGAAACTACGACCAATTCATTGCTCAGGTGCAAAGCGGTGAGTAAATTCATACATCCACTCAGTGATGTGCAGTCGCAAAACATTGGAGACGATACAAAAGTATGGCAATTTTGTGTTGTATTACCTAAAGCGGTGATTGGCAGAGAATGTAATATTTGTGCCCACACCTTTATTGAAAATGATGTGATTATAGGCGATCGTGTTACGATAAAATCAGGCGTTTATCTTTGGGACAATATTCATATTGAGAGTGATGTATTCATCGGACCCAACGCAACCTTCACAAATGATAAATATCCACGTTCGAAACAATTTCGGACACAATACCCTAAAACTAAGGTGATGAATGGCGCGTCAATAGGCGCCAACGCCACCATTTTACCGGGAATTACTATTGGCTGTTTTGCACTAGTTGGGGCCGGTGCAGTAGTGACAAAAAATGTACCTGACTATGCTGTAGTGCAAGGAAACCCGGCTAAAGTTGTTAAGAGTGTAGAACGTGATTAAATTTTTAGACCTGCAGAGCGAAAATGCAAAATTAAACAACGAATTAAAAATGGCGGCCTGTCGAGTCATCGATAGTGGTTGGTATTTGCAAGGTGACGAACTAGCAAGCTTTGAGAAAGAATTTGCAACCTACTGCGAAGTAGATTACGCAGTAGGCGTTGCCAATGGACTTGACGCTTTAACCTTAGTGTTAAAAAGCTGGAAATCCTTAGGATTACTCAAAGATAAAGATGAAGTTCTGGTGCCCGCTAATACGTTTATCGCCTCAGTCTTAGCAATTAGTGCCAATCAACTAGTTCCTGTCCTAGTCGATCCTGATCCCACAACATTTAATATTACTGCTCAAGGTATATTATCGGCAATCAGCCCCAGTACCCGCGTCATTATGCCAGTACATTTGTATGGACAAATGGCTCCAATGGATGAAATTGTAGATATTGCCAAACGTCATGACTTATTAGTCTTGGAAGATAGTGCCCAAGCACATGGTGCCAGCTGGTCAGGGAAAAAAGCAGGAAGCTGGGGACATGCAGCAGCCTTTAGCTTTTACCCTGGTAAAAACTTAGGTGCGCTTGGTGATGCTGGTGCCGTTACCACTAAGGATCCTATCCTCGCTGAGCGAGTTCGCACCTTAGGTAATTATGGTTCTAATGTAAAATATCAACACGCTATTAAAGGATGTAACAGCAGGTTAGATGAAATCCAAGCTGCGATGTTAAGGGTTAAATTGCAAAACTTGGACAATGATATTAAGGCGCGGCAAAAAATAGCTTGGCATTATATCAATGGAATTAAAAACCAATGGGTAAAGCTCCCAGTAGTATCGGATATAAACGCCCACGTTTGGCACATTTTTGTCGTTAAAAGCAAGCACAGAAATGCATTACAGCAGTATTTAACTGCTCATGGCATTCAGACCTTGATTCATTACCCATTAGCAATCAAAAACCAACAGGCTTACAGTGAACACCAAAGTGAAGCACTCCCTGTTAGTGACAAACTGCAACAGGAAATTTTGTCTTTGCCGCTTTACCCAACACTGTCTGAGGCAGACCAGCAGCAAATAATTGACACTATTAATACGTTTTCTCCGACAATACAAATCAAAAAATAAGGAGTGACTTATCAATTTTAGCTGTATTGGGTTCTTCATACATACTCCAGAAATGTTTAATCACTACAGACCGGTTTGGGAAAAACTGGGGAGAAATAATGTTGAATTAGTTCTTTACGGTGACCCAAGCAGTCGCAAAACCAGTCGTAAGATGGCGATTTTAGAAAACTACAAGGTAGTGGATTACGAAGTTATTCGTGACTCTGAGAAAAAATACCCAGTTTTTGTATCAAATCACTCTATGTATGAATATAAAGGTAAATCAATAAACTTATTCTTAGGCGAAAAGCAGGTTCGTTTTATGTACGCCTTAGGTAAAGCAAAACATAACTTTTCTAGCTGGAATAACGACTATGACCTGATCCTTTGTTTTGGTCCCTATCAAGCAGAACGTCTTAAACAAAGTTGTTCTGCTGTCATTTTTCAAATGGGATACCCACGCTACGACAAATATTTCACTGCAAAGATAAACAAAGAAAAAATCATGCAGGAGTTGGCACTTGATACCAGCAAGAAAACCATAGTTTGGCTGCCAACGTGGAAGGAATTATCGACTGTAGATGACTTTGCCGACGTTATATCCTCTTTATCCACACAGTATAATGTTGTAGTTAAAACCCACCCTCTTTCAGCTATTGAGGAAGCAGGGCGTTTAGAAAAATTAAAGCAGTTTGCATTCACTAAAGTAATTACTGAGATTTACGATAACTTAGAATTGTATGCCATTGCAGATTGGATAATGGCTGATTATGGTGGTCCTGCATTTGGCGCCTTATATTTAGATATACCCTTGTTATTGCTTAACTTGCCAAACGCAGAAAATGACCAATTAACAGGTGCGGATTCCCCTGACATACTATTACGAGAGTATATTGTTAATGTGGATAAGCAACAGCGTTGGGAAATTGCCGGCTTGATTTTGCGTGACGAAATTTGGCAGGAGCAAACAACGAGTCGTCGACTATTAAGGCAGCAACATTTTTATCCTAGCTATGGATGCAGTGCTGATCTAGCCGCGACAGCATTACAAAACATTCATAATATTTTAGCCATGGCTTAGGAGTACGAATGGTTATTTGGTTGGTTGGACTGTCTGGAGCGGGAAAAACGACAATTGGACAGGCACTGTATAAAAACATGAAGGCAAAGCACCGCCACACAGTATTAATAGACGGTGATGAAATACGGGAAATGTTTCGTCACGATCAACATGATGATGCCTATAGTTTAATTGGTCGCAGGATGAATGCAGAAAGAATTCAAGCAATGTGCGCTTGGTTAGAGAACCAGGATATAGATGTGGTCTGTTGTATCCTGTCTGTATTTGATGAGATCAGTCAACAAAACAGAACCCAATTTAAACAATATTTTGAAGTGTTCGTGGACACGCCTTTGCCACTGCTAATTGAGCGCGACGGAAAAGGTCTATATCAAGCTGCCTTAAGTGGAAAAACTAAAAATGTAGTGGGTATAGACCTAGATTATACGGCTCCCCGCTCGCCTAATTTGCTTATAAAAAACACTATGCAGGAACACCATCTCGATGGCTATGTACAGTCCATTTTAGATGGAGTAGAGGAGATGTATGGATACCATTAATTATCATTATTCCCAGGGAGATTTATTAGAAAACCCACAGAATTATTCTTATAGTGCTTATTCTGCAAAGGCATTTATCGATGCTTGGCTGAGTAATAGAAAGAGTCATCTTGACCTTCTGCCTCCAGCAGAAAAACTGGAGCAACGTAACGGCGAGTCGCTGCGCCCAAAAAACACGAACAACCTATTACATGCTATTTGTGAGCGTTTGCAGCAGCCTCAAGTATCCATCGATCGACGTGAAATGTATTGGTTAAAACGGTTAGTCAAAAAGTTTGAAGTCACTAAACGGGTGTACAGCGCCTATCAAGCCAGTGCACCCTATCGCCCAATGGATAAAACTTCTTATAATGATATGGCGCTATATTTAAAATTAGCTGAGTGTTTCATTCTTGCCTATAACCAAGGGGGAGAAATGCAATTTTTAAATGCATTCATAAAGATCCAAGACAGTATCATTTCGCAGGTAAACTCCCTAGATCATATCAGCCAAACACACTTAGCTTGGCTAATTCAGCAAGAAGTCAAAGTCCTGCAAGTATTCATGACGGATAAGGGGCTAGCATGACCACTAAGATAGTGTTTTTACTAGCTCAATCGGCTCGCTCTGTAGCCTATGTTCAAGCGGCATCTCACGCTGAAGTTGATATTGCTTGTGTCGTCCTCTATGGCAACAACCAGATAAATGTATCCAGTAGTCGCAATTTATACGACCCATCGTCTAGCCTATTTTGTCCAGATTTTGCTTTGAATTTGCAGCAAAGTCTTGCCATGAGCGACTGGCCAGTTTGGCAATGTGATTCAAAGTTATTAGACAATGACAGGTTATTAACCAAGCTAAAATCACTGTCACCAGATCTTATTGTCTATTCAGGGTATGGGGGCCAAATCGTACCTAAGCCACTTCTTGATATTGCCCCTATATTGCACATCCACTCTGGTTTGCTGCCTGAATTTCCTGGTAGCACCACAATTTATTACCAAATTTTAGCTCAACAAAGTTGCGGCGCCAGTGCCATATTGTTAGATGAGACTATTGATACAGGGCCTGTATTAGCCAAGAAAGTTTATCCTTTGCCTGACTATCATATGGATATTGATTATCTATATGACAATATGATCCGTGCCAACTTATTAGTCGATGTACTAACCAATATCAAAGATTATTCACTTGATACTGAGCACGCCAGGCCTTCTGTTGAATCGGACCCGTACTATGTTATTCATCCACTTTTGAAACATATTGCCATTTTGTCCTCAGACATGAAATCAGAGCAACAAAGACATGAAATTGACTAAACCTCGCTTTAGATTTGGGACCAAAGCTGAAACCTTGTTTCGCCTTAGTTCGACACTCAGTCTCTCCGCTATTTTGCCAACATATTATTTTAGTACGCTTGAGTGGAAAGAAAATCCTGTGCAGATCTTACAGAAAATAATGGCTTTTGGTAAAAACCAAGCTTTGATCATTCGTAGCAGTGCGCAAAACGAAGACGGAAGTGTAAGTTCTATGGCGGGCGCTTTTGAGAGTTGCCTAAATGTCCCCTCAGAGGATGCAGGACAAATCCAAGAAGCCATCGAAAATGTTATTCACTCTTACACTGAAGAAAGGTGTAATGAAGACCAGGTTTTGATCCAACCTATGTTACAAGATGTCGATATTTGTGGCGTTATTATGACTCACGATCTGGAACTGGGTGCGCCCTACTATGTAATCAATTACGACGATGAAAGTGGCCTAACTGACACCATCACTGGTGGCACAGGTATACAAAAAACCGTGTTAATTTATCGCAATGTTGAGCGCAATCTTATCCGTTCAACACGCTTAAGAAAAGTAATTGAGGCAACCCAAGAGCTAGAAAAGCAATGTGGCGATCTGCCCCTAGACATAGAGTTTGCACTTAACAAAAGCGGGCAGCTATATATTTTACAAGTGCGTAGGATCAGCTTATCAAATACATGGCATCCGGTTACTGAAAGAAGGGTCGCGAGAAAACTTGAATACGTGCGTGATTTTGTCGCAAGACGCAGCAAACAACGTTCGGGTATTTATGGTAATAAAACCTTACTGGGAGTTATGCCAGATTGGAATCCAGCAGAAATGATTGGTACCACTCCCTCTCCCCTCGCATCGTCATTGTATCGACTGCTTATTACGCGAGATGTGTGGCGCCTTGCGCGACAAAAAATGGGGTATTACAACCCCGAAAATGAAGAACTCATGACCATAATCGATCATCATCCATACATTGATGTTCGAAATAGTTTTAACTCCTTTTTACCGGCTAAGCTGTCATCTGCGATTAAACACAAATTAATTAATGCGTGGATTGAACGCTTAACTTTGTGCCCAGAATTACATGACAAAGTCGAATTTATGGTAGCACAAACCTGTGTCGATTTTACCTTTGATCTAGACTTCAACGATCGTTTCCAAGGCGTTCTTAGTGAACTTGAGTATCAAGAATTTAGATATCATTTATGGCAATTAACCAAAGAGTGTTTAAATTCAAAGCATGAAGAAGGCTCTCTTGTTTCTGCTTTATCGATGATAGACGAATTAGACAAATATCATGAAAGCCAAAAAAACATTAAGGATAATGACCACCTAGCAAAGGCAGCGGAGCTTTTATTCGAATGTCGCCGACTTGGCACTTTAGGGTTTTCCATCATTGCCAGACATGCGTTTATTGCTGAGAGTTTTTTACATTCAGCGGCAAAATTAAATGTATTAAGCAAAGAGCGTATTCAAGAATTTAAAAGTTCTGTTAAAACTGTAACCTCTCATCTAACCAGTGATTATGAGGCTGTTTGTGCCGGGGTACTGCCTTCTTCTGAGTTTTTAGTTCAATTTGGCCATTTAAGACCAGGCACTTATGATATTACCTCACTTCGTTATGATGAGCGGATTGATCTATTTAACTCCACTTCGGAAATCCCAGTCTCTCATCGAGAAACAACAAAATTCATGCTTTCCTTGAAAGAAAAAGCTGGATTAGATGCACTGTTAGGGCAAAATCAGTATGAAATCAATGCCGAACAATTCTTGCAATACGCAAGTACTGCGATAATTAACCGAGAGCATGGTAAATTTATTTTTACCAAATGCCTTTCAGATGCCCTGAGCCATCTTAGTCTATGGGGGGCGAGTGTAGGATTAGCAAAAGAAGATGTGGCCAACCTTGATATCGATGTAGTACTCAATCTATCTGTGAGCCCAGTATTAGATGATGTAGATAGAGTACTGCTAAATAGCGCTATAAAATCTAAGCAAAGTGTAGACTCATCAAGATCACTTAAATTAAGTCACCTCATCACTAACGTTGATGATGTCTATGTGGTTCCTTTACATCGCAGTATGCCCAATTTTATCACTCAAACTAAAGTGGAGGGACCAATTATTTTGCTTCATCAAAATACCCCAGCCACATTAAATTTGTCCGGTTTTATTGTGTGTATTGAAAATGCGGATCCCGGGTACGATTGGATATTTACCAAAAATATTGCCGGTTTAGTGACGCAATTTGGCGGAGCAAATTCACACATGGCCATACGCTGTGCAGAATTTTCTATCGCTGCGGCAATTGGATGTGGAGAGCAGGTATTTAATCGCATAGTCAGCAAAGGTAGTGTTGCGCTCAATTGTGCTGAAAAAACCTTGAAAACTATTTAGGGATATTTTGTGAAAAAAATTGGGATCAGCTTAAGAACTAGCAATGCCTATGGATATACAGAGGACAGGGATGCAATTGCGACTGATTGGTATCACTTTCTTAGGTTATTGGATTGTAAGCATAACTGGGTGCTTCTGCCAAACATAGGCAACGACAGCGCTGAATATGCAAAATTTCAAAACATTGAAGGCTTAATATTGACCGGTGGTGACGACATTGGTAGTCATAAACGTAGGGATGATAGTGAAAAACGGTTGTTAGAGTATGCCTTACAACAACACTTGCCAATATTAGGCGTATGCCGAGGATTGCAGCAATTATATTTATATTATGGGGGAAAACTTATTAACACTAATGATGGTCAACATATTGCCACTCGACATCAAGTAAAAGTAACCACTCCCTTACCATTTAAATACACTGAAGAGTCGACTATTGAGGTGAATTCCTACCACAGCCAATTATTAGCGCCGGGCACAACTAATCTCAATATTCTGGCACAAGATACAGCCGGATTTATAGAAGGCATAATAGATGTGCCTAACAAAATAGCGGGCGTTATGTGGCATCCAGAAAGAGAGACAAACTGCGCGAGTTTTGATACAGCATTATTTAATTGGCTATTTAAAGACTGAGATATATGAAAGCATTAATTCTAGCGGCAGGACGTGGTTCACGATTAGGCGAGATTACCGTTAAACGGCCAAAACCCTTGGCCATTTTAGCCGGTAAACCTTTATTAGAATGGCAAGTTGACGCATTCAGAGAAGCCGGTATTTACGATGTGACTTTGGTGACTGGTTATCAAAAAAGTGCATTTGATGTCTACCAATTACCCACATTTACCAATAATCATTGGGCTACCAGCAACATGGTGAGTAGTTTACTGTGTGCCGACCCACTTTTGTCAAACAACGACACTATTGTAAGTTATGGTGACATTGTTTATCGCCCGTCAATTGTCAAAAAACTGATTGCATCACCATGCTCACTTGGTATCAGCTATGACAAGTCATGGCTTGACCTGTGGAATTTACGTTTCGAAAACCCATTAGACGACGCAGAACGATTTCAACACAGTGACGGCTATCTGCAAGCCATAGGTGATAAGGTAACTGACCTAGGTAGTATTGACGGTCAATATATGGGGTTGCTTAAAATAAGCGCAAAAAGCTGGCAGGAAATAAAAGCATATTTACTATCATTACCTGCAGACGAACTACAAAAAAAAGACATGACGTCATTGCTCAGTGAATTACTTCGCCTAGGAATGTCAATTACGACAGTGGCAATCAATGGTGGGTGGGTTGAAGTAGACAATCCTAGTGATATTTCATGTTATGAACAGCAGTTAACACAAACAACAAACTGGCTCCATGATTGGCGCGAAGAATATTGAATTAACCCGTTCCGATTTAGATTAATAGACTAATAATGATACTTGAGCATACTATTGGTTAGCTCAAACGTGCGCTTAGCTTGGGGGAAATATTCTGGCCTGCGCTGCAAAATGACAACCAATTTGTCCACGTCATTGATGGGCACAAATTTTTCTATCATTTTGTCTCTAAGAACGGTGAAATATTTTTCTATAATATCAAACTTTTCATTAAGATCACTGTCATCACCAGCGGCGCCATTTCCTAAACCAAACACATTATGACTTTCAAAAATAAAATAACCATTAGGCTTTAAACAACTAAAACATTTAGCAATATATTCTTCAAAATTAATCCGCAGATTGCCGTCAATAGTACAATGGTTCGCCAGAGAAAAGACAACATCATACTTTTTAGTTGGAATATAAGTTGTAAAATCTTCTAATAAATTACGCATGTTTTTTGAATCAAACCAGTTAATCATAGTAGTCGCAATGGATGTTAAATAAGGATTAAACTCCACCATATCCACATGTTTAACTTTCTCGGCAATACACATACCTAAAAAGCCACAGTTAGAGCCGATATCAAGCACTACTTTATCCTTTGTCAAGATATCGTCTAGCTCATAGCGTTTTAGGCGCTCCTCAGAGGGCTTAAAACCACTTATGCCAATTTTTTCCAGCCCTTGATAAGGATAGCTATTACAGTAAGGCAATGCCCAATTTTCCTTTTGTTTATGACACACCGAAAAAACCTCTTTCTGTAACCCTTGATACTCTGGACAAATAAAATGTCCGTATAAAATATCTTTGAAGAAAAACAACATTGAAATGTCGATTTGGTTAGAAGGGGCTAAAAAATCAACAGTGACTAAGGTTGTTAATAAAGGCCAAACTATTTTGTCACGCTCGATAGAAGATTGTTTTTGGGTCAACCAAAGGGTGTAATCTTGACTAGTGTCTTGGTTAGGTAGCCAAACTTTATTTTGATGCTTTGAGTTTAGCTTGAGTAGAGACGAATTTAAGCTGCCAAAGAAAATGAGACTATATTGGCTGTCATATATTATTTCCGTTGTGACTCTTTGCCAAACCGCATAAAAATCATCATGATTAAGTGCATTTAACAACTGAACTAGTTGCAAATTATTAGTGTTAAAGTCAAACATAAAACGTTCGGCTATCCTGACCAATGTTGTCTTCAATATAGCGATATCATCTTTTGAGCCAGCCAAATTTGTTGGCAAACCTTCCGAGGTTTTTGGCGCAACTAATTTAAAGTCCTTCAATGAATCAATACAAGGGTGAAAAAAATCTATTTTTTCCTCTGCTAAATTCAACTCGTTAACCAACTGATAATAGATAGGGGTACAAAACACCGAAGCAATGATGATTTTATTAAAATTCAATGTGGGAATTTGACTAGGCTGATAAACTGGCATTCCTGCCAATTCTGTCTTTGAGTGATCGTTATCAACAAAACCTAGAACGTGATATCTGTCTTTATTGGCTTGAAAATATTGCAAGCCAGACGAACTGGCTCCAAATATCAACACAACTGTAAGCTTAGAATTATTCTTCATTCATATTCCTGCTGTAATACCACATTTTTAATGGCCACTATTAAATTCATAATTATTAGCAACTTAACTTTATAAGTTAATCTTCAATCTAAGGGTGGCACAATTTTTTTATCTAACTGAAATCAAAATTTTCTGCATCGCTACATCACTATCGATAATGGTCGGATTATCTATCGCTCCATTCCAGGTTTTAACCGGCACTTGCCAATTTCCATAGTGCTCTTGCAAAAATATTTCAGGGTGATCGGGAAACAACATATCCCCGGCGCGAGTGGACTTTGTCGAACAAGGTAGAAATCCTTTGGTGCTGATAACATTTGCAGCCGGTTCAAACCAATAGGTTTTGTCGCCTCGCACATAGTGCATAATAAAATCGAACATTACTCCGTCTTTGTATAGCTGCATCGAGCCTACTACCCTACCCTCAGTAAACTTCAAAGGGGGGTTAACTTGCCAATTGTTACCAAAACGGGCCTGTAAGAAGGAATCTGTTTGAGCAGGACCGTAATAAACGCCATCACCAATTGCATAAGACTGCGCGGGGAATAAAGGTTTATCAAACCAATGTTCACAATTTAGATCTCGCCAACCAAAACCTTGCTCGTCTTCTCGATACAAAAAGAAATTAACGCGCCAGTTTCCAACTTTTAACAACAGACTTTTAACGATTTTATTGGTATGACTTAACGAAATCTGACCTAAATACCCGAAGGCTTTAAGTAGTTTATCAAGTTGATTAGTACCCTTTGGACTAATCACAAATCCTAAAGTATCGGTTTCAGCAAACAGGCATTGATCTCTGTGTAAATTGAGTAAGGCACCACCTATTAGGCAGTGTTCAAGGCCCTGTTGTTGCATTACATTGGTGAGTTGTAATAACAGATCTAACCCAGCATCTAACTCTTTGGGATCTCTTATTCCCAAATAATGCACTCTGCATTCGTAGCCAAGCTTGCGATACTGCGACTCTAGTAAAAGGGTTGCGTTTATATCGGCTTCAAAAACAGCAAAATCTAAATCTTTATCCCAAGGTAAAAAGTCACCGTCACGCACCATTCCTAACAAAGAACCACCAATTAAAACCGCTTCAATTGCAGATTGATTAGACACATCCAATACGTCTCTACATATCTGATGGACGTTGGTGTAATCAGAATAGATTTTATTTAGGGTATATTGCATAAGGCTACTCAATAGCCTTAACGAGGTCTAAAACGCTATCCAGCCCAGTTTTTATTTGCTGAATGGCGGCGCTATCGATTTTAGAGAGGGCTTTTTTCAAATCAGTAGTAGAGATACTGGGGGTTCTTGGAAGGTATACCACTTCACAGTTTGCACTTAATTCATCAAACTTACCTTCCCAGTCTGCACCAATGCCAAATATATCTATTTGGTATTGCTCTATATCTTTCTTTTTTTGCTGCCAACCATGTTCGGCAATAACGTGATCTACGCACCTTAATGCGGAGACGATCTTAGCTCGCTCAGCATAACTGTATACGCTGTGTTTGCCTTTTAATAAATTAAACTCATCGGAAGACACACCCACAATTAATTTATCTCCCAGCTCGGCCAAACGTTCCAACATATTAACGTGGCCAACATGTAATAAATCAAAAGTGCCATAAGTAATCACAGTTTTCATAACGTTTGACTCTTAAAAACCGTCGCAGATTTAATCTGATTGAGTGACCATTCTTCTTGAGGTGTTTGCCAATCACCGTAATGGCCTTCTAGATAGGCTTCTACAGCATTAGGTAAATACACTTCACCACCAGCAAATGTATGGTTTTGCATGTTACTAAAATGGTTAGAAGGCATACGAAACCCGCGGGAGGCTAAGCAATAGTACATATGCTCTCCCTGGATATATTTAACAAAAAAGTCGATACCAGGAAAGTCCTCACCGTCTTCATCAGGGAGTAACTTAAGCGCTCGAATTGCACCAATTGGCACCGCACCGTAGGCTTGTTGATTAATATATTTGTGTAATGTCCAAGTCACACCCGTTATTTCAAGCATCTTGGGTAATTGCTGCTCTAAAATCTGAATGGTGTGTGTTAAATAGTCTGCATTCACAGAAAAATCCAAATCATCATCCCAGGGAATGAGAGCATTATCTCTATACACGCCGAGTAGAGTGCCAGCATCGATATAATGAGGCACATCGTGTAATTTTAAATTTTCAGACAACATCAACAGCAAGTCCACTGCGGTTTGACCTTGTCTATGGGAATTTTTAAGCTGTATTGGTTTAATCAATCTTGCTGGTAATACTTCGACCATAATTTCAGGAACTAACAGTTTCAACTGTTCCTGTATTTGTTCAAAAAACTCACTGGCAATTAAAATTCGATCAGGACTAAATGATGCTATGTCTGACGGTGAGATGATGGGGATATTTTGAATACTAGAGCCATGTTTTTTACTATCGTTGTCGACAAATGCGAGCACATCATATAGTTCGGATACAGCAGATAATGCAGAACG
>Ga0307492_10000414_pt1 | contig 18193 bp, 16 predicted proteins | sample SI3LmetaG_FD_202365 | JGI IMG/M metagenome (GOLD analysis project Ga0307492, IMG submission 202365) | Sea-ice brine microbial communities from Beaufort Sea near Barrow, Alaska, United States - SI3L | ecosystem: Environmental > Aquatic > Marine > Coastal | place: USA: Alaska | collected 2017-05-06 | reverse complement strand
TTGGTGTTTGACCGCGCTGCTTTGGGCTTCACTGTTCTGGAAACCCTGGAGACACTCACTCTTCCAGCGCTGCACCTGCTCCGGATACAGGCCTTTTTCACGGCAGTACTGGCCCAGCTCCGATGCTAACAACGCAGCCGTTTGGATGACTACTGAGAGCTTGGCGTCAGCCGCCCAATCGTCGGCAGATAACGTCTTTCCTGGCACAGGCATTCCTTGTTGTTTGGCGGTATCGCGCCAATTATAAAGGGTTTTTACCGATACGTGTTCCTGCCGGGCAATCTCGGCCACAGTCATGTTGTTTGGTGGAAACATCTTCTTCAATATCGATTCTTTCCGTTCTGCTGAATAGCGAGCCATTCTGTTCCCGTTAACCGCCCCCTGATCTGGTTTTAGGTGGAATCTAGAGGGTGACAACTATCCTGACACAGGGGGCATGACTCGAGTGCCGATATGGAAGAGCTTGTTGGCTTGCACCTTGAGGTTTTCAACCACGCCCCGAATACTGGATCGGCCGGTCACTTGAAGTGTGAGCATCAAAACGAACTGGTCAAAACGTGAGTAGCTTCGGAATTTCTGCCCAACGAGGTGTAAATTGGCAAGGCGGGTGAACTCAGATTTTGGAACTAGCTTTAGGAATTGACCGACAATTGTATTAATATGTGCCATGGGCTTAGATTTCCGGGTTGCAGACTCTTTTGTGGTGATTGAATCTTACCAACCATTTGATTTCTAAGCCCTTTTTATTTTCAAACTATGGGACAGCAGAGATCTGCAATAATAGCCATTTCACTTCGAAAACCTAAATGTCATGGCTGAGTCTCTAGTACATAATAAGGAGGTGTTTTTCGCGCAAAGGCATCACTATCGCAGCGGGCGCTTGCATCGTTCACTCACCATAAACCATGGGCGTTTGCTGTTCCCTTGTAGAGGACGAAATCGTGTTAGAAATTGATCATATAGTGCTGCATGCAGATAGTGCCAAGGATTTGAAGAGTTTTAAGGCGAAGCTTGATGAAGCTGGGATACCATTTGAACCCACCTGGGGTAAAAAAGCGAAAGGCTTTCAGATTTCCAATATCTGGTTTGGTAAGCAATACTTAGAAGTCGTTAACATTACAGAAGCCGAAAACCTTTGGCAGCCGCAATGGGCTAAACGTCATGCAGTTGGAGAGCGAGGTGCCTACTGTATATTTTTTAAACTCACTACTCCTATTTCCGTTCTAAATCAGACGTTACAGAACAGTGGTATCATAGTTACGCAGCCTGAGCGTACAGAATTTAAATGGTTTGCCGGGCTATTAACAAAGAAGTTACCGTGGCAATTCTGTTTAACCTCAAAGATACCAGGTACCAATATTGAGGTCGGCTTTATCGAATATGATGATGGTGCGGAACAGAAGTTTGCGCCATACATGGTTCCCAACAGCACTGATATTGGTCTCACAGGGCTCACTAAGCCAACTGTATACTCGAATGAAGCTAATGAAGCCCGCCATTGGCTAGAAAAGCTACAGGCCAATATTGGCTGCACAGTCAATTTGTCCATTGAAGAACGTATTAATCAGGTTGCTTTACAGCTCATTGTTACTACTTCAAACGAATACAACTTCTCTGGCGTTGAGCTTTCTGACATTTCGCTCAACCCAGCTGGCAACTAACGAGGCAATGTAACTCGCGCACCTCACTCCTACGGCGCGCGCGCTGGACTAAACTTAGCTGTTTATCTAATGTTTGGCGAGAAAACCCAGTGATCGCTCGCGTCGCCGGGATGAATCGCTAACCTTGTTCTTCTATGTACTTTCGGATTGAACGAATTGGAGAGAAAGAATTAAGCGCGGCTGGAATAGTCGTGCGGGTTTTTCCCGAATCTCAGCAGAAAGCAGACAGTAAAACGAAAGTCTTTGAACTTGCTTAAAAGTTGCCTGTTGGATCTGAGAAAAAAGAATCAGCTTAACCGCAAGGTTGAACTGTAGAAGCCCGGTGATCGCGAAGCGTCGCTGGGTAGTTCACGATATTCACTCGCCGAATATTCCCGGCGTTAACGAGTTGGCGGAATTAATGAAGTCGTTTCAAACACTGGTGTCGACCTACCGCCTCTGGATTAATCCGGATTGCGGCTTGAAAACGCGGCAATGGGATGAGGTGATCCCGGCCTTAACGAACATGGTCGCAGCAACCCGAGTGGCGCGTTCGGCTTACAACAAGGACGTGGCATAGGGAGGGCAACTAACCCTTGGTATCGCGGTTAATTGAATTCTAAAACCGTAGGTCGGGCCAATCGGCCCGACAAATTAAGCCGGAGAAATTAATTCCGTCGCAACCCCATATAGAAACAGCACTTTAAGCGTCTCCGGAGCCAGCGTGCCCGATATCTGCCAAGAAGGCGATTGATGAGGGTGGCGAATTTGTTAGCTGTGGTAGCAAAAAAAGATGCAGGAAGATGTCCAGTTGTGATGAGGCCAAATACTTTCTGAGTGTCTGTGGTGTCTCAAGGCTTGATGCTAACAAGGACGGGATTCCGTGCGAAGCGATCTGTAAATAGGGCTTCTGCGGGTTTCTGTCCAAAAACACAAATGGCTCGTAGACTTGGGACTTAAAGCCGCCTGAGTACCATTTAAATCTAGAACCTCAGGTGTCTTCACTTATTCCTTAGCCCTGATTCAAAAGCGTTTAATACACCGTCTAGATATTCAGATAGCGACTGAACAGATGCAGAAATGGGATTCGCTTCCTCTTTGAATTTCTCTATCCCATGTTTGTTGTGTGTTTGCCCTAAAATACTATCGATAACAAAATTCGATTCTGTTGATGCCAACTCGATAACGTCTAGCCCTAAACAATAAGCACCTGCCAGTTGGATGTTATAGTCAAACATTTCCACAATGCTTTCCTCGAAGGACCGAGTTTCAATCATTGGAAGACGATAATAATTGTTTGCCAAAAACGCGATGTCGACAGCGTCCTTTTTTCGATTGGTTAAATCCCTTTCTGCCCATGAAATTAATTTCAACAGTGTGATACCCACGGGACTTGCCACCTTAATACATAACCCAGATTCCGGCATATTGACCACAAGTGCAGCATTACTTGCTTCAGTGAACCCCAATACGCTCATTTGTATGTCACCGTTCGGCGGCCATTCTACCTTCCCTTTTGTTGACAACTCGCCATAGGGCACGATATCAACCAATATCCGATCGGGACTAACAAGTCGTTGTGCTGCTTTACCAGCGGTAAATCCTTGCTCAATCAAACTTGTTTTCAGAGTTTAAAACGCTTTCCAATCGCTGACACAGATCCCGAAATCAACGTCCAGCGTTGCTCTTTGTTGTGCAGCACCGTGGAATGTTGTCATCACAATATCTCTGGCTGTCGCACCTAACAAAAAAATGGACAGAGTGTGTTGGTCTGCGGTTCTCTGAATAGTTTCAATCAGTTTTAGCAGTAATGAGTCGTAGTTATTTGAATCTAGGTCGTAGTTATTTGAATCTAGGTAGTATGTATTGGTCATAGAGTATCCCTGCCGTATCGATGTTCCGTGCATCGTCCGTTGCTAATAGATCGGCATATACTAGAATTGGATTTACATATTCTTGATCATCTTTCAATGTCCAGAATTTTTCTTTTAATCGAACTGCCTGGTATCGGTCTTGATTTACAAACGGATCATGCTTTCTGGCTCGAAAATTCCTTAAGAATATTTGCAGGTTTTCCCGTGGCAAGTACAGCATGTGCTCTTGAGGCTTTAGGTAGTCTGTATATTTCGCAGCTGCTGTTTCTCCCCCCCAAACCGCATGATAATGTCCAAGGTCCAAATCAATATTCCAAATTTCCCGTTCAATATAGAAAGTACCTATGTCTGTTTTGGGTGCCAACTTCGTGGTGTAAGCTTCAATCCATCGATCAAACAACTGCTTATAGTTTCTCAATTCTCGGTTATCGCCCTTCTTTTTTGGGGTGAGAAAACGACCTTGTTCCAGTCCGTTAATTACCCGGCCAACAGTGCCAACGGCAGCGCCTGTCATTTCAGCTATGGTTCGGTATGGCATATTTGCTAAATTCGGGATTACCAGTAAACCGTAGACAACTTTTAAACCGGCAGGCTCAAAGGCAACTTTATTGTCAATTACGTTGCTTCTACGATCCCATTTGGCCTTTTGGCCGGTCACTAGGGCAAAGCAACCCGGTCGATCAACAAAGACATTCCCTGCAGCGTCCATAAATTCCAAATCGGCTGCTCGTAAGGCTTCGGCTAGCTTTGGATTCACGTAGTCGGTCACCAACACCCTATTTTCTGGGAATCGGTCCATTTCCGCTGCTAGCAATGCAGCTGGTTTTTGGTTCACGTTGCGCTTAATTGTTACTGGAAATCGAATATTCTTAAGTTCAATGTAGCCATCACCGTAGTCTTCATTGATGTCTGCGTTCCAGTGAGCACCGGTTCGCATCGTCCGATTTAGGGCTTCAATAGCCTCGTTTAAGACTTCATATTCTGTTGGGTACATATCATTCATGCTCGCATAGTCGTACAACATGCCACCACGTACAATATCATTGTACATATTGCATATTGTACAAATAGGTCTATACCAATTGCATATTGCGCCCCTTTCACCAGCAGATGGTGCATCAAGCTAATTTTGATTTAATCAAAGAGGGGTTCTAGGGTTTTCCCTCGAAAAAAGACATGTGGCTCTGAACACCCCGCCATTAAAGGCCTCCTGAATATCATTGCATTAAATCAACACTGAAGATCTAGATAGTAATGCTCTCCAGGAGACTCCAAACCACAAAGCCTATAGTCGCCCTTGGCTAAAATACCCCTTAACTCGCCAGAACAGCTCTGTGTTATTCCAGCCGCTCCAACATGGCCCTAGAAGTAGATGGATGCCCCGGCAGGAGTAAAGTAGTCGGTTCGGCCTGCTCTATTTTTGGATTAAAAGTGGCTGGGTTAGTGTGGGTGGGACACTGTTCGATTGCGAGTTGTGGGTTACGCCCTGTACATACGACAGGTCGCATTAAAGTATCGGATAGTTAAATATTATAAATAAGAGTATCGGTATTAGGTCAAAAAATACGAGGTGATTCCAGTATGCTTACTAAAATGACAATATGTTTTGAAAGCTCCGGACTGTGTGGCTTTGGGGCGGGTTTGGGTTTCTGTTGATTGCACAAAGCTGTTTCTGGGTGGGGTTCTACGGACATTCCGGCTGTAAGTGACAGGCCATCCATAACTCGTTGATTTGTCATAGGCTAAAGGCAAAATATATGAAATTGAGCAAAAGTTAACCTGCCTCTGTAGGTCCTTCCGGGCCGACCAGGGTGGCAGTGCCGTGCCGGATCCAGTGCTGGGTCAGGTCTTCAGGTGTCTGCAGGTGCCAATCTGCCAGCGTTACCGACCCATTGGCAATGACCAACAGCCACACCTTACTAAATCTGTTTGTGCACCGCCGCGTAGGCCATGGGGGGTGCTGTCGCCCTGGGTGAATAGGACGATCAATAGCAGATGGCGCGTACCGCGCCCAGCGGTAGCGGGTCAGTCGCGCCCCGGCGAGTCAGGCGGGTGTCGAGGCACACCAATCGATTATTACCTCAATCGGCAACTCGCGCTCATGCACCTCCCAGTCCAGATTATCATGACCCTTGACCCGATCTTGGGCGAGTCCTTTGTGGGCTTCCACGGTTTGACGGCCAGGTAATCGACGTTAACCAAATGTTGAAACAGGGCTTGCGCCTGGATAGGGCCACGTTCGACCCGACCCGGGGGAGCGGTTTGCGGACCTGCTTCCAGGCCAGGTTGGGCCGTCGTTGTGCTTAAGCCAGACCGGGGTGTCGCCGGAACACAACTAGGAGTCCGGCTAAGTTAACTGGTGCTGGAACAGCTGGCCGTCATCGGCCGTAAACCGCTCATGCATCGGGATGTCTTGGATTGATATGGAGGTCAGATGTCCGTAATTCCTTACGGCTAGGCAATATAATCAGCCAGATTGAAAAGATAACCAAGGGTGGAATGTGAGTTGAATAGCATCTCTTGCACAAGTCTACTGGAAAAGCTTGCTTTTTCCGGACAAAACCAAAAGTGCGACTTTTGCCAGAAATACTGCCTATGTGACTGACAAGCAATACTTTAATAATAAACTAATATTTTTTTACGCGTTTGATTTGGAACGAGTTCGTCAAGTTCTACATAAATTGCTAAATATCGTCAACGGCGGCTCTCACAATGCCTATTAAATTGACAGAAATTAATTTACACGGCAGAATGTCCTACCTTGTAACCGGGTATGTGTCTCTGTCAGTTGCGACAAAAACGGCTAGAGCCGGGTAATATGCTGTTATGTTATAGGGCATGAAAAGTTTCGCGTACCTAACTATGATAAACTTTTAAAAATTAGATATAAAAAAATGGATTTTATATTTAATGGAGGGCTTGTTTAGTGATATCGTATATCGTAATTCAAATGAAATTTCGGAATATATTGAGAATCAATATCATTAAACCTTGCGTTATTTTAGGCATAATCCTAAATTACCGTCAACAATAAAAATACCTATCTTAGGCAAGTTACCGAAATGAATAAATTTTTTAAAATGTTATATTTAGACATTAAAGCTGAAAAAGCTCTTCTCGGCCAAACGCTTATTTGGCTGTTGGTCTTAATCGTTCCCTTTGTTTTATACTCAGTGTTGTCTACTTCATTTAATTACCAACAGAGTCTATTTTTAAGCTTAGTGTCTTCGGTAGTATTACTATGGATTTTTAGATTGGTGCCTGATTTTGTCGCCGGTCTGAGCTTCATCATATTATTGATTCTTTTAGACGTTGTGCCTCAATCTATTGCCTTAGTCGGTTTTACCTCAAATATATTCTTTTTAGTCTTCGGTATTTTTGTGTTGGCCGCCATGTTGGCGCAATCACAATGGATAGAATACTTTGAATATCATTTGCTAAAAAACAAAAATTCAATATTTCGCAAAGCATTCTCTTTAGTCATGTTAACTTTGGGTTTAACGCTCATTGTGCCGTCGCCTCTTGGCCGTTCTACCATGATAACCCCACTATTACGGAGGTTCTTTAAAAAAGGCAATACTAAGAATAATACCTACATGGCACTGTCCCATATTCATGGCAGTACCTTATTTTCGACCATTTTCTTAAGCGGTAACCCTTTAAATTTTGTGCTATTGGCAATGTTAGATTCCCAAACTCAAGGGCGATTCCAATGGATGCCTTGGTTGTACGCAGTATGGGTGACAGGTTTCATCTTGAGTGTTTTTTTAGTGCTTTGGTTATATATCACTAATAGAATACTATTTAAAGTGACAGACAGTGAACAGAAACCTATTCCAAATGCACCTAAATTGGATGTGACAGATTTTAAAACCCTATTCCTTTATGGACTGCTGTTTTTAGGCTTATTCACCCAATCCTATCATGAAATTCCATTGTCTTGGCTTGTGGTTCTACTGGCCATGTTTGTCTTCTTCTTTTCAGGATTGTCTCTCAATAAATTCAAAAAGGGCATTGATTGGGCGACCTTGCTATTCTTAGCCAGTGTCGTGGCTTGGGGGCCAATGATTGAGTATTTACAACTCAGTAATATATTTAGCCATTTGTTTGAATTCCTACTACCATTTTTTGATCACGGTTCGGTGTCGGGCATATTGGCATTGTCCCTTTTAGTCTTATTGGTCCGCCTGATTGTACCTGGTGCACCTGCATTTATTATATTGGCGACTGCCTTTTTGCCTTTTAGTTATGATATGGGCCTGAATCCTTGGCTACTTGGATTTATCTTACTCACTCTGTCAGAAAGCTTCATATTACCTTATCAACACGGTGTATTAGCGCAGACCCTCACTGAAATGGATAATGAAGCAACCCGCTATTCAATGAAGGCTATTATTTCCACTAACCTGATTTTTTATGCCTTGAGAGTACTGGCCATTATCGCCAGCATCCCCTGGTGGAAAACGCTCTATTTACTCTAGGAAGCTTATGAAAATTGTACTAACGCTCATAAAAACTTTAACAATTATGGCCATTTTAATTGTTATCGCCTTTGAAGTTATAAGTCATAAAAAACAACAACAAAAGATATTAGTTGTTCATTCTTACAACAAAGATCTGGTGTGGGTCAATGAAATAGATGAAGGCATTCAACGAGAATTAAGTACTAGTGGCCAAGCATCAAAGGTTCAAGTACGTTATCATTATATGAATTTAAAAAATAACCCCGATTGTAATTATTACAAAAATGCAGCGTTTGATGTTGCGTTTACAATAAATAATTGGCAGCCAGACGTGATTATAATTTTAGATGATTTGGGCCAAATGTTGGTTGGCCATCCTCGCATCAACACTTTAAGTCCAGAGCCACTTGCTGAGTATACTGAGCCATTAGCACAATTGTTGTCAGAAGGTCGTTGTGAACCGCAATCAGCTGCGTTTTTTGGTTTAGATAAAGTCTCTGAATCAACAAACCCGCAAATTATTTTTGCGGGTGTAAACGGCGGCGTTGAAAACTATGGTTATTTACTGGCCGATAACGTATCGGGTATTTTTGAACATAAAAACTATGCCGCTTTAGTAGAGACCTTAATAACTTTAAAAAACGCGGCTAAGCTTGAGAAAACAAATATCATAATACTTAACGATGAATCACCCACTTCCTTGGCCGAATTGCCAAATTATCACCAGTTTTCTTGGGCACCGATGGAACTCAGCGCCAGCCATAACGTAAGTCTCTTTAAAGATTGGAAGGCCATCGTTAAAAAGGCCAATGATGAACACGCACTAATCTTAACCTCAAATTATCAAAATATATTTGACGAAGAAGGCAAGCGTATAAGTAGTAGTGAAGTTATCTCATGGACGGAAGATCATGCCATTAACCCGGTACTTGGTGCAAACACCAATTTTGTAGCTGATGGTGGAATGATTAGTGTTGCCATTTCTGGCATCGAGCAGGGTGAAGAAGCCATGGGTTTTGCTTTATCCTTTATAGACGGAAGCCTCGTTAGTCAAACCAAAGAGGCCAAGCAATTTACCATTGGACTTAGCCAAAGTTTAGTCAGAAAAAGAAACCTAAAGTTACCTGGTATTTATGAAGCCTTTAGCCGAGAAATAGGCCAATTTGTTCCGGTTTCAGAGCATCTTTATATGAATCAAAGTAAAGATGTCAATGAATAAGGGTCGCAACATTAAGGCCGTTTTGTTTGATCTTGATGGTGTACTAATTAACAGCTTAGCCGTCATGAAAATGGCTTTGCAAGCATCTATTCAATCAATCTATCCAAAAATGGACAATGACTTTGAGAAGATTTTTGAATCCTATTGCTTACACCTAGGCAAAGGATTCCCAGAGATAATGCAGAACTTAAATTTATCTGAAAAACTACATGAACCATTTAAGCGTCATAGTCGATACTTGACACCTTATGTCTACCTTTATCCTGATATAAAGAAGCTATTAGACTATCTAAAGGACAATCAATTTGTACTCGCAATAGCCACAGGCAAAGATTATGATCGCAGCAATGAAATACTTAATAGCTTAGGGATTGGTCACTATTTTAGCCAAGTATATGCCAGTGACCGCTTTAAAAATGCTAAACCGGCACCGGATATGGCCCTGCAATTCTTCCAAGATTATAGCTTAAAACGAACAGAAGTTTTATTTGTGGGCGATGCACCAGCAGACATTAATTGTGGCAAATCTGCAGGGTGCGGTAGTGCCGCTGCTTTATGGGGCTACGGTCAAAAAACAAAATTGCAAGAATGTGAACCCGATTATTGGTTTGATTCACCGCTAATGCTATTGCAACAATTACAACAGTGGGAAAAAGGGCCAGGAAGAATCAATGAATAATATATGTTTACTAGTAATTATATTGACCTTTGGCCTAATTCCTATGGCATTCGCAGCGCCGGGTTATTGCCCAGAGATTGAGCCAATTGAACTTGAGTTACCGATGACCATTGGCATTAAGTTTGCACCACCCTTTGTGATGGGTTCAAAAAATAATCCGAAAGGCTTGAGTATTGAGTTGTGGCAACTCATCGCAAGTTGTTTGGATCTAGATGATAACGACTACACCTTTGTTGAATACGGTAGCGCAGAGAGCTTAATTGAAGCGGCGCAAATAAGAGAAGTGGATTTATCTATTGCCGCCATATCCGTGACTGCGGAACGAGAACAAAAAGTAGATTTTTCTCATTCTTATTTTGAAGCCTCATTAGGTACTTTAGTTGCTAACAGGGATGGAACGGCAAATTTTGCCTTATTAGTCGGTAAAATATTGCAATCAAATCTGCTTAATATTGGTCTCGGGTTATTGTTCTTTATGTTTACAGTAGCGCTTTACTATTGGTACACCGAACGCAAATGGGGCAATCCATTTTTTAGCAATGGCCCATTAAAGGGCTTCTATCAAGCACTCATTTGGGCGACTTTACTGGTATTCCAAGGCAGAGGTGACCCTTTTTCACTCAATACACGAGTAGGGCAACTTTTCGTATTATTTTTAGTCTTCTTCGGCGTTACCATTATTTCGGGTTTTACCGCAGTCATAACGTCTAGCTTGACTTTACAAGGATTAGAACCAGAAATCACACAGGTCAGTGATCTTAAAAACAATGTAGTGGCAGTAAAAGTACAAAGCGTTGCACAAACATGGGCAGATGAGAATAATGTATTTGTACGTCCCATGCAGACATTCCCGCAAGTGCAACGTAAATTTAATGAAGGTGAAATAGACGTCTTCATACATGATAAACAAATTCTGCAGTACCTTGTTAATGAGAAATCCCTAGTAGACGTAAAACTCGGTCCATTATCCTTATTGCCGCAGGATTACGCCATAGCATTACCTGAACAAAGCCCATTAATGGAAGGTATTAATCGTTCAATTTTAAAGATATTGGAAAGCACCATTTGGTCAGCATATCTTCGAGAGTATTTAGGTGAAAATTAATGAAAATTTCTATAATATTATTGCTGGCCTAAGCTCCTTAAGTGGTTGTGCCACAATGCCTTATCATTCCTATTATCATGATGATTACCAACGCGGTGTCATTGATGCAGTACAAGTCAACGAAAATGAAATAACGACTAACTAGCCATTATTAGTTCAGATAACGAAGCCTTGGACTTTAATGAAGCAGGTTTATTAAAAGTAGTTACCTGGAAAAGCCAAAGTGGATATGATCAATTTATGCAGAGCCTTAAAAAGCCCTATTAGTTATATTCGATTTTAGACAACGAGGTAAATCTGCAACTCGCTATGCTGCAGGATGTCTCTTAGCGGCCTGCCGAGGCCATAGTCAACTTGGTCATCAGTATACCATTGAGCACCTTGCTATTGGCATGGATCAGCGCACGATGTCACCGTTACAACAATCGTTGATGAAATTAGTTCAACATATGGTTTGAGTCCACCGTAAGCGCTCAATAAACCCCATCGAATAATCGTTGGAAATTGCCATTATCGTGGGTTCCGTGACTCAATCGGAGCACACCATGTCCAACCTCGATTCGCAACTCAGCGTAAACAGCAGAAGTATTTTTCCATTTTTCAACAGGCCACAACCGAGGGTATTTCTGTTCGCGAGGCTGCTCGACTTCATAACATCGAACCGTCGCTACTCTATGCAGCCCGCAAGTCACTGCGCGCAAAGGGCGTTTTACCCGACCAGGCTGGGACACCCACTGGCTTCGCCACAGTGCCATTGCCGGGTAGTGCCGCGCAACATATTGAACTGCGGACCCAACTACCGAACAGTCAGCCCATTTGGCTGGCCATTCCACCCACACTGCTGTCCCCCACTCTAAAGGCCCTGGTAATATGAGGGCGTGATAATGGCCCGTTGGTCGGGTGCATCTATACCTTGGCCCTGAGGATGTAGCCAAAAGCATTGACGGCTTGGCAGGGATTGTCGAACTGGAGAGGCAGCTTTGACCATTCGACCCATTATTATTCGTATTTTGCAATCGCGGAAAAGACAATGTGAAGTTGCTGTATTGGGAGCGCAATGGCTTTGTGCTGGGGTACCAGCGACTGGAAAAACAGCGTTTTCTATGGACCAAAACGCTGTCCCGAGTAACCCCCGAACAACTCAGCTGGTTGCTCGATGGTCTAAATATTTAAGCCATGCGGCGGCATTCTACACATCGATTTAAAGGTATTTTAACCCTTTAGGCACAGATGAATTCGATTGGCGCTGACATTCTTCTGGTTATGAACAAACACAGCCCAACCGACATCATTCAGCTTTCAAAAGCGCCGCTATTAGAGTTAATGGCTGAGCAAGAACAACCCTATCAGCTAAAAATATTCTCCCTCAATAACCGACCCAGATGACCCCAACGTCGAAGCTTTGCTTGAGGAAGACCCCAGTCCGGTGGCGGACAGCCCAGCCCCGGTTCTGAACGATGCTCAGGCTACGGCTCCGAAGACTCGCGGCCGTAAACCCTCAAACGCCAATCTACCCCGAAACCGAGTCGAATACGATCTCGACGACGATGCAAAAATCTGCATGTGGCGGCCGCAAGCCAAGGCGGTAGAGGACATCAAAGCGCTTCTGCCCTGGAACGTGGACCCAATAGTTAGGGATGGAGCGGTTGTTTGAACGCTTACAACCAGACCGCATACAAGCGGCCCCTTTTACTTATTGTTAGCTCTATCGTAGTACTGGTAAATGACAGCTATGACAGCCACCTGGAACAGGCTGTTTCGGTTCAATCTCACAAATTTCCGGCAAATCAAATGAACCTCTAGGAGCCGTTTGCCCTGGTACCCACTCATGGTAATCCGCTAAATTCAAACCCGTTCCTGCGGTATCTGCATTCGACTGCATGAATACCACGGGCGTGCCCGTGACCGAGTACCAAGTCCAAAAAACCTGTGGCACCGGATATTCGGTGATCGGGCAACGTAAAATTTTAACAACTTCATCGCTGGGATTAAGAATGCTTTGAGGTGCTAATTGAGCCTTGGCAATACAATTATCCACTTTTTTCCAATCAGGAACTTGTATACCAGGTAGTGCTTGATGGCATTGTGATGGTTTCCCAGAGCGATCCCTTTCAAAGATAAAGCCGGTGTCGTTCAAGTTCCCGTTTGGATCGGCTTGGCCTCTTAACAATGCATCCTGAACAAAGAACGTTGTAAGACAGTCTTCCTGCGGAACCGCCCCGTTTATATTCCAATACATACTGGTTAACTGAGATTGAGCACTCCAATCATAATAAACACTTGATGGAAAAGGGGCATAGCAGTAGTTAACCGACGTAAAAAACGTAGTAACTCCAACAGTACTAGGCCAGCTAGGCGGCAGGTCGGGGTTGGTTGCCTGTAAACCAGGAACCCATTTGCTCGGCAAGGTAATTTCTTGCTCTTCGCTTAATGAGTTTTCGGCCAACAGGTTGGCGACATTGTCTATGTTAAAGTTTCGTTGTTGCGCTTTGGTTTGCTGACTACAGAGGTCCTTCAGTGCTTGCAAATTTGTATTACTAACGGACCTAAAAGTAGGTAAGTAATTGAATGCAAACCGACCGAGCAATCCGTAATCATTATTAGGGACGCTGAACATGGTGCGATAGGGCTGTTGGCCTTCTTTGTGATACCAAATCCAATCTGCACCATCAGGTGAAGGAGATGACCCGTAGCCTTCGCCGTTAGGAACTACCCTATTTTTCCACCAGACTAAATCTTTACCGGTAACTTTAGCTTCTCCAGTACAAAGGCTTTGCTCATTCAGCCATTGTCTTGTGGGCACCTTAAGGGCAGAGCGGTCTATAAACCGGCATTCAGTGGGGTTTGGATACCCGCCGGATAGACCATAAATATTTCCATTGTCTGTTAGTAAGTAATCACCGCTTCCACCTGTCATACCCGCAAGGGTAAAACGCATGGCGGCAGCCGAGTCGTCATAAACCAGATTCGCTGCGACCAATTCGGTATCCGAAAAATGTTGCAGCAAGGCACCTGACTCCCATTTCTCCGGGAGTTCGGGTTTCTCAGTGCTGCTGCAAGAACTAAACTCCGGCAGGGATAAGCTGACTTCTGTGTTCACCGTTTGATCTGAAAAAGCGTTAACGCTTAAAGAACCAGCAATGAGCATCAAATAATAAATTTTGTGTTTTTCAACCATAGATATTTTTTTTGTTTTTATTTTTGTCCGCATAGTCTGACTCCTTTGTTTAGGTTTCTAGCTTAAAGTTGGAATTCCTACTCTCAGCAGTAGGTTTCTTGTTTAAGCATAAACTCTCTCGAAACTTAAATTAAAATATTCGTTACGTTCTGAAAAACCATTATTGGCAGTTACAGCTAAGACTTAGCAAAAGGGCTCACGTATTTTTATCATTTTTATGAGTAAAATAAAAATTCATTTATCATAAACTTAAATTACATAATGCCTGGTGTTGTAATGTTCACTTCACTTCTATTGGGAATCAAAGAACCAACAAAAATTAAAACCCCCAACCTTAATAACCCGAAATCCAAAAAAAATGCTAAACCTATCCCAAGGAGTGACTCACTAATTTAAACCGCGATGAGTTTTTTAGCAGTTTAAATCAGTCATCCAAGAAAACACTAAGTCTTTGCCGTTATAGGAAATCGGCGATAATGTGTAGTGGACCATGGCGCACCGACAGTTTGCTGCGCCGTGCCTATTTATCAGCAGATACCATACTAGGCAATAGCCGTCCACAGCTCTGCGCAACGCCCACATTTCCGGTGAATTTATGGGTTCAAAGCCTAGTTGCGAAGCAAGGTATTTGGCCTTAAAAAATTCTTTGTTAATCGCCTACTTACAAATTACTCATATTTTAGCGCTTCGCTTACCTATGTAAATTCGACTATTACGCATTTACTTACGAATCAAAGCCAATTGGCGTACTCCTGTGCTGTCGTCATTTTAGCAACAAGACACCCATTAATCGAGATGCATATAATTAATGTCAATACTTTTACAAAAATCTAATTAGAGATTATGCGAAAAGTACTGTAAATACGTTAAATTCAGGCCATCAAACAGTCACCCATTTACAAATACCCCCGCGCGACCCCCCCCCAAAAAAAACCGTTGGCGGCCAAACAACCACACCGCCTGTAACTACTGGAACCGCAGTTCAATAGGTTGTTCGCCGCTACCGGGTAATGGCACTGTGGTAAAGCCTGGGGCAGTCCCGGGCACGTGGTCGGGTAAAAGACCCTTTGCTCGGCGTAACTTCGGGGCGGCATAGAGTAGGGGCGGGTCCATGTTATGTATTCGGTTACGGGTGCTGGCCTTCGCGCAGCGCAGATAGCCAATGAAAGAATGTGAGTTGAATCGAAACATTTGCATAAGTCTGCCGGAAAGCCGGCTCTTTTCGGGCTAAAACAGCTGGTGCAAATTTTCCGGAAATACTGCGCATGTGGGTGATGTTTAATACTTTAAATATAGAATAATATAATTATTTCAAATATCTGATTTGAAACGAGTTAGTCGAAATCTACCGACAATGCTAATCAAACTCACCTGCGGTTTTTTACTAGGGTTATTAAATTGACAGAAACCGGTGCTGACCGTAAACTGGCTGCCCTGTAGTCGGGTTTGAGTCTTTGTCGGCTGCGACAAGACCCGAACCCGGAAAAACGGTTTGGAGCCGAGAAACAAGCTTTTTTGGTAACTATAAGGTGAGCATGATTTTCACTGGATTCCTAATATTGGCAGTTCATTATGTAATATCATACTTGGTCTGCGTCTATTTCAAAAAGTCTCGAGAGAAACGGCTTAGTAAGCTTGGTACATTCTTAGTCGTGGTCTTATCTGGCCCATTAACTTTAGTTTCTATCTTGGCAATAATATTTATCACGCCACTGAGAAATACTGATGCAGGCTTATTTGACGGTGGTGGAGCGCTTATGGTTTTGTTGTCCTTGTTCATATTTCCAATAGTCAGCAGGCTTCTAGTAAAGCTCTTAGTCACTAAGAAATTGGTGGAAAAAAATGCATTATAAATTTTCAAAGTTCAGTCTTTTTGCTGGGCCATTAAAATCGCTGGTTCGTAGCGACGCGGCCGGGTACAAAGGGGTTACATTCTCACCAATAGGAAATATCATGCCTAGTATTTTAAAAACATTACCAATAATTATTTTTTTAGCATCGTTAGTTGGATGCGCTGCCCATTCCGCACAGGTTGATGGTTCTAAAGCTAAAAATAACTACTCGGGCTCTGAACGCTACATTATCCGTAATGCCTCAATTGATATTGAGGTTAACGATATGAATACCGCTACAGATTCTGTTAATGAACTTGTTTCAAATAATTTAGGTTTTGTAATGTCTATTTCGTCACGCGACGAAACATTAACTAGAATATCATTAAAGGTTCCTGAGCCAAAACTCGATGATTTTATTGCAAGTTTAGGTGGAATTGGAAAAGTAATTTCACAATCCATTTCTTCGAAAGATGTTACCGAAGAAATCATTGATATTGAAGCCCGAGTTAAAAATCTTCATGTGCTTAGAAATAGATACCGGGAATTACTCCAATCAGCCGAAACGGTAACAGAAATAGTAGGTATTGAGAAAGAGCTCGCAGATATTCAATCCGAACTCGACAGAATTGAGGGTCGCCGTAAATCTCTTATGGGGCAAGTGGAGATGTCTGAGGTCAATATATCTTTAGAATCGCGTACAGTTTACGGTCCATTAGGCTATGTTAGTAAGGGCATTTTCTGGATAATAGGGAAATTATTTGTTATTAAGTGAAAATGTACCAATACGGTCATATCGACCACTTTTCCGTTGTTTCGTGTTGTGCTTATCCGCTTCGCTAGCACAAAAAATCAACTCTAAAGTGGCGGTGTAGCTTACGTTATGGTTTGGAAACTTCCAGTATGAGGCCCGTAAGTAGGGACCTTGCCATTCTAAAAAGCATCGGCTGGATGATTCTACATGTCCTCACATACTCTTTATCTAATGTTTGGCGAGAAAACCCAGTGATCGCTCGCGTTTCTGGGACGAATCGCTAACCTTGTTCTTCTATGTACTTTCGTATTGAACGAATTGGAGAGAAAGAATTAAGCGCGGCTGGAATAGTCGTGCGGGTTTTTCCCGAAACTCAGCAGAAAGCAGACAGTAAAACGAAAGTCTTTGAACTTGCTTAAAAGTTGCCTGTGGGATCTGAGAAAAAAAGAAGCAGCTTTACCGAAAGGTTGAACTGTAGAAGCCCGGTGATCGCGAAGCGTCGCTGGGTAGTTCACAATCCAGTTGGGTTTTCAGCATGTGCCACCCAGAATCTAAAACAGACTTAGCCATTTTAGTCTTTGCTAAAGCAGAACTGCTTACGTTCCCGATGAACAAAGCGCAACTCATCAGCAGCATTGATCGGCTTCATATGAAGCCGCCAACGCAGGGTCGTCATGGGGATGGCAAACTAGCATTTGGCTTCTATAGCTATGGCAGAGCAATACTATAAATACTTGATAGTAATACTAAAATACAGATGTCTACTCTAAGGTATATATCAATAGATATTACTATTAGATTCCGTAATATAGATCAAAATGGCTATAACACGGTAATAACTAGAATGACCCAAATTAGATCAGTACTGGCCCATTTGGCCTGCCTTCTTCTGCCGATATTGTTAGTCGGTTGTAGCTCTTCGGCCGAACCTATGAGTAGCGATGCCACCCTAGTTGATTTAGATATCCACGGCGGCGATTTAGACATAGGCTTCCTATCAGGCACTACAAGCTACGCAGCCAGCGTGGCCTATGCGTTAACATCCCTCACCCTAACGCCGGTCGCGAACGATAGCGGGGCTTCGATTACCGTCGACGGCATCTTGGTGGCCTCGGGCAATGCCTCGGGCTCAATCAATCTAGACGAAGGGGTCAACAGCCTGACCGTCACCGTCACGGCAGAGGATGGTATAGCCACGCAAACCTATAGCCTTGCGGTCACCCGTGCGGCCGTCAGCATCGATGCGAGCCTAGCTGGCCTCACCGTCAAGGGCGCCGATTTAGACCAAACATTCCAGCCAAACAGTGCATCTTATACCGCCAGCGTTAACTATTTGACGACGGTATTGACGCTAATGCCGGTTGCGACCGTCAGCGCGGCTTCCATCACGGTGAATGGTATCGCGGTCACTTCGGGCAGTGAATCAGCCCAGATCAATCTGGCCGAAGG
>Ga0307492_10000412_pt1 | contig 18259 bp, 18 predicted proteins | sample SI3LmetaG_FD_202365 | JGI IMG/M metagenome (GOLD analysis project Ga0307492, IMG submission 202365) | Sea-ice brine microbial communities from Beaufort Sea near Barrow, Alaska, United States - SI3L | ecosystem: Environmental > Aquatic > Marine > Coastal | place: USA: Alaska | collected 2017-05-06 | reverse complement strand
GTTAGTCTAGCCACTTCCCCTCAGCTGTTGGCATAAAAAAGGGTTGTGAAAACCAATAGAACCTACCTTTTTCGCTAATACTGGGAGCCGTGCAATTCACTCTATGTCTTCCGGGATTATTGATTGGTCTTATAACCACTGAAACAGTATTTCCTTCCAGGGACTTGTTTAAAGCTTGACCATTTTGAAAGCAGTTAATTTGCTGTGGCCTTAAGTCTTCAGTTTTAACATTAAATAAAAGGTCTTGATCGTAAGAAGGTAATTCGATCTTAGGATCGCTTGGATAAATAGTATCAACAGGCATCGCCAAACTGTTTAATTTCACTTTCAAGCTTTTAATATTACTGTATATCCCTGCAGACGGGTAACGTGGCAAGGCAGAAAAGTCGCTGTAAGAAGCAATGGCCCCGCTATGTTGAGCAAAACTAATGTAGCCACGTGAACTAAGTCGCGCTTTTAGTTTTGAATCAAACTCTCCATAAGGATAAGCAAAATATTTTAAGCTGTAACCTAAGTTATCTTTGAGAAGAGTCTCAGCGTTTTCTATATCTTGCATGCTGCGCTGCAACCAACTTTCATCCGACTCACTGTCATCTTTTGTCAACATATGGGTATGCTGACTACCATGGTTAGCAAAGCTTGCGCCCTCATTAGCCATTAATTTAACTTGTTGCCAATCAAGTTGATAACTCACATTGCCAATCAGCGGCGGGTTAATAAAAATGGTATAGGGAAATGAAAATTCTTTAAGAATAGGATGAGCATTGTCATAAATATTTTCATAACCGTCATCAAATGTAATTACCACAGCTTTGTCGGGCAAAGGTTGCTTGTTCTGTAGTGTTTCTATTACTTCTTTAAGGGTTAAGACCTGATGATGGTCGGCTAAATATTGCATGTGTTCACGAAAAGTATCGGGTGAGACTGACGTCACCTTGGGAGTAATATTACTGACGTGGTGATATAGCAGGATAACTGCATTGTCTTTCGCCCAAGTGTTTATGCTTAGTAGCGCACATGTTATTGTCAGCACTAAGATGCCCCATGTTTTTCTCATGCCTTTCCTTTATAAATGAAAACTAAATGACTAATAACAATACTCTATCAAACTTTTTTCAGATTAGTCTGCACCAAAAAATTATTGTTATTGCGATACCTATGATCCTAAGCAATGTCACGACTCCCCTGATGGGATTGGTTGACACCGCAGTTTTAGGGCATATGCAGGATGTGTATTTTCTTGCTGGCGCTTCAGTAGCCGCATTGATTATTACTCAATTGTATTGGTTATGTGGCTTTTTAAGAATGACCAGTACAGGCCTTAGTGCCCAAGCAAAAGGGAGTAAAGATAATAACCAGCTTAATCAAAGTTTGTTTCAGGGGGTATTGATTGGATTTTTTTTAGGTTGCCTTTTATTACTAGTACAAGATGCCATTTTGGCCTTAGGTTTATACTTTGCCGATGCGACCCCCGTTATTGAAGAGGTAATAACAGAGTATTTCTCCACGCGCATCTGGGGCGCGCCTGCTGCGATAGTTAATCTAGCCTTGGTTGGTTGGCTGATAGGCCAGCAAAAAGCCAAACCGGTGTTGCTGATTCAGGTGTTCGCAAATCTATTGAACTTGATACTTAATCTTTGGTTTGTGTTTGGCCTAGGGTTAGAGGTGTTTGGTGTGGCACTGGCCAGTGTGGTTGCTGAATATTCCATCTCAATAATGAGTCTGATTGTGGCTCTGAACATTATTGGTAAGCCAATAATACAAAAGAAATGGTTCTCAGGAGTCTACTTACGGCCTCTACTATCCCTTAACGGCAACACATTTTTTCGAAACTTTATATTACAAGGCTGCATCGCGTTTCTTATTTTTAAAGGCGTAGGATTTGGCTCTACGTCAGCGGCAATCAACGCCATCTTGATGCAGTTTTTCACCTTAATTGCCCTTGGATTAGACGGGGTTGCTTATGCTGCAGAAGCCTTAGTGGGTGAACAAAAAGGGCAAAAGAGTGTTAATGGCATTATTCATGTCACTTTACATGGATTGCTGTGGTCTACCTTTGTTGCTGTCATTTACTCATTGGTTTTTATTGTATGGGGAACTGAGATTATTAGCTTAATAACAAACCAAGCGACTCTTCAAATAGAAATGAAAGACTACTTAATATTTGTGTATTGTTTGCCAGTCATCGCCCATTGGTGTTTCTTTTTTGATGGTGTATTTGTGGGTTTGACTCGTGCACAGGCGATGCGAAATAGTATGTTATTGTGTGGGTTGCTTGTCTATTTCCCCGCTTTTTGGGTATTTTCAGCTCATGCAAACCAGGGTTTATGGATCGCGATGTTACTTTTTTTACTGTCGCGCGGAATAAGCTTGGGAGGTTATTTTATTTATCTTTGTCAAAATGGGAAGGTGGCGGTTTAAAGCTGGCTGTCATGCGGTGTGCCAGAATGCCTAGGTAGCCTCTAAAAGAATATAAGCTACCTACTGCCAATAAAACGAGCCCAGGAATTTGGATTATAGGCGCATATTTTGCGCCTATTAAAACGGCCATTGCGCCAAAGCAAAATATGCCTAGACCACGTTTGAAAAAAGCCCAACTTTTGCTTGGGTCATTAGCTAAACGTTGTAACCAGTTAATGTTTCCATCCTCACTGAACTTGTATTGTGTGGTTAGTCTAGTAGTAAGAGTGCTCGCCTGCTTCATGTTCAGTGGCGTCTTTAACTGCTAATAATTCACCAGGAAATTGTTCAAGCATTTGTTTTTCGACGCCTTCTTTCAAGGTGAGATCCACTTGTGAACAACCGTTACAACCACCACCGAATCGTAATACCGCTTCTTTTTCTCCTGTGATTTCAACTAATGTCACGTTACCACCGTGGCTAGCAAGTTGCGGATTGATTTCTGCTTCAATCATGTAACTCACTCGTTCAGCTAAAGGTGCGTCACTATCTACTTTGCGTGCTTTAGCGTTCGGGGCTTTAAGTGTAAGTTGTGATCCCATTTGGTCGGTCACAAAATCAATTTCGGCTTCTTCAAGGAAAGGTACGCTTTCTAAATCAACGACTGCATCAAAACCATTAAATTCTAGCACAGTGTCTGATTTCTCTATCGCGTCTGGTGGACAATAAGATACGCCACATTCTGCACTGGGTGTGCCGGGGCTGACCACAAACACTCTGATATTGGTATCAGGTTCTTGGTTTGCCAGCAGCTTACAGAAATGTGCTTGCGCTGTTTCTGAAATGTTAATCATGGGCTATCTTCCTCTTAAAAAAATCTATTTATATAATAACAAAATTACTTGACTAAAACACTCAAGTAATCGTTTTTCCTTATGTTAATTTTGACTAAAACGTGCGAATATTTTTACTAATATTGATGGTTTGGACTGTTTTGATGTATTTGGTGTTTCGAATTTTTACTTTTTGTTTTTTATTTATCAGTGTACAAGCTAATGCTGTAGCCGATGTTGCTTATTTACCAGCAGGTACTCAATATAAGCCTGATATTACTACTCCTACTCAAGCACTAGGGGCGTCAGTAGGTGAATGGCACGTGCGTCATGATCAAATAGCTAACTATATGCAAGTGTTGGCTTCACAGTCAGACCGCGTCAGCTTAGTCGAAACTGGGCGTACGCACGAAAACCGACCTCTGTATTTATTAGCATTTAGTTCTACTGAAAATCAGCAGAATTTAGCCGCCATCCAAGCCAGACATATTAAAAATTTAGGACAATCTACTGATAAAAATGACCCATTAATTCTATGGATGGGTTACAGCGTGCATGGCGACGAACCTTCAGGTTCGAATGCTGCCCTGTTAATCGCTTATTATCTCGCTGCAGGTCAGAGTGAAATGATAGATCAGTTACTTAATGACAATATTGTTTTACTCGACCCAAGCATCAACCCTGATGGTTTATCACGCTTTGCTCAGTGGGCCAATATGCACAAAAGTAAGAACCTAGTGGCTGATCCTAATCATCGAGAACATCAGCAGGCTTGGCCTTCAGGACGAACTAACCATTATTGGTTTGACTTAAATCGCGATTGGTTGTTGTTGACCCATCCAGAGTCACGAGCCCGTATTAATCAATTCCATCAGTGGCGTCCTCACGTGTTAACTGATTTCCATGAAATGGGCACTAATAGCACTTTTTTCTTCCAACCAGGTATTTCTTCTAGAAAAAACCCTTGGACACCGTTAAAAAATGTTGAGCTGACTGCTGCACTGGGAGATTTTCATGCTGCAGCGTTAGACAAAACAAAACAGCTTTATTTTACTCAAGAAAGTTTTGACGATTTTTATTATGGCAAAGGCTCAACTTATCCGGATGCCCACGGAAGTATCGGTATATTGTTCGAGCAAGCTAGCAGCCGAGGGCATCTACAAGATTCCGTAAATGGTAAGTTGAAGTTTTCCGATACGATTCAAAATCAAGTGACAACTTCCCTCTCTACTTTTGCTGGTGCATTAGCCAATAAAAAAGCGATTCTTGATTATCAAATAGATTTTGCAGAGCAAACCAAAGGTTTAGTGAAAGATGATGATTTAGCGGGTTATATTTTGAATGAGAAATTTGACCAAGCCCGTTTCTCAAAAATGCTGGGGATATTGTCAGCACATCAGATTCAATATTATCCTTTAAGTAAGGACATAAAAGCAGATGGACAAATATTCGATACAGTCAATAGTATGTTTGTACCACTCGATCAGCCTCAGTATCGACTCATAAAATCTCTTTTCTCAACCCGCAAATCTTTTGATGACAATACTTTTTATGATGTGTCGAATTGGAATTTACCACTTGCGTTTAATATCCAGTACCAAGCAGTTGAGCGGCAACCCAAGTTTGATAAACGGCCTGTTAAAACACCCAAAACTGTTAATCCTGAATTATTGCCTGATGCTTATGCCTATGCTTTTTCTTGGCAGAATTATCAAGCCCCTAAACTTTTACAGCGTTTATTAGCGAATAAAGTGAAAGTAAAACTTGCAGGTGAAGCTTTTTTTGCACAAACCGCACAAGGTGGTATGAGTTTTTCTGCTGGTGCAGTGATTGTGCCTATCGCCTTAGAGCAACCTGATAATTTGTTAGACATCATTAGCGCACAAAATATGGGGCTAGATATTGCGATTCATTCAGTAACATCAGGGCTAACCCGTCAAGGTATTGATTTAGGTAGTCGTAAAATGCTCAATGTTACCCAGCCTAAAGTTTTGTTAGTAGGAGGGCACGGTACTTCCCAATATGAATTAGGTGAAGTCTGGCACTACTTAGATCAGCATGTTGATATGCCTGTTTCCATCACAGATTTAGAGCAACTGGGTAAATTTTCATTGGATAGCTACACCCATATGATATGGGTTGAAGGCACGTATAAAGATGTGTCTGACACAACGGTTAGTAAAATTGAAGGCTGGTTGAATAAAGGTGGCATTCTCATTGGCCAAAAATCTGCGGCAAATTGGTTTTCTGATAAAAAATGGCTTAAAGCAGGCTTTAAAACTAACAGCGAGATTAAGTTAGCGTTTGAAACTACAGGCATGAAATATAAAGATCAGGAAGCACTTAAAGCTAAACAAAGAATTGCTGGAGCTGTATTTGAGACGCAGTTGGACCTAAGCCATCCCCTCGCCTTTGGTTATAATTCTACTACATTGCCCATGTTTAGAAACAGTGCATTGGTGATGCGCCAACCCGACAAACCGTTTATTACCGCAGCGAGTTACACTAAAACGCCGCTTATGGCAGGGTATACTGCTGATGAGTTACAACAACTCATTGGCGGCAGCGCTGCCATTGTGTCCCACAATTTTGGCAAGGGTAAAGTGATTGGTTTTGCTACTAACGTGAACTTCAGAGGTGTTTGGTATGGCACTAGCCGCTTGATGAGCAATGCCATTTTTATGGCTGCTTTTATTAACGCACAAGGGTAAGGCAAAGTTAATGCGTAAGGGTGAGGCAAATACTCCATACATCAATTTTTAAACTAGGATGGTGCTTACGTATGCTGCAATAAGCTGCGTTCATGGTACTTCCAGTGGTGATGACATCGTCGAATAAGGCAATGTGCCTATAGTTTTTTAGCCGCTGTGCAGCTGTTGCATCAATTGCAAAAGCGTTCCGCAAGTTTTTACGTCTTTGAGCGGCTGATAAGTCAGTTTGCGCTGGAGTAGATTTACATCTGCTGATGATCGAAGTGTCCATGTCTAATTGACTTAAGCGGCAAATCTGCTTAGTCAACTCTATGCTTTGATTGAACTTTCTGAACAAATAGCGATTTTTGTGTAACGGCATTGGAATAATCAGTTGCGGTAACACAGAGTTAGAACGTAAGCAGTGTTTCACAAAAAGTGTTGCTAGAGCATGAGCATTTGGAATTTGCTTTGAAAATTTTAATCCCGTCAATAATTTCGACAATGGCCACTGATAATCTGCAAGAGCCAACACTTGTGGAAAGTCTACGTTTACCAATCCTTTGTTTATTTTTGGCGATAACATCAAATTGTGATGGTATCGGTCAATATCAAAGAGTGTAAGATCATCAGTGCAGTATTGGCATATTGCGCTGTTACTGGTTTGTTTGCAGACTAAACAACTTTGACTTAGAGCGATTTGCATCTTGCTATCATCCTGGTACTTAATGAAACATCAGTCTTTCAAACTTAAGTGTAGGAGAAATGTCAGAAAGATTAAACGTATCAACTGTACTCATTAGAAAGCAATTTGTCTTGTTCACATGGTTGGTGCGTAAATACTGATGTTTGGCAGCCCTTGCAAGATATTACTAAGAGTGAGTTTTGTATTACCTCTATTGATATGACGGGTTACAGGCTAAATCATCAACAGTTAACACTTGTTTATAATTTGCATAACGCTTAATGAAAGCACTTGTTTAAAGATTTAAATCACTTATATATCAAGCAAAAGCTTTAAAAAAACATGAAAATGGTTAATAATTGAACATGAGAGGTTAAGTAGTAGAGGTAAGGTAGATGGACATTAGTAACAATATAAATTCTGCCATTGTCAGTGGCTCTATAGGCATTAAACGGGCATATGATGGTGTGTCACAAAATACATCCAATTTGGCCAACTTGTCAGCTTTTTCGGCGCCTTCGCGCGATCCTCAAGAGTTTTTAGCAAACGCTACATTAAACCAGCTAAATGCAATCAAACAAGTTCTTCCGCAAGCCCCCGATAGTATTACTTCAAATTTAGTTGGGCTGTCAATAAACCTGAATAACGCTCAAGCTTCTACCAAAGTAGTAGATACTGCTAGCGATACTGTTGGCACCATATTGGATATTCTGGCCTAGTACTAGGCGACAGATATTATGAATATTCTCCCCCCCGTCCCCACTCCAACAGTATTTAACGTCGGTACCGTTAATACTGAGGCGGTGCGTAGAGATAATACTCAGCGTGAGGCGGTGCCAGCGTTAGCGGCTAATGAAAAGTCAGCAGCTGAAACAGGCGTGGGCTCTGATGCTGATAAGGTTAAAACGCCTGGACAAGCACCGCCGCCTCTTACTTATGAAAAACCGGTTCCTCAATCGGGTCAGCAACTCAATACCCAAAATGATGCCGCTAAAGACAATGGCCAAGATGCCAGTGCCGGTAAAGAAAATGCCGAGGATCAGCTGCAGCAACAACAGCAAGAACAACAGCAACAAGCCGAACAACAGCTGACGGAGCTGAAACAACGAGATGCTGAAGTAAGAGCCCATGAACAAGCTCATGCTTCTTTGGGCGGACAATATGCAAGCCCACCTCAGTATGAATACGAAAGAGGTCCTGATGGTAGGCGTTATGCAGTAGGGGGCGAGGTTTCAATTGATATATCTGAAGCCTCCACACCTGAGGATACCATTCGCAAGGCGCAGCAAGTTAAAGCCGCGGCCTTAGCTCCTGCAGAGCCAAGTGCACAAGATTTAAGAGTTGCAACCGAAGCCACTCAAATAACGCTTGAGGCACGCACAGAAATAGCCAGTGCAAAAGCTGAAGAAGCGCAACAGTCCTACAATCAAGCTATTCCGGATGCCAAGCAAAGCGAACAACAGCAGCAGAGTTCAATTATTGGAGAGCCTCCTTTAATTGATGATATTGTTGACGCCTTAGATGTGGGTATACCGACTCGTTCACTGGATATCAGTCAGTCAGAGGGCAATGAACAGGATGTGACTGAATTCGAATTTGATTCTGATGCTGCCAGTCAATTTATCGCAAATAGAGACTTAGAGATGACTCGTAGAGTGTCAGTAATTGAAAACTTTTATCAACAAGTGACTAACCCTCGTTCTGAAGGGATGCAGCAATCTGTTTAAGTTCTAGTGAAAAGTGCGTAATACCCAAAAACGAACAAGCCCTCAAAAGAGGGCTTGTTCGTTTTTGGGTATTAGATAGGTTGTTATTTTTTTGCTTTAGCAAAAGCATCAGCAAAAGCGTTACCCATCATTTGGTTCGACTGTTTAGGTTGAGTCTGCTGCTGCTTGGTTTTAGCCGCTGGGTTGGGGGTTCTTTTTTCTGTATTGGGTTTTTGCCCTGATGATTTTGCTGCCTGATTAGGTGTATCGCCCATTCGCATAGTGAATGACACACGCTTTCTTTCGACATCCACTTCCATCACTTTTACTTTGACAATATCGCCTGTTTTGACAATATCTCTAGGGTCAGAAATAAATTTATCGGTCATAGCGCTGATATGTACAAGTCCATCCTGATGCACACCTACATCGACAAAAGCCCCAAAGTTTGCAACGTTACTCACGACACCTTCTAAAATCATACCTACTTTTAAGTCTTTCAAAGATTGCACATCATCTTTAAAATTGGCTGTTTTAAATTCTGGGCGAGGATCGCGACCGGGTTTATCAAGCTCGCTAATAATGTCTGTCACTGTGGGTAAGCCAAACTGTTGAGTCACAAAGTCTTCAGGCTTAAGTTTTTTCAGTATTTCGGTATTACCGACTATGTCGTTCATCGCAATACAAGCATGTTCGACAATCGAGTTAACCACCGGGTAGGCTTCTGGGTGCACAGCTGATGCATCAAGGGGGTCATCTCCGCCCATGATTCTTAAAAAACCTGCTGCCTGCTCATAGGCTTTTGGCCCTAAACGTTCAACATCAAGCAAGGCCTTACGGCGCTTAAAGGCCCCATGCAGGTCACGAAAGCTAACGATATTATTTGCCAAAGTACGATTCAGACCCGATACATGACTCAGTAAAGCACCTGATGCGGTGTTGATATCCACGCCTACTGCATTCACACAGTCTTCAATCACTGTGCTCAGTGATTTACCTAAGTTGCTCTGGCTAACGTCGTGTTGATATTGACCTACGCCGATAGCTTTGGGTTCAATTTTGACTAATTCTGCCAGTGGATCTTGTAAACGCCTTGCGATAGATACTGCACCACGTAATGACACATCCATATCCGGTAGTTCATTTGAAGCAAGTTCTGAAGCAGAATAAACTGAGGCCCCTGCTTCACTGACAATAATCTTGGTCACTGATAATTCGGGATTGGCTTTGATCATTTCGGCTGTAAGTTTATCGGTTTCTCTTGAGCCCGTACCATTGCCAATGCTGATAAGTTGTACTTTGTGTTGCTTACACAAAATTGCAAGGGTGCGTAGCGACTTATCCCACTGATTCTGTGGCACATGAGGGAATATAGTAGACGTAGCTAAGACTTTCCCAGTTGAGTCTACAATCGCTATTTTAACACCTGTGCGTAGCCCAGGATCTAGACCCATGGTGACTTTAGGGCCAGCCGGTGCCGCCATTAATAGATCATTTAGATTCTTAGCAAATACGTTAATAGCATCTTGTTCAGCTTGCTCACGCACTGCACCAAACAACTCATTTTCCATATGTAAAAGTGTTTTGACTCGCCATGTCCATTGCACCACGGTGGCTAACCAAGCATCTGCTGGTCTGTTGGCAAATTTAATATTGAAGTGCTCAGCGATAATTTGTTCACAGTATGAACTTTTATCGCCTTCATCCTTCTCAGGGTCAGCATCTAAACTGACTTGCAGAAACTTTTCATTCCTGCCCCTAAACATTGCAAGCGAACGATGTGAAGGCACCTTTTTCAACAGCTCGGTATGTGAAAAATAATCTTTGTACTTACTACCTTCGGCTTCTTTACCGACTATGACTTGGCTTTTTATATGGGCATGTTTGTTTAGATACTGACGTACCTTTTGCAACAATTTTGCATCTTCAGCAAATCGCTCCATTAAAATATACTTTGCGCCATCTAAAGCTGTTTTCGTATCGGGTATATCAGCATTTTCTGTTACAAATGCTTGAGCTTCTGACTCGGGAGTGAGCTGTGGGTTATTAAACAAAGCATTGGCTAAAGGTTCAAGCCCTAACTCAATGGCAATTTGACCTTTGGTGCGACGTTTCGGTTTGAACGGCAGGTATATATCTTCTAATTCAGTTTTGTTTTCTGCATCAAGCAAACTTGCCTTCAATTGAGGGGTCATTTTTTGTTGCTCTTCAATTGACTTGATAATGACTTTTCGTCGGTCTTCTAAATCACGCAGATAAGTTAAGCGCTGCTCTAACTTTCTCAAGGCTATGTCGTCTAGACCATTGGTGGCTTCTTTTCGATAACGAGCAATAAAGGGTACGGTTGACCCTTCATCTAGCAATTTTACCGCAGCTTGTACCTGTTGCGCTTGAACTTGTAACTCATGCGCAATTTTTTCCACTATCATCATCGAAGACCCTGTTTGTCACTCATTTCAATCTAGGCACTATATGGGGTACGAGAGATAAAATACCAGTGATAGATGAATAAAAGCGGCAATATTTAGCGGATCATAAGTTTAATCCACTATTAAAATGGAAAAAGGCAGGAAAACCCAAGTTTTCCTGCCTAATCGTTTATTTTCAGATAATCAATATTTGCTAATCTTCTAGAGATGCTTCCTCTAACTTTTTAGCCATATCGTCATTCATCATATCTATGTTAGTGGCAACTTCATCTGGTGCTTCGAAGTTTGCTACATGAAACATCGCATCACCTTCTTGTACCAAAGGAATATTCTGCTTGCCAATGATAATCCCCGCTTTAGGTGCTGATACAATTTCAATAAAGCTACCTGTTGGGCTGCATATCTGAGCTAAGGCATCGCCTTTTTCTACATGATCACCCAATTGTTTTTTATCTAATACCATACCGCTGGCTGTAGCTCGCACCCAAGCACTATTGTTGGCAACAAATGGCAATGTTTTCTTCTTTTTACTGGTTCTGCGTCTGACCATACCCAGTTGTGACATAACATTGAAAATGCCCCTTAATCCAACCCGAATAGCTACTTCGTCGAATCTAAGTGCTTCTCCCGCTTCATAAAGAAGAATTTTAGTGCCATTTTCTGAGGCAGACTGTCGTAATGAACCGTCTCGCAAGTCTGAATTGAGTAACACCGGTACACCAAAAGCGTGAGCTAGGGATAAAGTTTCTTCATCCTTAAGGTTCGCTCTTATTTGTGGCAAATTACCGCGATTAATAGCACCGGTGTGTAAGTCAATTCCGTATTCACATTTACTCGCTACTTCTGTTAAAAATAGATGGGCAAGTCGACCAGCCAGTGAGCCTTTTGCCGAGCCTGGGAAACATCTATTTAAGTCGCGTCTGTCTGGCATATACCGACTTTGATTGAGCATTCCGTAAACGTTAACTATTGGCACAGCAATGAGCGTGCCTCTTGAGAGTTTAAGGGACTTTGAAATAAGCAAACGACGGATGATTTCAATCCCATTTAACTCATCGCCATGAATTGCAGCGCTAACAAAAAGTGTCGGACCTGGTTTTTTAGCGCGTATTACATCGACAGAAACTGACATTTGAGAGTCTGTATATAACTTTGCCACAGGGAGTTCGAGTTGCACTCTTTTCCCTAAACCAATTTCGTTTCCAGCAATAGACAAAGTATCCGCCACAGGCTTAACCCTTACCTTGGGTGCGATTTTTATGAGGCTTGGCATATTTTTCAATATGCTTGAAAATCAAAGTGGCTACGTCTTTTTTAGTCGCAGCTTCGATGCCTTCTAAGCCTGGTGATGAATTTACTTCCATCACAACTGGACCACGTTCGGCACGGAGTAAATCAACACCACATACATTTAGTCCCATGATATTTGCCGCCGAAACCGCTGTTGCTCTTTCTTCTGGTGTAAGTTTTATCAAAACTGCCGAACCACCTCGGTGTAGGTTTGATCTAAATTCACCTTCAGCGCCTTGACGTTTCATCGCTGCCACAACGCGGTCGCCTACAACAAAACAGCGGATATCTGCACCGCCAGCCTCTTTGATAAATTCTTGTATCAAGATATCAGCATTTAAACCCATAAATGCTTCAACAATTGCTTCTGCTGTTTTGGTTGTTTCAGCAAGTACCACACCTATGCCTTGAGTACCTTCAAGCAGTTTAATAACACAAGGTGCGCCACCCACGTTTTTAATCAAATCTTTAATGTTGTCAGGACGGTTAGCAAACCCCGTTCTTGGTAGGCCTATACCTTTTCTTGATAATAATTGCATGGAACGCAACTTATCTCTAGAACGGCTAATCGCAACAGATTCATTTACGCAAAAAGCTCCGGTCATTTCAAATTGACGAACCACAGCCGTACCATAAAATGAAATAGAGGCGCCAATGCGCGGTATTACGGCATCATATTGTGGAAGTTCTGCGCCTTTGTAACGAACCACAGGCCTGTTACTCGTGATATCCATGTAACAGTGCAGAGTATCGATAATGTCAACTTCATGGCCAAGGGCTTCACCGGCTTCTTTCAAACGGCGAGTAGAATATAGTTTTTTGTTTCTAGATAAGATTGCTACTTTCATTTCGATTGCCTTTTTTTATAAATAACAGGGTCATAGACTAGCTTGTTAATTAAATAGTCACAAAATAATAAAAATATTTTAGCTAATATAAAATGCTGATTATTTTTTAAAATTTAAATTCTATACCATTGTGACTTTTAGGTGTTTTTACACGTCTTATGCAAGTCGTAGATCTGTTTTAAATACATAAAAACAAAAATTGTATCCAAACAATTGTTGTTGCAAATAGTAGATATCTGTCAGTATTAGCATCTAGTTTGCGTGAAAGTTAAGACGTGATTATAAATGCTGGTTTTTCTGCAAACTACAATATTGGGTCTTCTAAACTTAACTCATGTAATACGCATCAGTTTTTGAAATTATGCACATCAGGGGAAAATTATTTGTCAAAGCGTTTCTTTTTTCGTGATCTGAAATCACCGGTACTCACGGCATTCTTATTTTCCTTAATTTGGCTAGTTTTAGTCGAATTTGATTATAAGTCATTTATTGTTGGCGCTTTCTTTATATTAATAGCGACGAGTATGAGTTATTGGTTAAGCAGGATTCATGATAAAACAATAGAAGTGAAATCCTCAATCCGATTATTGGCTTTGCCTAAACTTGTTCTCTTTTTTGTGACCCAATCTATTGTTGGCGGCCTCGACACCGCTAAGCGAGCTTTTTCACCTTCATTAAATATCAAACCTAGTTTTATCAAATATCAAATGTGCTTTCTTACTATGGGGGTGAATAGTCATATTTTTACTAATTTAGTGAGTTTATTGCCAGGCTCACTTATTGTTATGCAGGAGCCTGATGGCATCATTGTTCATGTTTTAGCGCTACATGCTGCTTCTCACAGCGATTTAGCTAAATGCGAAAGAATCGTTGCAAACCTTTATGGAATAAACACTTGTGCTGTTATGTCGTCAACTAAGGCAATGTCATGAGCATAATCTATGGTGTTCTTTCTATTATTCTGCTTATCTCACTGCTGGTTGGAGTAGTCAGAATTTTTTTAGGTCCTACCAAAGCAGATCGCATGTTAGCAGCACAGTTATTTGGTACCGTTGGGGTTGCCATTTTACTGTTGCAGAGCGCTTTTACGCATAATTGGGTCTTGATGGATGTTGCGTTGTTTCTATCGATTCTTACATCGATAACGGTCATAGCATTTGTTAAATTGGGTGAAGTTAAAACATGAATTTTTGGGGTGTGTTTACTGCATTTTTTTGCTTGTTTGGAGCCTTCTTTTTTATAGCTGGAACCGTCGGTTTATTGCGCTTTCCTGATGTGTATTGTCGTCTTCATGCATTAACCAAAGCAGATAATTTAGGGTTAGGGTTAATTGTGATTGGATTGTTACCGCAGACAACGGATATGTATCAAATGTTTAAATTGCTGGTTATTTGGATGCTGGTGTTGTTTGCCAGTGCTACCAGTTGTTACTTGATTGCCCGCCATGAGTTTAGAAAACGCCCTGTGGAATATGAATTGGAGCCTACTGATGCCGATTAATTTGTTATTTGATGGTTTGTTAGTGGTGCTTATTTTAGTGCTAGCATCAGGCGCATTATTTAGCACGAATATTTTTAATGGGATCGTGTTGTTTATTAGTTTAGGTCTAGCGGTCTCCATTGCTTGGGTACGTCTGTATGCAATTGACGTCGCTATTGCCGAAGTGACAATCGGAGCGGGATTAACGGGAGCCTTATTACTAGGTGCTTGGAAGCGGCTTGAAATTAAAAAAAGCCTTCATAGTTCAATCAGCAATAAAGAGACAAAAAATGATTGATGCACACGGCGCTACGGTTCTTAAAAGCAGCTATGTGTTGCTCATTGCCCTGACTATTTCAGTGCTTACGGGGGGAGTGATTTTCGCATTGTTACAAACACCAGCGCCTCAAAATATTATGTATGATTTGGTGCAAGCAAACATTCAGCAAAGCGGTGTCACTAATCCTGTTACTGCCGTTTTACTTAATTTTCGAGCGTATGACACGTTTTTAGAATTTGCGGTGTTTTTCTGCGTTAGTATTGCAAGTCTTCCTTATCTAGACCCCAGTGTAAGTGATGCGTCACACTTAGAGACCAAAGATGGGCCACTTTTTAGCTTAGTAAAAGTGCTGGTGCCTCTCACCATTTTGTTAGCCGGTTATACCCTATGGGTTGGCTCGTTTAAGCCAGGAGGGGCTTTTCAGGCAGGAGCCTTACTCGCAGGTTGTGGCCTATTGCTAACGCTATCAAATGCCGGGGTTACTAAAATGACAGGGTTTTGGTGGCGGTCAATTTTTTCGATGAGCTTAATCTTTTTCATTTTGGTGATCGGCTTTTCTTATCTCAATACTCATACCTTTTTAATGTATCCCACTACACTTTCTGGAAGTCTTATTTTGTTTATTGAATTTGCAGCCACTTTCTCTGTGGCTGCCACACTTTACCTTTGTTACTTGTCAGTTAGAGGCAGAGTTGTCCAAGGTTCGCATCGTGCAGGCTGAGTTATATAGCGTATGCGCCGTGATTTTATTTGCTTTAGGGCTGATTGCTTTTTTAGTAAAACATGGCGTTTTCCATAAGGTTTTAGCTTTAAACGTCATGGGCATTGGTGTGTTTATGTTGTTATTGGCAACATCTGCATTCTATCCAAACGCCATTGATCCATTAACCCACGGTATGGTGTTAACCGGCATAGTTGTGGCGGTTGCGGGGAGCGCATTGGCGCTTAATTTAGCCACACAAGTAGATTTGCCATCACAATCAGATGAAATAACTCGCCATGATAAACCTGATTGATTTACCGCTGGCAACTGCCAGTCAGATTTTACCCCTGCATATTTTGTTACCGCTATTATTAGCCATAATTTGTTTTCTGATAAAAAGTAGCAGTATTGCGAGGTGGCTCAGTATCGCAACAGCCATTATTCATCTTTTGTTTGCTGTATTGTTGGTGTCTCTTTCTGTATCCCAAAATGGTGCGGTGATCACCTATGCTATTGGTGGATGGGAAGCGCCATTAGGTATTTCTCTTACCTTAAATACCTTTTCTGCCATCATGCTTATTATGTCTGCGACCATTTCATTGGCGATTACTATCTATAGTGGACATTATTTTAAGGATGTCGAGCAAGCAAGGCGCTTTTGGCCGCTATGGTGGCTTTTGAATACGGCCCTGTGCGGTATCTTCTTATCAGGCGATCTGTTTAATCTTTATGTGATGCTTGAGCTGATGGGATTATCAGGTGTTAGCCTTATTGCGATTAACAAGAGTCAATCAGCCATTAAAGCGGCATACCAATATTTGTTAGTGGGGTTATTTGGTTCACTGCTGTTTTTGTTTGGGGTGGCACTGATTTACCGTGAGTACGGAGTGTTGGATTTGATAATGTTGGCGGCTACTGTGCAAGGTACCTTGTTGACCAAATGTGCCTTAGGGTTTATGTCCTTAGGGTTAATATTAAAAACAGCGCTCTATCCTCTACATTTTTGGTTGCCTGACGCTCATGCTAGCGCTCCTGCTCCAGTGAGTGCGGCTTTATCCGCGTTGGTACTAAAAGGCACATTTTATATCTTATTTATGCTCTGGTTTAGTGTACTCACACCCGCGACCACTTTTTTAGGCGCCAGTATTATCGGGGCATTTGGCGCTTTAGCCATTTTATGGGGATCGGTTAAGGCCTTCACAACAGATAGATTAAAATTACTTGTGGCCTATTCCACAGTGGCACAAGTGGGGTATTTGTTTATTTTATTCCCCTTGATGTACCAATATCCCACTAAGACATTAGGTGCTGCTGCTTATTTTATAGTGGCCCACGCGTGTGCAAAGGCTGCGATGTTTATGGCAGTAGGTAATATTCAGAAAATGGCGGGGCATGATGAAATAAAACGTTTATCAGGTATTGCTTCACATATGCCGCTTAGTATTTTTATTTTTGGTATTGCCAGCATTAGTCTTATGGGCCTTCCTCCAACCGGTGGCTTTATCGCGAAGTGGATCATGTTTGATAGTGCATTAGAAAGTAAGCAGTGGTGGTGGATCATTTTCTTGGTTGTCGGAGGGTTGTTATCTGCTAGCTACCTATTTCGTGTTTTAAACTTGGCTTTTACCACCCCAACAATAGAGCAAGAGATGTATGTTTCATCTTCTGCAGAAGTCGGTTTGTTAAGTGCACTCGTGCTTGCTGTTATCACGATTGTTATAGGCCTGAATGCCATGTGGATCCTTGATGTTATCGATATAGGACTCGCCACTGCGACTTTAGGGGCTGGAAAATGAATTGGTCTAGTATGTTGCCTCTTTTCATTCTAGTTACCGCATTTGTAACGGGAATAGTGTTACTTGTTATCCCAGAAAATAAACAAAAAATACGCACCACCATCAATCTAGTGAATGCCTTCTTAACTATTCTTATGATTGTCGTTTTGATAATAGGCATTAACTCCGGGCAAGAATTTAGGTTGGTTTTTCCATTACTACCCAACATCAATTTAGTGTTGCATGCTGATCCACTGTCTTTGATGTTTGTGGGATTATCAGGCGTACTTTGGTTTGTGACTACCATTTACGCGATAGGTTATTTACGAAAAGCTAAACATCAAAGCCGTTTTTTTGGTTTCTTCAGCTTATGTGTATTTGCGACGCTGGGTATCGCAATGGCTGGAAACCTGATTACATTCCTCATTTTTTATGAGTTATTAACATTAGCGGCCTATCCATTAATTGTACATAAAGGTAACGAGGCATCACTGCGTGCTGGAAGAATTTATCTTCGATACACTATGATTGGCGGCGCAGTGTTGCTTGTTGGTGTGGTGTGGTTAAAGTCACTGGCTGGGGCTCTTGATTTTTCAGCAGCTGGTGATTTGGCGAATATGACGCATCTGCCAACCACTGAACTGACTATTATCTTTGTGCTTCTTATCGTGGGGCTGGGCGTCAAAGCCGCTTTAGTGCCTTTACATGGATGGCTACCTGAAGCCATGGCTGCTCCCGCTCCCGTGAGCTCATTACTTCACGCTGTCGCAGTGGTTAAAGCCGGTGCTTTTGGGATTGTCAGGGTCATTTATGATGTCTATGGATTTGAGTTTGCAGACTCTCTCGGCGTATTGTTTTACTTATCCATTGCTGCGTCCATCACCATTATTTATGCTTCGATAAGAGCGCTTTATCAGGACGACCTGAAAAAAAGGCTCGCATATTCAACGGTTAGCCAGGTGTCGTACATTGCATTGGGTGCGTCAATTGGCGGACCATTGGCTGCTATTGCGGCTGTCACCCATCTTGTGCATCAAGGGATCATGAAGATCACTATGTTTTTCAGCGCAGGAAACTTCGCTGAAGAATTACATATTCACAAAGTATCTGAACTTGATGGTGTAGGAAGCAGAATGCCTCT
>Ga0307492_10000411_pt1 | contig 18267 bp, 15 predicted proteins | sample SI3LmetaG_FD_202365 | JGI IMG/M metagenome (GOLD analysis project Ga0307492, IMG submission 202365) | Sea-ice brine microbial communities from Beaufort Sea near Barrow, Alaska, United States - SI3L | ecosystem: Environmental > Aquatic > Marine > Coastal | place: USA: Alaska | collected 2017-05-06 | reverse complement strand
CCCCAATATTCCTTAGAGCCAAGCTGCTCCTTCCATTTGTAGAGCATGTTACGGCGTATACCGAGCTCAGCTGAAGGCTATTATGACGAATATTGACGCCAAGCTTCCTGCATGCCTTCCGGAGAAATATGATGAGCATCAGTATGCCATTTACTATTAGAGAAACCGTCACCTCGGTTTGTGATTTTGTGCAAATCTAAAAAACCAAAGCCTTTCTCCTTTGACCTGCTCTTTAACTCGTAATTAAACATTTTAATCACCTCAATCAATTCCGTAATTTCCTCTTCGGGTATATTAGTATTATTAATATTTGGGCATGGCACTCCTTGAATGACAATGTTGTTGTCAAGAGAGTCATTAAGTTCAAAGATATAATTTAAGTAATTTTCTACAGTCGCAATTACTATCTCGTTTAGGTGTTTTTCTGGATACTTCTTATTGTGTTTAATTATTCCGTTATTTAGTCGGCAATCAATTTCCCCGATTGCCAATAAAACGTCGCTGCATTTTGGCAGTGAGTTAATAATCTTTTCTAATTTGATTTTGTATTGATTTCTGACGGGGGTTCCTAAATGCCATTGCATACACCCCTCAATCAGTAGTGCTTTGCCTAAAAAGTTTCTACCGGAACGTTGCACTTGAAGCCAATGACTGACTAAAGAGTGACTCTCCCCAATAACGTAGATATTTTTATTACTTATGAGACTGGAGCGATCAATGTACTGAGCTTCATGCCAATTTAATACTGATAATAAATAGCTATGAAAAATTTTTTCATTTTTAAATCGTAAGGATGATTTTTCATTAATGTTAGACACGGCTACCAGATACTTTTTGCTCTCAGCAAAATCACCTTCTAAAAATTTTAATATAGCTAAGCTAACGCCTGCCTTCAATCCAAGGTTATCAGCATCAATTTGCAAAACACTTCTATAAAAATTAAATGCTTCATCCAAACTATTCATATAGTTCAAAACTAATGATAAATTTAGCATCGCAGGGGCAAAGTTAGGTTTTAACACTATTGCTTGTCGCAAACTACTTTCAGCCTCGTCTAATCTACCCATTAGTCTTAACGTGGCACCTAGGTTGTTATGGGCTTCTGGATTGTCTGGTTTCAGAGCTATCGCTTGCCTCAAGCTGCTTTCAGCAGCATCTAATCTATCTAGTTCTTTCAGCACAATACCCAAGTTATTATAGGCATCTATATAGTCAGATTTTAATGTGATTGCATGTCTCAGGTTAAATTCAGCTTCATCTAGTCTATCTAGCGCTGTCAGAATAACACCCAAATTATTGTGGGCTTCGGCATAGTCAGTTTGCAATGTTATTGCCTGCCTGAAGCTACTTTCAGCCTCGTCTAATCTATCTAAATGTTGAAGTGCATTACCCAAGTTGTTATAAGTTTCTGCATCATGCGGCGCTAACTGAATGGCTTTTTGATTGGCATCTATAGCCTCTGTTTGTCTGCCTGTATTTCCATATACGGCGCCAAGAACCTTCCAGCTAAATTGATGCCTTGGAAATTGTTGAGTGAGCAATACAGCTAACTTCTCAGCGTTGTCATATTGGCCGTTGTTATAATGCTCTAATAAAATATTTAATTGCGATGCAGGTGGACTAATATTATCAGAGTTTAGTTGTTTATCTAGGTTATCAAACTTATTCCCAAATAATCCTGTGCTTTGCCCCTGATGAATAACAGCCTTCGCAGTTTCAATTTGATTATTTTTAATAAGAGCATCAATATAGCTTAGCCAAAATTGTCCAATCTTAGGCTTTGCATCGAGGGCAGTTTTAAAAAACGCTAAAGCTACCTCAGGCTTACTAACAGTAACCGCTATTAAACCTAAATTATGGTTAGCTTCAGGGTGCGTTGATTGAGACTGTAAGATCATGCTGTAAAACCTCTCTGCTTCTTGAAGCTCACCTTGATTATGTGCCTCAACAGCCCGTTGCATAGCTTGTTCAATCGTCAGTTCCATCAAATATCCTCACACAGGGGTTACACATTTTAAAAATGCCAGTTTCAATTTTTTATTGCTTCTCACACATAATTCACGTGATTTTTTGACCACGCTTGAGGTGCTCGACATTACATGTGGCAATATCAGATAGGGTATACGTTTGATTAGGTGAACCTTTCACAAAATAAAAAGATTCTGCTGAGGTAAATAGGTATCCAGGTTGAAGATATAACTTCATCCCATCAACTAACTCTCTGGCTTGAGCTATCACATCCAAAGTTACATCATTAGCTTCTAATTTTTTCACTACCCCAAAACTATTATCAGAAAAACTACAGACTATTGAACCAACCTGAAGAGCATTTTGTTTTGCTTGTTCCCAATTTGAAGTTATGACAGTAAGGGTCGCAGTTTGACTTATTAGGTTCGCGTAAAATAACTCATCTGGCGTTAAGCCTGTGTAGAATAATTCATCTGGCGTTGAGGCATTAGAGTTCCAATCATCGTCAGGCATTTTCACATCATCCACGTTAATCTCCCACTCAGTAGGAAGGTTAGCTGTTAGATCATCTATGAACGTTGCGCTTAACCGATCTTCAACGGGAGATATAAAGCCACTTTTTGAAAAAGCTAACAATTTGTCTTCAGTAACATGCTTTTCTAAATCATCAATAAATTCTGACAAGGAGTTAAAACTCAGTTTCCGATTAAACATTAAGGTTAGGTATCTTTTTAGAATATCTGGGGAGCTGGCACGATAATCAGCTAAAGTGTCATTAAGTCGAGTTAATCTGCCGTAGAATTCGAAAAACCGACCTTCTTCTTCAAAGAAAAAACTTGATAATTGTGTTTCTGGTTTAGTAAAGTTCGAATCATACAAACCCAGTTTTTGGCAATCTAGGCCACAGGCAAACTTTTCAGCAAGCTCTGGAGATAACAAATCAATTTCGGTGTGATTATCATCTCGGTTTAATTGAACTTTTACAATTGAATAAGAGGTACCCTCAGGTCCTTGATTAACTTGTACCCCTGCAGTTACGGTTAATCCCAAGTATTTTAATTCATTGCCTGCGTAACGGGCTAATTCTTGCCACTTCACTACTTCTTTGGCATGTTCTTGCCCTATCTTGTCTAATTTGGACTGACATCCAACAAACAATAAGCTAAAAAGCACAAAGGCGTATTTATAAACCGCAGTATTTAAGGTGTATCTTCCCATACTATCCCAGCCTCCATCTCTATCTGATACATCATACTTGAGCCAAAAAAGTTGTTAGATAAAATAATTTGCCCACCAAATCTGACATCTATTCTACCTAATGTGCCGCTGTTGACGATATGAACCTGACCAGGGACTATATCAATATCATCAACATCTGACGTTAATTTTCCAATGGGAGTAAAAGTTAGCCCGTTACCACCTTGAGGTGTCCGTGTGTTAACTTGAATATTTACATTAATACCTGGTGTAGCAATAATACGATAATGGGCAATTTTTCCATTGTCACTGCTAATACACATTTGAGAACCTGGCCCGTCCGTCACCAGCCCATCTAGATCCATTGTGCAACTACCCGTTATGGGTAAAAAGTCAGAAAAATCCAATTCGCTCATTGGGATCACATAGGTTGCGGCTATAGCCAAATTAGAAAATAGACCCAATAGCAGGGGTAATATGTAAGCATTAAATTTCATCACTATTCTCCATTGTTATTTACTCCAAATAGGTTCAAGGTAATTAGTCGCATCAACTATAAAACCATCTTTTTCAGCTGTTTTTAAATATTCTGATGCAGCTCTTTGATCTGGGAATACTTGACTAATTATACAATAAAATGATTCGCCATTTACAAGCTTACGAACAATGTGAAGCTGTTTAGTATTTGGGAAAGTTTCAACTAAGGCTGTAGCAATCGCTAAACTTTTAAGTGCTGAAAATTGGATCACAAATCCGGAGTTTAAATCCAACTTTTCATCTGTCTGTTCAGTATTGGTATCTTGAGTAGGAACATTGTCATTCGAGGAGGGCGTAGGAACCTGATCTTCAACTACACTTTCAGGTTTCAATGGTGATAAAACCACCACAGGATTCAGTTGATCTAAATCTTCAATGCCTACTTGCGCAGTTTCAAACACCTCAGGCGTTTCTTGGGAACTGGCTACAATAGTGCCTGCTGAAGGCGAGTTTGTTTGTTGCGTGGATGAAGGTTGCAACTGTTGAGCACTTTCAGCGGCAGCCAATAATTTACGTCTCAGTTCTTTGCGTTCTTGCGCGGTGCTTTGGGTTTTAATTTCTTTGAATACGGCGAGATCTAATTTATCTAATGAGTAGGGGGCTTTCATACCACCTTTAGGAGGTAAATGAATCAATTTATCATTCTCAGTGTAGAGTAATGGTTCATAGTTATTTTCATCTAACACCACGCTTAGTCGTTTATTCGAACCAATTTCCCCTGACTCACTACGAGATAACTCTATGTTTGGCAGCACAACAAACCCACCTTTTAATGGACTTGTAAATTCAAAGCCAGCTATTTCTGCTTGTAGCCCTTTATCGCGCAAATATTCTTTATCTACAAAAATATTATATTTGCCAGGTATTAAGTCGATAAAACTGGCGTAACCATCAAAATCAGTTTCTAGCGTGTATTCATCCCCAGTCGAGACATTACTTGCTACCAGTGGCACATTTGCCAAGGTCATGGCTTGACCACCGTTTTCTATTAGCACAAAAAGCTCTACTTCAGTGGTTAGATAAAAAGGTAAGTTAACCCGTTGTAATGACCCAGGGTGGCTGTAAATCATATAATCGTTATTAAGCGTTGCGCTACCTGACTCCCAATTTGCACTCAATGCTGTTATTCCATCTTTTGCGCCTAATAACCGGGCTTGTCCGTCTTGATTGGTTGCCACATCTTCCCAGTAAGGGCCTCCTGAAAAAGTTACCCCAGCCAAGTCATAATCTAAAATATCCGGAATACCATTAAGTTGACGGTCTAAATAGGTATGAACATCCAAAGAACCTGAATTCCTCAAAGTTCGACTGCTAAAAATCATTTCATTATTGAAATAGTCATAACCAAAATTGATGGCGATTCCGGCAGTCAAATTCCATTTGTCTTCTGAGTTATATAGCGTTCTGAGGGTGTATTGATGAGTCGGTTTATTAACTGCTAAGTTGTAACCAACCGACCACAGATTATCTTTAAAAAAGGAACGGTTGGTTGCGTTAAAAGTATGATTATATGCACCATCTCTATAATTATACAGAACGCTGGCCGATATCTGTTCTGGATCAATCACCTCGTCTCCGCTAATTTCGTAGGGAATAGAGGCGACGAAACGAAGGGTGTTATTAACTCTTGTTGTTAAGTTTAGTGATCCATAAGAACGGTCTTCAGTGTCATCTCTACGGGTATAGTTAAGTGAATTGGATACGTTTAAATATCTATTAAAAAAGCTAAACCGGTATTGTAGATTCTCTGTTTTGAATGCACCAAACTCGTTATTATCATAAGTAATACTGTTAACTGTACTACCTAACTTAAAGTTGTAACTTGCGAAAAGACGTGACTCGTCAAATTGATCTTCATTCCATTTCGAGTCATAGGTTAAGGTGAAGTTGTCATTGTTAAAAAAGGACGTGGCAAGGGAAGACGCCTGACTGATATTATTTGAATTAACGGCTACATTATTCTGAAAAAACCAGCCCGGAAAAGTAACTTGATTGGAGATTCGATATGACTCCTTACCACCGTTTGGGTTGTGAATATCATTTAAATCGACACTTAAACCCACTTGCCAATTATCGAACACGCCAAAGTTTAAACGGCCACCAATTCCATCAATGTCGAAATCGTTTAGGTTCACATCTAGTAAAGAGCTATCATTTTCTTTTATCGATAACCCATATGAAAAGTCCCCTTGTCCTAAGCTATTCTGTTTAACACTCACTTGTTCAATAAGCGTTTCTTGTTCACCAAAGGGCCCGTATAAGGCTATTTTAAATTCATTTGCACCATAATAAACTTCTAGGTTAGTGAACTCCAACAATCCATCCGCAGGCACGACTCTAGTTTCTAGGAATACACCATTGTGGTAAATGTCGGCATCCCACCCGGGTCTGGCCGTTTTTGAAAAACTGGTTGTCATATTTTCGTTCACGCTACCTTTAACGTTAGCTGAAAAATTAATACCTAAGCCGCGAGAAGAGCCGCCATCTGATAAAGGCGATTGGTTAAGGTATAAATCACCTACACTGTAGGTATCCCAAATACCTAATATTTTATCACCTGTGAACTGAGGATAACGTGATAGTAGTATTCTAGAATTGGTCTGTTGTTCGTTGTGATTCAACGTAATACTTGCAGAATGGTAGGCTAAGTCAGACTCCATTTGAATATTGGCATCATAGCGTTCCGATCTGTCGTTTACTTGATACTCAAGGCTAGCAAACCCCGTGGGTACTGTTGCTAAGCGGTATTCATCTTCAATGGTAATAACAGAGCCAGAAGCGGTTTGCTGCCCAGTGTTAGTTCGATCAAAAATGTAGTTGTTGAGTCTACGCTGCTTCTGTTGGTTTTTAATTGTTTTGTAGGGAAAGTCGACTGAGTGCCCAGATAAATCCATTCTTAGGATACGGGTGTCAATCGTTATCTTGGTAGCAAATAGTTGTTCTAAAATTAATGCGTTTAAAAATATGAAACTGCCATCGTAAAACCATTGACCACTATCGTTCTGCTCTGCGGTTAAATCAAACTCGAATGTTTTATCCGCTAATGTCACCGTTAGCTGCTTACCAATCAATGAATATTTAAGCCTAAGCCCCTCAAATAATGGAGTAATCGCAATATATGTATTGTTCTGATGAATATAAGTATCAATCGAGGAGACAACTTTTTCGCCATTATCTCTGACATCAAGCAGATAGAAGTCTGCTTGCTCGAAGTCAATATTGGAAAGTTGTTTCAGTGGTTCACTGGCTGCACTGCAGGAAATAACAAACAGTAAGCAAGCGAAATAATGATACCTGATAAACATGTTACGCCCTCTATTGAGATACCAGCTGTTGTATCATTAGAGCGCCACCCATTTCGGGATCTTCTGTATATTTTATTAACAGAGGTGCGTTTTTATACTCGCCAATAGATAATTCTAATTTTTTCACTGGCTGTTGAGCATAAATTGACAGGTGCTTTCGCTCGGCAATAACATCGCCCGTATCCGAGTTGATGACCGAGATGTCACCGGTGATCGAACGCTCACCTTCAATTTTCAACTCAACGATTAATTTATTGTCACTTAATGTTGTAGCAATAAACTCAGCCTTAATGGGGAGCCTTCCTGTGCGCACTATAATGGGCACATTGTGTACTAAAGCCGGAATGATAGTTACGGGGAAGTCACTATTTTCCATTTTTTCTGTACATTTTATTGATACTACTCCTTGGTATTCGCCATTTTCAAGTCCTGGCTTACGTCGGTACAATATTTTTACCATTTGGTGGTCGGCTGTTCCAAGGACAAATCGTCTAGGTGCCAACCTTATGAGTGGCTTTACACTATTTATTGTGGCCTCGCCATTGGTCGCTAAGGTTATTAGGCCTTCGGAATTAATGACGATATCGTTTGTTTGCACATCACAGTTCTGAACTGAAGGGTCCATGTTGTGAACCCGTATAAAGGACGCATTACTCGTTGGATCTAAATACAACCTTCGTGTACTGATGGATACACTGTATGCGTTAATAACAACAGAATTGAGTAAGATAAATAAGATTAACGAGCGAAAAGTGTTGTTTGGCTTCTTCATTATTACTCTCCTTCTAATGGAAGGCTATATCGCTTTTTATCGCTTTCAGCCCCCGTCTCTTGAAACTCTACTTTCATGTTGTTGCGAATAGGACTAGTAAATGAAAAAGACAAATCTTTGTATTTCATTTCTGGATAAATCACTACGTTTTGTTGTAAAAGTTGCAGCTTATCGCCATTCGCATCTACTAGATTAATATCGCCATACACAGAGCGATCGCCTTGGTTTTCCAAGCGAAAGGTGATGCCGTTTTGCTGCTGCTTTATTTGACTATAAACAAGGTCGGCCTTTAAATCGGTAGACCTACCTGTGCGGATGATTAAGGGAACAGAGTGCACAATGGTCGGCGATAAATTGATGCCTTCTACTCCTGGTTCACTTTGTGCGATGCATTTTATATTTACATAGGTACGATATTCAGTTGGCTCGTCATTAATTTGACGCTTATAAGTAAATGCAACATATTGGGTTGATTTAGGTTGTATGGAGAATTGCCGTGGCGAATAACGTAAACGTTTTATTGCTGGCGCTGACAATGCAGCCTTCTCATCGTCGGATAGTTTTTTATTTTCTGCGCCTTCGCTGTAAGCTACATAGTCGAACGAAATATCACACTTTTCTTGGGTTGCATCCCTGTTTTTGACCATGAACTTTTGCTCTCTATGTTCGCTGTCTAAATAGATGCGATAGGTACTTATCGATGCTGCCCAGCTTTGCATACTGATTAAACAACTTAATATGATCCACTTTTTCACCGTTATCTCCAAAAACTATTGCTGCAATAAACGAATTAAAGCAAAAAACAAACCAACTTTTAACTGGCAGGGGGAGTCACTGTAGAATAGTATTTTTAATAGGGAAGGGTAAAAGCCTACCAGCTGGCTTACAAGCTCAAGGGGTTTAGTTGAGTGCACTCAATAATAATTTTAACCAAAAGGCTTTGGAGTGGTGCTGAGCTGTTAACAGTTGGTATAAATAAAGTGATAAATTTGGGGCGTTACCTATAACAGGTACTGAATGTTGTTACTTTGTTTGTGTGCTAATTGCACAATTCAACGTTAATTACTTTTCAGATAAAATTAAATAAACTCGCTACTATGATAAAAGTAGCGAGTTTTTCAGGTAAAGTAGTTTAGTTGTAAGCTACTTATTGATAAACCACATTCAGGTTAAAATCAGTAGCAACTGCAGCGCCTGCGGTTAGCCCTACTTGGTTGGTTATGGTTCCACCTACGATTGCCCTATTCGTTCCAGCTACAGCGAAGGCACTTAGCGCTGCAGAAGCATTAACAAGTGCAGGAGTAGCAACATTAAGAGTTTCTCTTGTAAACGTAGTCCCCGATTCATTTAAATTTGTTACAAAACCAATTGGAGTGAATGCGATATCTGTAGCGGTTCCTGTTGTTACAGAAACAGTGATATCTGCATCTTGAAATGACGTGATTTCATAAATACCTACGTTACCGTCTGCACCACCTGCGCAATTTCCCGATAACTCCCCTACAGCAACTTGTGCCACGTTACCGAAAGCAGCAATATTAGAGTTAGCCCCTTCTTGTGCTGACGTTAATGCCGTTCCAGCAATCGTACTCATGGTGCATGTATCGGCTGCAGTCAATGATAGTACCGCGCCAAAGTCCAAAGGTCTTATTGGAGTGATTGATATCACAGGTAAGGTCGTAAAGTTAAGTGGTACGGAGACGTCTGTCGCCATCGCTGGAGCCATTGCTGACAATAGCAATAGAGGACTGGCTTTTTTGAATATATTAAAATTTTTCATTGTCTTATTCCTATTCGTAAGTTACTTGAACAAGTATGTTGTCTGATACAACGGTACCTTGGCCTAAATCGGCGGTCAACGTAAGACGCCCAGCAAGTACCATGCGAGTTTTACCAACTACAGCATTGTAACCAGTCGCAGTTGAAGGTATTTCATCAGCAGTTGCACCGTTAAGACCGTTGGCTTGAGCGGCTGACATGCCTACGCCAGTAACTATATTTGTGGTTAAGGCTACACAACTATCTAGCGCATCTGAAGTTGTTGAATCAAAATCAACTACACAACTTTCTGCTGTTGGTGTGTAAACCCACCCAGTTCCTGTTACATCAGGCACCGACACTTGCACAGTTGACGCATCAGCACCATCAATCTCAAGTACAATGATTTCACCAGTACTGTTAGCTACACACGCTGAACCAGTTATTGTGGCCGCAGTAACAAGATTAGCAGAGTTGGCATTTGTAGCATCAGCACCTATATCAAGTAATAAATCCGCTTCGCTTAAGTAAGATGAACCAGCCAATTCGCAAAAAAAGCCATTTTTGTTGCCGATAACACCCGTACCAAAGGATACTTGGGTGCCAACAGCTGGTGCGACAGCTACATCTGGCACTGCTTCAGCAGAAACTGTGAATAAATCCGCACTAGCAGAAAAGGTAATACCTGTGCCTAATATCACGGCACCTGCTAGTAGCGTTTTTTTAAATCTTTGTGTGGGTTGCATAGCAACGCTCCTATTTAACAAAGTTACAAAGTTGTGTTAATGGTAAAGCTTAAATTAGAAATGAATCTATGCTCTTCAATCAACAATTTTTATAACGCTAAAGCTGTATATTAACCTTAACGACTATCTTGAGTTATCTTTAGTAAAATAGAGGAAGCCACCGCAAATCACAAATTGTAATCTAATTAATGTTTGCTGCCCCTGCACCACTCTATGTACAGGGTATTATCGCTCTTACAATACTTATCGGCGATGCTGCATCAAGTCTTAATGTTTTTTTAAAAAAAAACTGAATAATATGTCTGTGCACTATTTTAGTGTTAGCTATAAATTCTTCTTGCAAACTGTTTTTAAAGGCCTGTAGCTTGTCTTGATATGACTTTTGTTCCCCGTAGAGACTATTTTCTTTTTTTCAAAAAAAAACAAAATGGTTATCTATTATAAAAATCTATCGTTTTACGTTCAACGACTTAAGTCACATCATATTATAAATCATACAATTTTTAACTCGTTAAACCATCAAAAGTTGATGGTTTAACGTTAGTACCAGTAAAATATTTAAGCTGCGTTTAACCGGTAACAAGTCAAATCAATACCAGTTTGCATGCCTAGTTAATAATATACTAATGCTTTTGCACATAAACTAAAGTGTTAGGCATTTATGTTGAACGGCAACTCTGTACCGCAATAACCTTGGAACGGTAATGTCATTCCGGCGAAAGTTAGGTTCTAATATTTACTGCTTTAACGATGGTAATAAATAAGCAAACGGCTAAATTAGCTAACACTTGCTTTATGTTCATTCTCAAATGATTGTGAACGGTAGGGGACCTTCATAATCAGCAACGTTAATTTCAGATATGTAGATTGCTGCGATTCATAAAGTTGATTACAACATTAAGCGTTAATGCCTTGTTCTTTAGCATAGAAGATAAAAGAGCCTTTACCTAAAAAAGTGTATCCGATATATGAAACCAAGCCCAGTGCAAACAAGTTCCTATTTTACAAAGTAATCACATTAAATCGTTTACCACAATATTAGGCAAAAACTTTGAGGCAGAGGCCACTACTTTGTTTGTGGAATAATTTATCAAACGTGCGTTAATAACTAAACCTCTGCTGTTTTTTAACATTGTGCCGCTCAATACATACCCTATATTAACCGCGTTATAGAGTTGCCCCATGTCTCTAGAAAATACAAAATCTCCCCTGTCGTTAACATCAAGTACCCCCATTAACTTATGATCGGCAACGGGTAAACCTATTCTTTGTAAGTCGTTGATAAAATATTCGGCTAACTGAATACCCAATGTATTAGTGGTTTGTAATGTCGAGTCTAAATTTACGAAAGAAGCCACCACTATAAGTTGATCAACCTGCATACCTCGCACATCTCTTTGCAGGTCTGCGGCCATTTGTTCGGTATATTCACCTAATCTATTAAAATGCAAACCTGTGCTGGATAAATTCGGCTTAGATTCACTTACAGTATCCTCAACTTGCATATCTTCACAGCTAGAAAAAATACCGTCATCGTCGGCGCAAAGCTTTGTGCTATTCGTACTTAAAGTGTGTTGCTCAGTTTTAGATGTCAGAACACTCAGGGGATTCATGTCCTGCAAAAACTGCAAACTTGAGCAAGCACTCAGTGCTGTGCTTAATAATGTAATACTCAATAATTTTGATGTTTTTAACATTGTGTTACTTCCAAATAAATGTGAACAAGTGTGCAAATTCTTCACGTTCAAACCCTATTCTTGAATTAAGGACACGTTGTTTGAAGAAGAGTTTTTGGCAATATTATCCATTGGTTGGCTTCGATTCATTAAGTTTTCATTTTTCTGTGTAACGAGAGAAGAATCGAAACCTAGAGGAAATGCCACTCTGCCCAGTTGAACATTTCCGTTTCTATTGGATGACTTTGGTGCTGCAGACATCATTAAAATGGGGTCGGATACACTATTGGGTATAAAACTTTGAGCAGACGCGACCACAGCTTGTGATTGCATACCTACTATGCGGGCATTAATTAAATATCCATCTGTGTGTTTGAGCATCGTGCCACCCACGATATATCGTGCTGGCATCTCTCCAGTAAAGTCTTCGTAATCTTTACTAAAAGCAAAATCACCTTGTTCGGTGACTCTGATAAAACCAGTGGTTTTAAAATCTATCACAGGAATACCAAATTTATGCACTTCATGGATCAAGCTCTCGGCTATCTGTATGCCTAATAAATTTGAGTCGTTGTAGTTACTGTTTAGCATAACAAAGCTGACTACAGCCACCGGTGTGGTGGAGTTAACGTATTGTAAGTTAGCAACTAAGTCTTGCATCATGCCTCGTACGTAATAATTGATATCGTGATCTTTTGAATAAGCCGTTGCATTTTGAGCGTTTTTTTCTAGCAAGCTGTCTCTTGATTCTGTGGCCGTTGCTAGTTCATCTTGTTTGAACTGATTCTGAAAAATAACGCTTGAAGCAAAGGTCGATCCGTCGTCAATTATTTCAGCAAGTTCAGTATCTGGAGCTTGTTCGTTAAGCGTCAGCATATCGTCAATAGGGTCAAAAATAGCACAACCACTTAAGGCTAAGGCTGCTAACAAACTGAAATTTTTTACTGCCATGTTAATGTTCCTCAAATGCGGTGCAATGATAGCTTGGTTTATTCAATACCTAATCTAATAAGCGTTGCGGTAAATCTGATTGTTTTTCATACTGATTTTCGAGGTGCTCCACATAGCATCATTTGGCACATAGTCGGTAGCTGCTGCGAGCACAATGTTTTCTGGGATCTGTATTAATCTGATATTAACAATGGTGTTATTTTCTTGAAGCGTGTAAGTGCCGGTCAGAAAATAGTCTGCAGCTATTGTTGGATTTAATTCATTGACTTGTCTGCTCAACATTTTATCGGCATGGGCGCTGATTTTTATGGTTGGTAGCGTTTTATATTCTATGACCTTTAAGCCTGCCTGCGTGGCGAATGTCATTAAGCTTTCTTGAATTTGCAGCCCTAATGCCAAGTGGGAAGGCAAGGGCTCGCCGTTAGCATGCATAGTCGGTAATATTGTGCCGACTGCCACTACGTTTGTTGTGTCAATAAGTTGCGAGGTACTTAACAGCTGTCTAGCAAGCTTTTCTACATGCCTATGCAGAGTGTTTGACGGATGTGCGTTTGAGACTGTCACATCAGCTACATCTTTACTTTCATCCATCAGATCCGTTATTGCACAGCCAGAAATTAAGGTTCCAGTTAGGATCATTAAGCATAAAGTTCGCATAGAGTTTATATCTTTAGTTAAAGCTTTGAATCGATATCAGCAATATAGGTGCCAATAACGTTTGAGGGGACGATTATTTCTTTTCATAAAGGTGGGTACAGAACCGCGAGAAGAATGAATTAGTAAAATTATTCAATATTGCAAAGTAATAAAAGTTTTCCGAAATATTTTGTTTACCTAACCTCTCTTATACGTGACTACATTATTAGGAAAATTTATGAGACTGATGGATCTGTATACGCCTTTGCACAAGTTGCTGGACAAAAGTTTAGTTTTTGAAGGGATCGCGCCTTTGTTACTCAGGTTGTATTTGGCGCCCGTGATGATTCAGGGCGGTTGGACTAAATATCAAAGTTTTGAAGGTATTGTGGATTGGTTTGGTAATGCTGATTATGGTTTAGGTTTGCCTTTTCCTTTGGTTTTGGCATTTCTTGCTACTGCAGCTGAGTTGGTGGGGGGCATATTTTTACTAGTTGGTTTAGCGACACGCTGGGTATCTATACCTTTGATGGTGACTATGTTGGTGGCAGTATTTTCAGTGCATTGGCCAAACGGTTGGGCAGCGATTGCTGATGCCAGCAGTTGGATGTCAGACGGCACCATTATGCTTAACGACGCCGTTGTAAATGCACCTGATAAATTGGCCGCTGCTAAAGGTATTCTGCAAGAGCATGGCAATTATGAATGGCTTACATCTAGTGGCAAATTTGTGGTGTTAAATAACGGAATTGAATTTGCCATGACGTATTTTATCATGTTGCTTTCATTGTTTTTCACTGGAGGTGGCAAGTACACCAGTATTGATTTCTTTTTAGCGAAAAAATTTATCGCTAAAACATAAAAATAAAAAAAGCCGCGAAAGCAAGCCAGTATTCATACGTGGATCTAGCATTAGCGCTCAGAAAATTCAAAAGCCTTGCAGTAAATGTAGGGCTTTTTTGTATTTATTAGATTTTAATCAGTAAGGCGGTATCTCATAAATATTATTAATTCTGGCTTTAGATGTTAAAACTAAACTTGAGTCCATGACTGTTGCAGAGTTGTTGCTTGAGTGTAGAAATTGATTATATGATTTATTTTTCTAGGGCTGATAATTGGGGATATGTAACTAAACCTTTTACACAGCCTAAAGCAAACACCTCAGTAAGAATGTGAAAAAGTAAATTATAGTTTACCTAAAGCACATTAAGGTAAGCTATTAATTACTATTAATATTAGCATTTAATAAGTTAAATTTATTTTGTTAAAAAATCCATGCTATATTTAAGTTAATAATAGTTACCCTAAAGTATATTAAGGTAAACAATAGTTAACTGGAGGCTTTTATGTCAAGCAAATTGACAACATTATCTTTGCGTCACTTTGGCAATCTATTGAGTATTGCGCGTAAAGATAAAGGGTTATCTATCGATGAATTGCGATCTCGTATAGGAGTTTCAAAGCCTACCGTCATAAAGGTCTTACGAGGGGATGGTGGTGTGGCTATTGAGACATATTTTGAGGCAGCGTCAATCTTGGGTATCCCCTTATTTGATTCGGATGATGGTCGTTTGTCAGGGCGCGTTAAAGAGTCAGAAAAGCTACTTTCTTTATTGCCGTCAAGAATAAGAAGAAAGGAGGATAAACTAGATGATAATTTCTGAATGTTTTGTCTGGAAATGGTTGATGGGTGAATCTGAGCCTGTAGTAGCAGGTAAGCTTGTTCAAAATATGGATGGTCAGCAGATTTTCACATATGGTAGACGTTACATTGAACGCCATAATGCAGAGTCGATATATTCAGATGAATTACCTTTGATTAATGGCGTTCAAACTCCATTTGTCGGTTTGTCAGAATTTGCTTGCATTAGGGATACTTCGCCTGATGCATGGGGGCGAAGAGTTATCATTAATCGCATGTTTGCGGTGGAAGAAGAAGTTAAGGGAAAAGATTTTTATGATAGGGAACTTTCGGAAATAACGTATCTACTTGAGTCTGCTTCAGATAGGGTCGGTTCATTAGACTTTCAACTATCTTCTACAGAATATGTCGCTCGCTGTGAAAGTGAAGCCTCAATTGAAGATTTGTATTTGGCAACTCAAAAAGTTCTCGATGGACTGCCTATTCCCCCATCTTTAGAGATGGCTTTAATGCATGGAACCAGTCTAGGTGGGGCAAGGCCTAAGTCTATGTTGTCTGGAGAAGAAAAAAAATATATAGCTAAATTTTCAACATCTACAGATTCTTATAATGTTGTTAAATCTGAATATATTGCGATGAAGCTGGCTAAATTGGTTGGTATAGATGTCGCAGATGTGGAGTTAGGTTCAGTTTTTGGTCGTGACTATTTGTTAGTTACGCGATTTGATAGAAAGTTAATTTCTTCGGGGAAGTGGGCAAGACGAAGTGTTGTTTCTGCTTTAACTGTTCTGGAATTGCATGAGAGATGGGTTAAGGAGGCTTCATATTTGGACTTGATCGAGAAGATCAGAATTAATGGCACTGTCTTTAAAGTCCAGTCTATGGAGTTATTTCGTCGCATTGTGTTTAATGTATTGATTGGTAATACTGATGATCATGCAAGAAATCACGCATTCTTCATTAAACCAGGTGATGAGTTAGAACTAACACCTGCTTATGATTTGTGTCCTCAGCCAAGAGCAGGTGAAGAGGCAACTCATGGCATGTTAATTACTAAGAACAAGCGCTTTTCGCGTTTGTCTGATGTTTTATCGACTTGTGAAAGTTATGGATTAACAGAACAAAAGGCTAAAGCTGAAATAGAGCGCATGGCTCAAGTTGTGGTCGGTGCCTATCAAAATTTGGCGGTTCAATGTTCTTTAGAAGTTGCCACTCGAAATATGTTGTGGCGAGGCGCTATATTAAATCGCGATATATTCTATGGTGGTTTTGAATATTTGAATGAGGAAGAGAACTTTTAATTACCTATTAAGATAAAATTGGGACTTCTCATACAGAAACTGTGGTATCTGGTCATAAGTTATCGAACTCGAAGTATAGCTTTAGATTTAACAAAGATGGATCCTATTAGTTTACGCCTTATCATTTTGATTAACGATAGTGTTGAGATTGTCTTAAATTGTTTAGACGCGACTGCAATTCCTAGATGTTTAGTTTGTCCGTTTTTTAAACATACAGGCACACTGGCGTTAGACTAAAATTTCAACTCCGCGTTGGGGCCGGTTCGTTAAAAATAGCTCATTTACATGGCCAAACTTTACTGATTTTGCCTTGATTGTTATAATGTTAAAATAAAATCAACGATAAATGAAAACCAATAAACCCACCTAAAATTTAAGGATACTTAATGCAGGCGATAGATTTATTACTTACCCGCAGTTCTCAACCTCGCTTACAAGCCCCGGCTCCTGAAGGCCAAGCACTAGAAAATATTAAACAAGCTGCTTTGCGTGCTCCAGACCATGCTTGTCTGACACCATGGAAGTTTGTTGTTTGCCAAAAAGAAGGTTTAAAACGTTTAGGTGATGTATTTGAGCAGGCCGCTATTTCTGCCGATAAAAGCCATAAAGAAATTGAACGTGCACCTCAATTGCCATTACGCGCGCCAATGGTGATAGTGGCGATAGCCAAATTTACTGAAAATGACAAAGTGCCATGGATAGAACAAGTTGCGTCAGCCTCTTGTGCTTTGCATGCTATGCAAATGGCCGCAGTTGCCCAAGGATTTGCTGGTGTGTGGCGTACCGGCAGTTATGCCCAAGACCCAATCGTAAAACAAGCCTTTGATTTATCAGAGCAAGACGAAATAGTCGGTTTTCTATATTTAGGCTCTTCACCTATTAAACCGTTGCCCAAGCCGAAAAGAGACAGTGCCGCATTTTTTGAAGATTGGGGTTAGTAAATAAAAGCGTTTGCACCACAGGTGACAAGGAACGTCGGGCGCCAACTGCTGCGCTTCACAGAGAAAAGATGATTCAAAATCCTTGAAACATTATGTCTTTTGCTTTTCTCGGTGATCTCATCTTCCTCTGTGGTGCAAAAAATATTTTGTCTTTGGCTTTTCAGCATTAAAAAATCTAACATCACAAACGACTTCAATTGCAAAAAGTACAACATAAAAACAAACATATTTTGCACCATCGAGGAAAAAGAGCGCTGACGCTTCACCGAGGAAAAGATATAAGTCGCTTTAAATAGATGACGTCAGGTTATGTTTTTCTTACTTTTCCTCTGTGACCTCGTTTTCTCGGTGGTGCAAAAAAAATCTTTAATCTTTGGTTTTATCATTTAAAAATCTAACATCACAAACGACTTCAATTGCATTAAAAGCCAAAGGTTTTGCACCACCGAGGAAAAAGAGCGCGAACTACGCTGCACCGAGGAAAAGATAAACAGGGCTTTAAAATAGATGACGTCAAGTTATGTTCTTTTTGCTTTTCCTCTGCGGCCTCGTTGTCCTCGGTGGTGCAAAAAATCTTTAATCTTTGGTTTTATCATTTAAAAATCTAACACCTCAAACGTCTTCAACTGCATTAAAAGCCGAAGGTTTTGCACCAGCGAGGAAAAAGAGCGCGAACTACGCTGCACCGAGGTAAAGATATAAGTCGCTTTAAATAGATGACGTCAGGTTATGTTTTTCTTACTTTTCCTCTGTGACCTCGTTTTCCTCGGTGGTGCAAAAAATTCTTTAATCTTTGGTCTTTATCATTTAAAAACCTAACACCTCAAACGATTTCAA
>Ga0307492_10000410_pt1 | contig 18269 bp, 17 predicted proteins | sample SI3LmetaG_FD_202365 | JGI IMG/M metagenome (GOLD analysis project Ga0307492, IMG submission 202365) | Sea-ice brine microbial communities from Beaufort Sea near Barrow, Alaska, United States - SI3L | ecosystem: Environmental > Aquatic > Marine > Coastal | place: USA: Alaska | collected 2017-05-06 | reverse complement strand
TCACTGGGGCTGAAATCGCTAGGGTTGGTCAGTCTCGGGATCCGACCATTTTTTGTTATTGATCCGTTCCCATAAGATCAGCATCCGGTTGCGATCGAGCATAAATTCAGCGCGAGACTCGGCTTGGCGCTGTTCAACGGCGCGTATTGCTCGAGTATAGTCGTCAATCTCCGTGCGGATGGCGTCCAATTTATGCACCAGCTCGGGATCCACCGCCTGACCGATCCGTTCTTGGTTGGCCGCTGTGGCTTGAATACTAGCGTATTCTTTTTCCTTGATCCGAATCCGGTTGCGTTTCACACGGGCTTCCGTATCCATCCGCGACAGCCAGGTCTTCATGGCGCGGTCAACGTCTTTGGGTGAGCGGTAGAGTTTCAGTAAACCCAGATCGCGGGCCCGTTGATTCTCAGCGGCTAACTGAACGGCATTAGCTGCCGCCTGTTCGGCATTGGCTGCCGCCTGTTCGGCATCACCAATCTGCGCTGGGACAGTTTGTAATATAATGCCCGCATCATCCATTATCTCATAGCCACCGGCGACCGATTCCGGCGGGATAGAACTCTGAATATAAGTATTACCTTGTGCGTCAATCCAGCGGTAAAACTGGGCAGCACTGCTCTGCGTGCTCACTAGGTTGAAACTCAACACCAGGGTGAAGAAAGCGGCTGTTTTCATGGACACGGATGCTCTTTCTGGGCAGCCAATACACTTAACTGCTCGGTTCATTTCTGCAAGATGGTCTGTTGCCCAGAATCCCACCTTAAATACAAACTTCCCTCAGGCAGTACCGTAGTTTGATCGATAGTCGGCCATTTGCGGTAAAAACGCTGAATAACGCTCGTCTTTAGAAATATAGGTCATAATCTGCTCAAGTCGAATAGCAGGCAGGATCTTTAAACCATAATCTCTTTCGAGCGCCTGAATCGCCGACACATCGGAATTGGGCAGTTTCTCTTGCCGATCGATCAATACCACCGCAGCCACCAGCTCGGCGTCGGGGTGGTCTTCCAAGATAGTCAGCGTTTCACGGATGGCCGTGCCCGCGGTGATCACATCATCAACCAAGATCACCCTGCCGTGCAGGGGTGCGCCCACCAGTTGCCCGCCTTCGCCATGTGGCTTGGCTTCCTTACGATTGAAGCTAAAGGGAACATTGCGCTGATGGCGGTTGTTGAGCGCTATAACCGTCGAGGTCGCTAACGGAATACCCTTATAGGCCGGGCCGAACAGTGTATCAAATTCGATGCCAGAATCGATCAGGGTTTGGGCGTAGATATCCCCCAAAATTTGCTGAGACTGACCGTCATCGAACTGGCCGGCATTGAAGAAATAGGGGCTTTGGCGGCCGGATTTTAAGGTGAAATCGCCAAATTGCAAAACCCCTTTGTTGATCGAAAATTCAATAAATTCTTTTTGCCAGTTCTGCAGCGCGGCTGTACTTTGCGGCGAATTTGGTCTATTCATTAATTAGGTCCTTTTAAAAAAAAACAAGAACAGAGGTTTTCTGCCGATATATAAACCGCATTGTACCTTATAATCGGTTAGGATATGCACCTTGAAAAACCATGCCAGTCGCGTTAGTGGAGCTTAGCCTATCGCGCGGGAATTTGTATTGGAAGGAACAGATGAAGGTCATCACACTAAATGTAAACGGTATCAGTAATGCGCTCGAACGGGGTCTGTTGGAATGGTTTGCACAACAACAGGATGTCGATGTCGTCTGCCTTCAGGAAACCCGCACCAAAGAACATCAGTTGCCGGCGAGTCTGCTCGATATACCCGGCTTTAACGCCTTTTTCTTCGATGCCGAAAAAGACCGCCATGCCGGTACAGCGATCTATTGTCGAACCATGCCCAAGGCGATTATTCGTGGCTTTGGTCACCCTGAGTTTGACCGGGATGGCGGTTTTATTCAGGCCGATTTTGATAACGTTAGCGTCGCAGCGGTTTGGGTACCGGCGGCCCAGTATATTGAAGATGTCGAGCACAAGTTAGCGTATCTCGATGCCTTGCAACAGCACTTGAAACGCACCCGGCGCAAACGGCGTGACTTCATTTTTGCCGGTAGCTACCAAATCGCCCATCGTTCGGTTGACTTGGGTAACTGGGAAAGCCACCAACGCGAACCGGGTTTTCTGCCCGAGGAGCGCGCCTGGATGGATCAGGCACTGGGGCCGATCGGTTTTATCGATGCTTTTCGTCTGGTCAATCGTCAAGATCGCCAGCATACCTTTTGGCCGTTCGATGAGGCCCAGGCCAATGGCACCCGGATCGACTACCAATTGATCACCCCGAATCTGGCCGACTATGTGCTCGATGCCAAGATTTTGCGGGAGCCTCGCCTGAGTCCGCATTGCGCCTTTCTGGTCGAATACGATATGGATCTCTAGCCGCCGGCGCCGGTGAGCTTTTCCAATTGCCGGCAATTTAGCGCCTCGACTAGGGCGAGCCGATCGATGTCCTGTTGGCCATTGAGGTCAGCAATGGTGCGGGCGACCTTGAGCAGTCGGTGATAAGCTCGGGCACTTAGGCCGAGCCGATCGATGGCCTTATCCAGCAGCACGTGTTCCGCCTGACCTAAGGCGCAAAACCTGTCCAATTCCTTGCCCGCCAGTTCGGCATTGGCGCAGCCTTGCCGATCGATCTGCCGATCCCAAGCCTGAGTGACTCGCGCCCTTACCGATGCCGACGATTCCGGTTGGTCGTGCGCCTGAAGAATCTCCTTGGCCAAGGTCGGTACCTCAATGTGTAAATCGATGCGATCCAAGAAGGGTCCAGAGAGCCGTGAAACATATTTTTGAATCTGTTCCCGAGTGTAACGCGCCGAACGCGGATCGTTGGCGGCATAGCCGCCGGGAGTCGGATTCATAGCGGCAACCAGCTGAAAGTTGGCCGGAAACTGACAGTGGCGAGCCGCACGGGCAATGTTGACCGTATGACTCTCCATCGGTTCACGGAGCACATCGAGCACCGAGCGGGGGAATTCCGCCAATTCGTCGAGGAACAACACGCCGCGGTGGGCCAGAGTTACTTCTCCGGGCCGCGGGATACTGCCGCCACCGATCAGTGCGGCCGCAGACGCGGAATGGTGCGGTGAACGATAGGGTCGTTGGCGCCATTGCATCGGCTGTCCGACGACCGACTGCACGGTCGCCACCTCGAGCGCTTCGGCCTCGGTCAGCGGCGGTAAGATACCGGGCAGGCGCGCCGCCAACAGGGTCTTGCCGGTCCCAGGCGGACCGAAATAGAGCAGATTGTGCCGCCCAGCCGCGGCAATTTCGAGCGCCCGGCGCGCGGCATGCTGACCCTTAACATCGGCCAGATCGGGGTAGCGGGTTTCGACCGCTGCCAACAGCCGATCGGGCCTGGGCAGTTGAAAGCTCGGATCGCTCAACATTCGCGTCACCTGAAGTAGATGTTCAGCAACCAATACCTCCTGGTTTTTGACCAGGCTGGCCTCCTGGGCGTTGTCCGGACTGCACACCAGAATCCGCCCAGCACGCTGGCAGGCGATCGCGGCCGGTAGGGCACCCGGTCCTCTGCGCAGGTAGCCGCCGAGGGACAATTCACCCAGCCACTCATAACCGTGCAAGACCTTCGCATCAATCTGGCCACTGGCCGCGAGTATGCCCAAGGCGATTGCAAGATCGAACTGGCCGCCCTGTTTGGGCAGGTCGGCCGGTGCCATATTGACGGTGATGCGGGCATTGGGAAAGTCGAATTGGCTGTTGAGAATCGCCGAGCGGACGCGGTCCTTGGCTTCGCGCACCGCCGTTTCAGCCAGACCGACGATAGAAAAGGCCGGCAAGCCACCGGACAGATGGGCTTCAATCGTAATTTCGGGTGCAACCATGCCCAGGTGGGCCCGACTGTAGGTGATGGCAACGGTCATATGCTTCCTTGCGCAGACTGTGAATTTCTGCCAACGTAGGCCAATCTTTGAATAAAAACAACCTTGGTGGTCCGGTCTTGTGATCCGCTGCCCATTATTATAAGACTTCTATTCGTGCCTACTGTGATCCCATCGAAACGTTTCCATCAAATAATGGCCCTAGCCTGCATTGTCTTGGCAGTTCTGTCCGGTTTGCTGATGTACCGGTCCTACCAGCTCAATGTTATGCTCATGGATGGCTTTCAACAGAGGTTGGCGGAGGCCGTCGAAGGTAAGCAGGTGCTGACCGGTCAGCACTATCGCTGGCATGCGCTGGTGGCCGAACAGGAAGCCCGCACGCTGATCGGCTTGGGCGCGGATCTTGCGGCGACCAACGTGACTGACAGTGAAGCCAGTGCCCGGTTGCTGCTAGCCGGGGCGACTCGCTACCTGCACGAAGAAGATCGCTTCCAGGCCTGGTTAAACGAGCAGCTGCAAGCGATCGTGACCCCAAGCTCGGAGTGGACCCGGGTTGCGTTGGACTCGGGGGCGCAGGAGATTAACACCGGTCAATGGTGTTTGCAGATTGAACTGGTGGCCGAGAGCTGGTTATTGACGTCCCTAGCTGACTGCAGCCGCACCATGCCCTGAAGCGTCCGAGCGATCCTTGGTACTTCTAGATCCATCAGACGAGCAGGTCGTTGTTTACCACGGAATTGCCAATAATGATTTCGTTAATATCGGAGTCGATATAGTTACTCGCGGTTCTGACCGCGAGTCGCGCAGAGATTTCGGCCAATGAATTGTAGGGCGCTTTTAAGTAGGTAGCGGTGAAGTTTAGCTCCGAAGGCGTCCAAACAACATCCAATGCGGTCACGACTTTGCGTGCCAGCGCTTGCTGCACCATGCTTTTTGGTAAGGTTGCGATGCCAACGTTATCGACCGCCAAGCGAAAACAAGCCGCCAAGGACGTGGAGGAAATAAACCGTACCGACTTTGAACTTTCCTCGCGCAACCGCTCACTGATTTCTCGAAAAGGCTTGGTGTTGCGCGCATAGGTGAGAATAGGCCACTGGGCTAATTCACCGACATCCAAGAGCCGATCGGGTAGGTCGAGTCCTGCACCGGCGACCCAGACTAAGGGGAAACTGCACAGCGGTAAATTAATCATAGTAGGTTCTGAGATCGGCCCCATTAAAAAGGCCAAATCAATAGTACGGGCGCCCAGCGCTTTGCTCAGTTCGCTGGTCACATCGACCGTCAACTCAACTTCCAAATTGGGCATTTCGATATTGAGCGTCTGTAGAAACGCCGGCAACCAGGAATGTACGATGGTTTCTGACACACCTATACGGATAATTCCGGCAGCTTTGTTTTGATTCATGCCGCGTTGTTTGATTTCTTCCTGAAGCAAGAGAATTTTTTCCGCAAAGGGCAGCAGCTCGAGCCCTTTGGCGGTGAGGGTTATGGGTGCTGGCCCCGGTACTCGCTCGAACAGCTTTACCCCCAATTCAGTTTCTAAACTGGCTATACGATTGGAAATAGACGGCTGGGTGGTATGCAACATATCCGCTGCCTTGCGAAAGCTACCCAGGCTGGCAACCCATACATAGGTTTTTAAGTTGGTTATATTCATCGACAAACCTTCACATCAGAACTTTGGATCTAGGTTGATAGCGCGGTGTTTTAGGTGAAATTTCGCTCAAACAGGACCCGTCTATTCTCCGCATCCGCTATATCAATTGAGCGGAAATTCACTAAATCGCCCGGTTTGGCTTGGCCCAGTAAGGCTAGATCCAATGAAAAAACCGTCCCAATTTTGGGGTAGCCGCCAATGGTTTGGCGATCGCGCATGAGTACAATGGGTTGACCATCACTGGGGACTTGCACAGCACCCAAGGCAATACCTTCTGAAACAATACCATTTATGCCGGTTTCAATAGCAGCGCCTTTTAAGCGATAGCCCATGCGATCAATCTTGTCGGTTACCAGATACTGACTCGAAAAAAAGATTGCCCGCTGCACGGCAGGAATGGCTGAAAACTGGTAGCCGGGGATAAGCCCGAGCTCAATGGTATTGCTATAGGTCGGTATCGCCCAGGCCGGCATGCTGCGCGTGTGAGGGTGAGGGTGAGGGTGAGGGTGAGGGTGAGGGTGAGGGTGAAGGTGCTCAGGCTGATCCGGGGCGATAAGGTCGCCTACCTTGATAGCTGAGCCGTCACCCTGTATGCCACCGACCTTTTCGCGTTTTACCGTGCTCGCACTGCCAAAACGTTTTTTGCACTGGATGCCACCGGTCAATGCCAGGTAGGCACGTAAGCCCTTAACTGGCGTCGCAAAACACAGCTGGTCTCCCGGATTGAGTGCAAGCTGTTGCCAGGGATTAATAGCTCGGCCATTTAAGGTCGCGCCGAGGTCTGCTCCGGTTAACGCAATGGCGCAGCGCTGCTTACATTCCAGGGTCAATTGGCCGTAGGTAATCTCTAGGGTGGCACTGTCTAATGGGTTGTCTAGCAGCCAGTTGGCCCAGCAATGGGCAACTTCATCCATCGGTCCGCCATGGGTCAACCCATGTGCGCCGTAACCATACCGGCCGCGATCGTGAAGCTGCGCCAGCAGGCCTGTTTTAAGCACGACTAAAGACATTAAAGCTGCCCACCCTTAGCCAGGAACTCAGCCTCAGCTATGGGCTCAAAGCGAACTTTATAGCCTGTTTTGAGGTAGGCAAACTCGTCACTATCCCAATTAACCATTTTTTGCCAGGTTCTGCCAATCACGTGCCATCCTCCAGGTGACTCACTTGGGTATACGGCACTTTGATTATCCGCCAAGGACACACTGCCGGCCGGCACCTTTAATCTGGGCGTTTTTCGGCGCGGCACAAAAAGGCTTTTGTGGGTATTACCCAAAAAGCCAAAACCCGGACTGAAGCCAATCGCATACACTCGGTACGATTGGCCGGCGTGTCTATCGATAATCTGTTGGTGCGAGAGACCACAGTATTGCGCTACATACTCCAAATCATTAACTGTCCCAATGCCGTAGCAAACTTCGATTACCAGCGTTTCCAAGGCCTGGTCGACTAACTCAGTGCTCAGGGTTATCTGATGGGCCTTGCGCAACAGCGCTGCCATGGCAAACCGGTCGATAAGTCTAAAATTGAAGGTCACCAAAACCGAAGTATAGGACGGAACCGTGTCGAGGATCACGGCAGCATGGCTGCTCCACAGCAAATCGTTAAAATGCTTAACCTTCATTGCTACGGCGTCGGTTATAGTTTGGCCAAAATACACAATCCAAGTGTTTTCATTGACCGGACTTATTTCGGGCATCCGGCAATCACCTCGCGAATAACCCTTGCCGTTTGCAGCGCATTGGGCTCGTCGCCGTGGATGCACAGTGTATCCGCCTGGAAACTCACCAGCTTGCCGTTGATTGAAGTCACCGAGCCCTTATTCATTATCTGATCGGTTTGGGCCCTGACCTGCTCGGCCGTTTTATAAACAGATCCGGCAATAGTTCGGCTGAGCAACATACCATCATCGGCATAGGCGCGGTCAGCAAAGGCCTCAAACTGGACCTCTATGCTGTGCGCATCGGCCAGGCGGCGGATCGAATCGGCGTCTGGCGTCGCCAAGACCAGCAGTGACAATTGGTCGTTGTAATCATGCAGTGCTTGCATAACCACCGACATGGCTGCCTTATCGGAAAAGACCCGATGGTACAACGCGCCATGCGGTTTAACATATTCCACGCGGCTATTATTAGCCTTGCAAATGGCATCGAGGGCGCCGACCTGGTAAAGAATCAGAGCGCGCAATTCTCCTGCGGGAATGGCCAACTCACGGCGGCCAAAGCCCTGTAAATCGGGATAGGCCGGGTGGGCACCGATTGAGGTACCCGATTGCACGGCAAGCTTTACCGTGCGGTCCATTATTTGCGGGTCCGAGGCATGAAAGCCGCAGGCGATATTGGCCATATCCACCAGCGGCATCAGCTCAGAATCGTTGCCCATTTCCCATGAGCCAAAGGCTTCACCCATATCGCAGTTTACTTTCACGGCACAACTCCTAATTGACGATTAAACCCCATTAACTTAACTCAAAACGCTACAGACCAAGGTTCCCCCTACGCCGTTAACGCTGGGTCATTGAATAGGGTAGATAAGTAGCAATACCCGGAAAAACGTAGATGAGTACTAGGGCGAGGAATATCAGCAAGAAAAACGGTAATGCTGCCCTAGCAACATACAAAATATTCCGCCCCGTTAAGGACTGAATAACAAAAAGATTAAAACCAACCGGTGGGGTGATTTGCGACATTTCAACTACCAGCACTATGAAAATTCCGAACCACAACAGATCGATGCCGGCCTGTTCAATCATCGGCATCACCACCGATACGGTTAAGACCACCACCGAAATACCATCGAGGAAACAACCCAAGATAACAAACAAGAGAGTTAACGCGGCGAGCAATTGAAATGCGCTTAAATCCAGATTGCCAATGCTTGCGGCCAGTAAGCGCGGTATACCCAGAAAGCCCATTGCCAAACTGAGAAAGTGCGCGCCGACCAAAATAAGGCCAATCATGCACGAGCTTTTGACCGCACCCAGCAAGCTTTCGCTGAAGGTCGTTAGATTAAGTGTGCCAGTAATAAAAGCCAACAAGAGAGCACCAAAAACGCCCAAGGCGGCCGCTTCCGTTGGCGTCGTAAAGCCTGCGTAGATAGAGCCTAAGACAAAGCCTATCAAGCCAAGAATCGGCAGTAATTTTTTCAACGCCTTTAGCTTGACGCTAAAGGCCAAATCGGCAGCGCTTTCCTGTGGTACCTGGTCCTTATTCAATAGGGCCCAAATAACGATATAACCCATAAATAGAAAAACTAACAACAGTCCCGGTAACGCGCCGGCAATGAACAGTCTCGATATAGAAACTTCCGCGGCAACACCATATACAATTAGGATGATCGAGGGAGGAATTAACAGACCCAGGGTGCCCGACCCTGCCAGTGTGCCGATGGCCATCCGATCGCTGTAACCGGCTTTTTTGAGCTCCGGGAGGGTCATGCGGCCAATGGTCGCCGCGGTTGCCGCCGAAGAGCCCGATACCGCTGCAAATATCCCACAACTGAGGACATTGACATGTAGCAACCTACCCGGAAGGCGATTGAGCCAGGGCGTTAGGCCTTCAAATAGGTCAGACGCTAAGCGAGTACGGAATAGCACTTCACCCATCCAAATAAACATCGGTAGGGCTGTCAATGTCCAGTTCGTACTTGCTCCCCACGTAGTCGTACCGAACAGCAAACCAATTTGCCCGTTATCAATTAACATTAGGCCAATAATACCCACACCGATCAGGGCCAGGGAAACCCAGACACCAATCGCCAACAGTAATAACATTGAGGCCACGAGAACTATTGAAATAACCACAAAATCCATTAGATCTCCTCCAAGTTTACTTCGCCTTCATGCTGAGTGTAGATCGGTAGCGTGCCACGCAACATCGTTGCAGCTGCATCAACCAATGCCAACAGTAGCCCCGTCGCACCCAAACCGACCGGCAGTTGCACCGCCCACAATGGCATAGGGATATAACCTTGGGTGAGCTCTTCAAAGACATATGACTCCCAAACCATATACCAGCTATACCAGCAAACGAACGCCGCCAAGAGCAAGCCGATGGCCAGCACCAGCACTTCTTGCACAAAACGCGCTTTGGGTCCTAGGGTTTGCACGAGCAGTGTGACGCGGATATGACCGCCATTACGAAACGTATAGGCCAGTCCAAAAAAAATGGAGGCCGATAAGCAGTAGCCTGAAATATCTTCTGCAGAGGGCACAATAAAGCCCAGTATCCGGCCAATTATCTGAGCTAAAACCACCACCATGATGATGACGATACATAGGCCAGATAGATAACCGGAGGTCAGATACAATCGATCTCTATAGGAATACATGATTTGTCCCACCTAAAAGGCCCCTGACAATGGCTCGTCAGGGGTGATACAGACTTACTACTTATTATATTTTTTCAGAATCGCGCCAACTTCTTTGGGAGCTTCTGCTAACCATTCTTCAGACATTACTGCACCAATTGCTTGCAGTTCGGAAATCAATTGGTCACTCGGTGCGGTTACCACGATGCCGTTATCAACGAGGGTCTGAGTATCTTTTCTGGCCTGTTCAACAACGCCTTCCCAACCGCTTTGCTCGGCATTCGCGGCAGCGGCTAAGATGACTTTTTGGGTCGCCTTGTCTAAGCGCTTAAAAGCACGCGTATTAACAATGACCATGTTTTTTGGGATCCATGCGTCAATTGAGGTGTAATGCGTTAGATAATCCCAAGCTTGGCCATTGGCGCCGGTTGATGGCGAAGTCACCATTGAGTCAATAATGCCGGTGCTGAATGCCTGCGGAATATCCGGTACCTGAACCGTTGTGGGCGTGGTGCCCATTAGATCTGCCAAGCGTGATGTGGACGGGCTGTAGGCACGCATCTTAGAGTCGGACAGGTCCGCCAGCGATGCGACGGGGAATTTGGTATAGAGGCTTTGCGCGGGCCATGGCACTACGTACAACAGCATCATGCCATCTTTCTTGAGCAATTTTTCCATTTCGGGTTTAGCGGCCAGCCACAATTTCTTAGAGTCGGCATAGCTGGTTGCGACAAACGGCATATTGTCGTGTTTAAACACCGGATGTTCATTACCGAGCGTGCCAATAAAGACCTCGCCCAGTTGCACCTGGCCCGATTTTACCGCGCGTGGAATTTCAGGATGTTTAATTAACGAAGCACCCGAGTGCACGGTAATGTTTAGCTCGCCACCAGTGTTGGCTTTAACTTCTTCAGCGAATTGATAGGCTATTTTGGTCGGCATATTCGCATCACCATAGGGTGTAGGCATGTTCCACGTCTCAGCAGCAGAATGCACACTCAAGGTACTTGCAAGAACGGCCAGACCAATAATTTTTTTAATCATTTCTTTACCCTTTAATTATAATTGTTAAAGAACGGCTAGTTCGTCGTTCAGTTTATCCGTCACCAGCATTTTGCCAGGGACATGTGTAATGCACAGTGGTGGCTTGGCATTACGGATTGCGACCTGTGGCGTCACGCCACAAGCCCAAAAAACGGCTATTTCATCGTCCTTCACCGGCACGCTGTCACCATATTCTGGTTTGGCCAAGTCTTCGATGCCAATCAGCGTCGGCATGCCTAGATGTATCGGCGCGCCATGTGCCTTGGGCAGGCGGGTGGTGATCTGAATGGCCCGAATGGCATCTGCTGGCTTGAAGGGTCGCATTGTGACGACTGTGTTGCCGAAAAACTTTGCGCTCGGTGTTGTTGCTATATTGGTTTCAAACATCGACACATTGCGATCTAAATCAATATTGCGGATCGACAAACCGGCGCGAAGTAAGGCCTCTTCAAATGAAAACGAGCAGCCTAAAACAAAACTGACCATGTCCTCGGACCAATATTGCTCTATATCCGTGACCTGCTCGACCAATTCGCCAGCCTTGAATACGTTGTATTGGGGAATGTCCGTACGGATATCGATATCGGCGCCAAGAGCGGAGACCAAGGGGTCGCCCGGGTTGGACATGCTGATTAACGGGCAAGAAACCGGGTTCAAATAACAGTAGAGCAGGAAATCTTGCGCCCAAATCTTGGGTAGAATGACCACGTTACCCTGGACTAGTCCCGGTACCAAGCCACTGGTGTAGTCTGTGAAGGATCCCTCCCGTATTTGCTGACGCAGGCGGCGGGCATCGGCCAATAGTTCGTCGTTTTTATTCTTGACCATCGCTAGGAACCTTGATGTTTACAATAAAGACAATCTAGCGCGAATGTAAAAGTAAAGTCTAATTATTATATATTGTCATTATTGATAACAAAATCTTATATAGCGGCCGATTTGAAGGCAATGGCGAGGAATCCCCGCCTAAGGGCCGTCACCATGGGTAATTTCGACCTATCTTAGGATGTTAACAGAGGGCTGCTATTGGGCCGCGGGCTGGTGATGTCTTGAGCCGGCAGCGCGCTCGATACCCTCCGAGGGGATCCATTGGCAGCCCAAGCGACCGTCCAGGGCGGCGCGGATCAGGATGGCGGCAACGTCTTCAGCCTCGACCGGTCGATATTTCGCCAAGGGCCCTAGAAACAGCAACGACAAGCCCTTAGCGAGCAGCTGTGCAATGCGTTCGCCGAGTCGAAAGGTGGATCGTTTACCCAGTAGCAAGGACGGCTGGACGATGGTCAGGGAGCTGAAATTCAAGTCGACCAAGGCGGCCTCCATACGACCTTTGGTGGCCAAGTAGAAATTCCCCGAATCGGCGTCAGCACCGAGGCTGGAGACCACGACAAAGCGCTGATAGCCAGCCTGCTTGGCCGATCTGGCCAAGTCTAGTACACGGCCAAAATCGACCGCCGCAAAGGCTTCTCGTGAACCGGCCTGTTTGATGGTGGTGCCCAGGGCGCAGATAACCGCATCTGCGCTGGCGCTGGTGGGCGGTAAGGCCAGTGGCGTAAAATCACTGACCCATTGATGGTGGTGGGCATAGCGCGGTGTAATCGGCCGCCGCACCAGCAAGAGTACATCCTCGACCCGATCGGCCGGCAGCTGTTGCACCAGGTGTGAGCCGATCAGACCGGTTGCGCCGGCAATGAGAATATTAGCCATATAAGTATTATCCGGTCGGTGGGCTGCTCCACTGAGGGCGCAGGCTGTAGACGTAGTATCCGGTCGGTGGGCTGCCCCGACAGAGGGGGCGGGCAGTGCGAACTCTATTATTTGACGAGTATGTCATAGAGAAAATATTCACGCCTGATCTTGTTATACTGGCCGTTTTCTTTCATAAAGGCTAGGCCCTCGTTCATCGCCTTGCGCAGCTGTACGTCATCTTTACGAAATGCCAGGGCCACACCATCGCCCAGCAGTATGGTCTCGCCGATGATTTCGTAGACGCGTTCGAGCATAAACCCTTCTTCCCACTGGGGATAATCGGTAAACACCAGGTCCGCTTCGCCGGCGCGAAAGGCTTCATTAACCTCATCCCAACCGGGCAGTGACAATATCTGCAAGGTGCTGTCGTAGTTTTCGTGCAAATAAACTTCCTGCAGCGTTCCGCTTTGCACCGCAATGGTCCTTCCCGCCAGATTCCGGTTCGACAGACCCGCGATACTGTCGCTCAGACGGGCAAAAAATACCGAGGGCGTTGAATAATAGGGCTCGCCAAAGCTGACCTCTTTTTTGCGCTCCTCTTCTATCGACATCGACGACATGATGACATCAAATTTGCCACTATTGAGGTCCGCAATAATGGTATCCCAGGGGGTCACCTGCCAGACGCAGTCCAGTTGTAAATTCGCGCAGAGCTGATTGCCTAAATCGATTTCAAAACCGGTCAACTGGCCGTCATCATCAAAATATTCGTAGGGCGGATAGGGCGCATCCACGCCAAGGGTCAGTGTGCCGAATTGACTCGGATCGAAGTTGGATGTGCGGGTAAAATACCAGCCAGTTGCGGCCGTTAGAGTGAATACGAGCAGTGCCACCAGGGCCATTGTTGGTTTAGTCACAATAGAATCTCTTTTCGTTGAGTAGGGGCTGAGCAGATTGCCAACACTTATTGGCCGGCCGTAACCTGTGTCAACTGTGCGTGCGGCCAAGGCCGCGATAGCTACTCTGTTACGACTATATTGAGAATAGTGCATGGGGAAATGATCGGCCCAAAAAAGTGGCAATTATTTGGACCGTTACTCTGGATATCGCTTTGCGGCCGTTTAGACCGTCGCTAAAAATCGTTGTTTGAGGCGATTAAAGCGCTCGATGAGCTGCTCCAAAGTTAACAGCATGGCCGGCACAAAGAGTAAAATCAGCACGGTCGCAAAGAGCAAACCAAACACCAGACCGGCGGCGATCGGCTTAAGAAACTGGGCATCCAGGCTGGTTTCAAACAGAAAGGGCGTTAGGCCACCCATGGTGGTCAGCGTGGTCAGCAGAACCGGGCGCAGTCGACTGGCCACCGCGTCCTCCAAGGCCTGATAGAGCGGCGTGCCGTCCCGGCGTAAATCCCGGTAGACGCTGATCAACACGATGCTGTCGTTGATCACGATCCCCGAGAGGCCGAATAGACCCAGCACCGACAGGGATGAGAGCGGTAAATCGATCAACCAGTGGCCGTAGATGGCCCCGGTCAAGCCAAAGGGAATGGCGACCAGAATGGCCAGGGGCCAAACCCAGCTTTCAAACACCCAGGCCAGAATGCCATAGATCAGGGCCAGAACGCCGACCAGCACCAGTAGGGTGTCGGCAAAAAACTCGCGTTGACCCCGGGCATCGCCGCTTAAACTGACCTCCAGCGTGCCGTAATCGGCCCGAAAGCCGGGTAGTACGGTCTCTTCCAGCAGGCTATACATGCTATCACTGGTCATCACGCCGGCATCGAGTGTGGCGATGACATTGACCGAGATCTCGCCATCTTGCGCGCGGATACCATCGAGGCCGCGCTGATAATGGCTGATCATCAGATCATCGAGCGGGATCAGTTCACCGTTGAGGGGAAACGGCAGGCTCAGGATATCGAGTATATCGGTGCGCTGGTGTTCGGGTAACAGGACTCTAAGGTTCAGGGTTTGTAGGCCGGCAACCTGATCGATGGCGCTGACGCCTTCAATCGCCTGGCGCAGGAAACTGGCGATACTGGCTTCGGAAATACCCAGGTCACGGGCCAGCGGGGTGAGCTCAAACTGCAGCTGTTCAGCACCATAGGGCAAGGAGTCGCGGGTATCGGACAGGCCGGGGATGCTGTTCAGCTGGGTCTGCAAGACCAGGGCGGCGGCTTTCAGGGTATCGATACGGTCACCGGTCAGGGCAATCATTATATCGCCCGTTTCGCCACCCCAACGATTACCGCGGCCAAAGCTGATGTTATCGATCTCGGATGGCAAGGTGGTGGCCGAGCGCCATTGATTGACCAATTCTTGATTGGTGTAAGGCCGATCCTGATCGCTGATTAGCTCAACATCGATACGCGCTCTATTGGTCTGGTCGGCCTGGTTTTTGGTAACCACCGCGGTTTTGATAAAGTCAAAGCCGGTCTTGTCCTCAACCTGCTGTAAGGTCTGGGTGAGCTGGTCGACGAAGGCGTCGACCTTAGCGGGTAAGACCCCTTCAGCAAAGGTCACGCTAACCGATAAGGACGGCGATTCGACCGAGGGTTGAAACTGGAACGGCACAATCCGACTGCTCACCATGCCAATGGCCACGATCAGATTGGCGACGACAAAGGCCATTAAGATCGGTCGATGGGTAAGGCTCCAGCGCACAATCGGTCGAAACCAATGGTCGCGTACTCGATTGAAGGCGGCGTCGAGCTTCTGGCGTATCGGCCGGTCTTGCTTATGGTGGCTGTGTGACAGATGGCCGGGCAAAATCAGGAAACATTCGACCAGCGAGGCGACAATGGCCACGGTGACGATAATGGGGATGTCTCGGGCCAGGCTACCGATCGGGCCACTGATCAACATCAGCGGTAAAAAGGCTGCCATGGTGGTCAGGCTGGAGGCGAGCACCGGCGGCCACATCTTTTTAGCCGCGGCCAATGCGGCCGCTTCGGCCGACATGCCTTGCTGCTGGAAAGCGCGGGCCTGCTCACCGACCACTATGGCATCGTCGACAATAATCCCGAGCGCGATCATAAAGCCAAACAGGCTGATGGTGTTCATGCTGACCCCGGCCTGGGACATAAACAGGAAGGTGGCAAAGAAGCTGATCGGTATGCCCATTGCGACCCAAAAGGCCAGGCGGCTGTTGAGAAAGAAAAACAACATCACCAGCACCAGCGCCATGCCGAGCGCGCCGTTCTTAAGCAATAGCCGTAACTGGGCTGAGACGATTTGCCAGGTTTGATTGTAGACATGGATCTGCACGCTGGCGGGCAGGGTCGGCGTGAAGGTGCTCAGCCAAGTCTGCATGGTCTCGGCGTTGTCGAGCGTGTCTTCGCCCGGGGTGCGCATCAAGGACAAACGAATGGCCGGTTGGCCTTCGAAATAGAGCGCATTGGAGGCACGATTGATAACCCGTTCAATCTGCGCGATATCGCCCAGGCGCAGTGCACTGCCGTCGTCCAGCGTGGTGACAATGAGATCGTACAGGCTGGCAAAGTCGATGTCCGGGGTTTGCGACAGTAGCTGCAGGGTCAGGGCGTCACCGGCCGAGGTGCCGGCCGGTTGGGGGGTGTATTCGGCACCGATGGCGCTGGCGATCTGGCCCAGGGTCAGGCCGGTATCGAGCAGCCGTTCGGTGCTCACCTCGATCTGAACCTGTTGGCGCGGGATGCCCTGCAAATTAATTTGCGCAAAGCCGGCCTGCAACAGCTGACTTTGCATCTGGTAGGCCAGGTCGGCCAACTCGTCGGTCGGCACCTCGCCATAGATCAGTAAATCGGCGACATTTTCGCGCCGCTGTGGGCTGCTGATGCGCAAGTCGTCGACCGGTTCGGGCAAGTCGACGGCGTTAACCGCCGTTTCAATGAGTTCGCGCGCCGAACTGAGGCTCTCGGCCCGGTCGGACAGGCTGATCCAGAGGCCGACTCGGCCCGAATTGGCGCTGGTCGAGATCGAATCGATCTCGGGTAGGTCAACCAACGACTGCTGCAGCGGTATTGCAACCGTGCGGTACATGTCTTCGGCACTGACGCCGCCCCAGGTGGCCGAGACGCTGACCCGGTCAAAACCAAAGTCGGGAAAGAACTGATTATTGACCTGACTCAAGCCCCAGATGCCCGAAGCGATAATCACAATCATGGCGCCATTGGCGGCGATACGATGCTTAGCAAAGGTTTCGATCCAGCTCATTCGGGTCGCGCTCCGTCAGCTCGGGTCACGATGGCGACCGCCATACCACTGACCGGTGTCTTCAGGCGAGTCGTTACCACGGCGGCCTGATCGCTAAAGTCGGCGCTGCTCACCAGATAGCCCCGGTCGGTGCGGCCCAATATCTCGATGTCGGCGGCGACGATCACGCCGCCCTCAAACAGGTAGACCCGTTGTTGATCATAGACCGCGGTCACCGGTACCTCGACGGCGGGCTCGGCAATGGGGTAGCTGAGGGTTAGGGCTAGGTGGCTACCCGGCAAGAGCGGCACCGAGCTTGTTGCGCTGGGCACCAGTGTGAGCCGTTGGGCACCGGACTCGTTGATCGGGCGTACCGCCTGCACCTGCCATGCCTGGCCCAGGCTATCGATCGCGCTGATCTGCGTCGGATCGAGCTGATCCAAACGATAGCGCAGCGGAACGCGGACAAACAGCGCCAGACTGGTAGGGTCATAGAGCTCCACCAGCACATCGCCGCTGCGCAGCTGCTGACCTTGGCTGACCGATACCTTGGCGATCAAGCCGGCGAAGGGTGCGGTTACTTGCAAATCGGCCACCAATTGCTCAGCCAAACGAATCTGACTGGCCAGGCCATCTCGCTGCGCCTGCATCTGCAGCATCTGATCCTTATATTGCGCCAGCGTCAGTTCGCGATTTTGCACCGACATCAATTGCGTCTGGTAGGCCCGCAAGGCGGCCTCGTAGTCGCTGCCAGAGGTGAGTTGCTGGGAGTTGAGGCTGGTAAAACGGTCGACACTGTTTTTGGCGATGCGTAACAGTTCGCGGTCGATATCCAGGGTGGCTTGGTCATTGCCGTGTTTGAGTGTTTCATTGCGAATCCGCGCAGCCAGTTCCTGCTGCGCGGAGCGGCGCTGTGTTAAGGCTTCCTGCGCCGAGTCGGCCGATAAGCTGAGCAGACTCTGGTCCAGCTGCACGCTCTGGCCTTCGTTAATATTGCGCGCTAGGACTCGGGCATTGCTGGTGGCCGTCAGGCTGGTGTGGTGTTGGGCTTCGATCAGGCCGAACAGATCCAGTTGGGCGCGCGTCTTGTCGGCCAAGGCGGGGATTACCTCAACCGAGGTGGCCGCCTGATTGCCGAACCGACCGGCGCCGCGCTTGCCCCCGCGACCGGAGCGTGCTGGCGCGGCGGGTTTAGCGGCGGATTGTGCCTCTGCGCTTGGTGCCGCTGTGCTGGCGTCGGTGCCCGGTTTGGACTGCGCCTCGGTCGGTTCCGGGCGCGGCGGGGTCACCGGCGCGGTGGCACGCGCACCACCGGGCTTGTCGGAGGGCGGATTCATCAGTCGATAAGCACCCAAGGCGATGGCCAGAATCACCAGCGGGATAATAATTTTTTTCAGCATGTAACGTCCACTTTGATTTCAGTTAGCGAATATTGATAGAGTCTGTCCGGACAATGTGCAAGAAAAATGAATCAGATGACAACAATAAAGCAATGGTGGGTGTATTTGCTATCCTGTGCCGATGGCACCCTATACACCGGTATCACCACCGA